>Ga0163154_10007907_pt1 | contig 12544 bp, 10 predicted proteins | sample OliLakLV19MP9P1_FD_148649 | JGI IMG/M metagenome (GOLD analysis project Ga0163154, IMG submission 148649) | Freshwater microbial mat bacterial communities from Lake Vanda, McMurdo Dry Valleys, Antarctica - Oligotrophic Lake LV.19.MP9.P1 | ecosystem: Environmental > Aquatic > Freshwater > Lake >... | reverse complement strand
ATATCTCCCCCCATGTCTCCCCCACCATCATTCTCTGGGGTAACTAAAAGGCTGTTGTCTTGCGGACCACCACCTTCCATTCCCATCATTCCAGCGCCTCCATCTCCACCGATACCAAGGTCGCCCAAGGCATCACCGCTACCACCACCACCCATCGCTCCACCACCCATTGCGGAAGATTCTAGGCTAGTTAGATAAGCATTAAACTTAGAATCGCCTTGGATTTCGATTCTCATTCTCTCAATCTCTTCATCATTCAAACTATAAACTTTTTTCCAAATGTAATTCTTTGAAAAATAGCCTTCACTTAGTGATGAAGCTACGGCCGTTCTACTTTTCAACTGTTCCAATTCTTGCATTTCAGCAATTCTTGATGGATTGTTGAGTTTTAACTTGAAATTGAGAATATCATTTCCAGAATATCCCAACGTTAGAAGATGAATCATTGCAATCTTTTGTAATTCGGCAATGATTGAATTTTGAATGCGTAACACTGTACGTGCAAATACGATATCCTTTTGAGCTAATGAGGTTCTATCTTCACCCGAACCTTCACTGGAGAGGTATGAGGCCGGAATTTTCAGTGCAGAAAATAGCTTGTCGCGTAGGTATTTAACGTCATCGATGTCGCCAACACTTTGCCCACCGGCCAAGACCTCGACCGAAGTCTCAGAACCCTTTGTGATTGGTAGGTAAATATCGTTCTCGACTGCCGCCGCTCCGTACTTCAGATTAATTCGGCCCGTTGATGGGTCAACAATTGGTTCTCTCTTTAAAGAATTGATTGTTTTCTCAACTGCCGCTTCTCTTTTGTCTGGTTCAATTCCACTGACATCAATTTTATAAACTCTGCGTTCTGGAGCACGAACGATACGATAAGCCATCATATTGTCCTCAAGCAGGTTTAATTGTCTAAAGATACGACGCGCACCTTCCAAAATTGATGTTCCATATGGATAAAACTTATCATCACCAAGAATACGGAAATGTGCAATTGAGAAATTTTCAAATGTAATTCCTTCTTTATTCCATTGGAATTTGACGTAATTTGTGTTCGAAGGATCTTCGTTTTCCAGACGTTCAATTTCAAGAGCGGGTAACGAAACTGCCCTGGTAATTCCGAGTTTTTCATCTAAATCCAAGAAAAGAAAAAAATCTCCATTTTTACAACACGAACGTACCCATCCAAACAAATTCATTTCAATATTCAAAACGTCATAAAAAAGAGTTTTTAAGACTTCTTTAATTTCTTCATTTGGGGTGATAATCTTTAAAATCTCTGAAAATTCAGTATAAGATGCGATGTCGCTTGCGTAAATGTCCAGTGCGGTATTAATTTCGGGTGTGAAATCCATTGCATTAAAATCCACGTTTCTTTCGATACGTAAAACCTGTAATGCTTTTTCATTTGTCATTTGATTGAAATCTAGGTATTCATCCCTTCGTTTCAACGGAACGCCATCTGGATTGACTCGTGCTCTATTGTTAAAATTGCCTTCTGGGCTGATTACGTCTGGAACTTTGTATTTTACAATTGGACCAGAAAAGAATTTGGTTAATTTTTTATAAACCGAATTCATTGGATTATAAACAGTTCTTTCTGATTGTCGTTTAGAACGTAATTTTGCTTGAAGATAGTCTTGTGTGCTCATTAGATATTTCCCAGAAAGGTGATAAATGAATTTTTTCTTTCACTTTCTTGTTTAATTGGTTGTATTTCCGTCAACCCCCTGAAATCCAATCCACTACCGTTCGTCATTACTCCGCGATATGGGTCATTCATATCTAAAATGTATGGATTTTTACGTGGGTCGAAACCAGTTTCGCCTCGAACTGCGCCAGAGATTCTGTTCTCTGTCATGATTAGTCGACTTAAAAGATTGAGTTTCAAATCCGACGTATCTCTATTCGAAGAGAAGACGATGTCAGCAACGAAACAAGCAATTGCAAATGCCATTACTAAGTCGTCATTTGCTCCTACACGAGCACGAGGCTTTCCGTTTACGTAAACAAAGTTCTCGTATTCTGCCATCATTCTCGTTGAATGTGTTACGAATTTATCAAGACGAACACTCTCTTCGAGTTTTTCAATAATCAAAAGTTTAGACATCATGGTTGTCGTGAAGCCAGGGACAACCTTGTCATCATCAAAATCAACAAACCCTTCGGTGTATGTGTTTGTACCTTTTTGTTGCCAATATAAATTAGGATATCTTAAATCGATGAGCTTCATCAACACAGCTAATCCCATGTTATTGTTTTCAACAACCAAAAGACTTGAGCCATATAGTTGTGTTCCAACGTGATGTAAAATATGAGCGAATTTGTCAACTTTGATTTTGTCTCGATATTCAGCCACGATTTCGCCACTCGTAACGTCCAATATGACAAATGTCGAGTAGTCAGTTGCATCTCCGCGCGCCGTATCTGCTCCGATAACATATTGATGTTCAGGGTTAAATATTTCCCAAATCCAAAGTTTATCCCCAAGACCTTCCTTGCTGATTGGTTCTTTTATGAAAGTTTTCGCTCTCATGATATCTTCTGAATCTAAAACGGTATCTCCAGACAATTCGAACGAACACAAGTACTCACGAGCAAATTTACGAAGATTGATACTCTTCTTTGTACGTTCGAACCATTCCATATCTCGTTCTGGATGCAAATCCCAATTCAAAACAATTGGATTGAAATTGTTCGCTGGTGCTTGAGTGAATAATTCATAAAATTGTCCAGCCGTACCAAATGGTGTGGAGTTTACAATAACCTCTCCTCCCGTTGATACAACGGGAAAGAGTGATGCCCAAGCTTCTTCTAAGCCTGGAATGAATGCCGCTTCGTCTACGATCAACAAAGAACAAGCCTCAGAACGTCCTGCGTCATTCGTTGATGCTGCTGCGTAAATTCTTGAATCGTTATCAAATTCCAATGAAAATACGTTATTAGTTTCATATTTGGTAATTTTTAACCATTCTGGCAATTTTTTATATGAATATTTGATACGTTTGATTAGATTAGATGCGGCTTCGCGATTCTTTGAAATAACCAAAACGTTCTTGTCCTTGTTGAAAAGACAATACCACAAAATGTATGTGGCCATTAATTCTGTTAGTCCCATTTGACGAGATTTTAAAATTACATTAAAACGATGTTTTAAGAAGTCTTTTAGTACAAGCTCTTGAAACGGAAAAAGAGAGAACTTTACCTGTCCTCTCTTCGGGTGTTTAATGAATACAAAGTTTTTGGCAAAGAATACTGGATCGTTCTTGCATTTAAGAACTTCGTAAGCAATTTTGTCTCTTGGAATAACTGATGGTGCTGTGTCTGTTTTTCCGGTAAGTTTTTGTAACAATCCCATTATTTAGTTTTTTTGAAGACTGTCATTTGGCTAGCCTTGTCAACTGCCTTTTTTAACAACTCCTCTGTTTCTTTTTTGACTTGGTCTTCCATGGACTCAATTCCACCAATCGAATAACCTGTTGTATATTTTCTAATTTGCCTACGAGCACTGACGAGCAATACTTCTTCGACAATATCAGTTTGTTTCTTTAACGTTAAAGATTTGTTAGTAATGTCTTTATATCCCTTTTTTAGATATGATTCGAAATCAGAAAAAGCCTTATCAACTCCCGCTTCGTGTCGATAATCCAATCTTAATGGGTTTGAAATTTCAACAGTGTAGGTGCAAAAAATCTTGTTATCTCTCATTCTGACTCTCATTGCCTGATTTAGTTGACATTGAAGCCAGTATGGCTTTTCGCTTTCGTCGTCTTGTCCTAAGTGCTTTTTTGAGTTCAGGAATTCTGTATTATTATATGCGGAAGTCGCTATTGCTGCAAGCAGCTCAATTCGTGATAATCCCTTTTCTTTGTCAGTCATAGCTCTTTATTTCTCCCCATTTAATACGAAACATTCGTAACAGTAATTATGTTTGTAATATGTCGAAAGGTCAATGTTTTTCAACACCGACTTTTTACATTGTTTGCACTTCTTTTGAAAAATTGAAGTGTTTCTTTTTGGTGTCGTAAGGATATATCCGTCTTTTTGTTGGTCTTCGGAAACAATCTTCTCATCTAAATTGATCATAAACTGAGCAGCCTTGATATTTTCAGTTACCCTGAACATGGGCTCATTGAACCTATCTTTAAAGTATTTTTCCAACTGTTCTAGTTTTTCATAATTCATTGTTGAACTGTTATTACAACCAATATAGTCAAGACAACACCGCTAGCAAATCCTATTTCAGCTTTCCACTCATCCCAAAATGACGGCCTCATTTCCACCTTGATATCGTTAATGTCTGTTTTGATATCTTGAGATAATAAATCCCATTTACTCAGCAGTAAATTGTATCCCTCATTTTTTTCGACGGCAATTGAGAGCATTTTTTCCGTGTTTACCAATTCTTTTTCTACCCTAATATAACGTTCGTATTCGGGAATGGAAATCAAAACACCATCGTAATATTTCCCATCTCTGATTGAACCGAAATAAAAACTATCAAAATTCTCAATTTCTTCAATTGATGGACCTACAGGATTAGCGTTTACTCTTAAAGATACGAAACACAAAAAAAAGCACAAAAGTGCTGCTATAAATCTATTATTCATCACTTACCTCTTTCTTTTTTGATTTGATTATGAATTCGAATCAATTCGTCCACTTTTTTCTTTTTATTAGCGATTTTGGATGCTTCGGTCATTTCTGTATTGAATTTTTCATCATCGTTTTTGATAATTTCGACTTTTATTTCGGCTTTGGTTTCAATTTTAACTTTATCTACAATGATATTGTTTCGTTTATTATCAATTTTATCCAATACTTCGTCCATCTTTTTTTGAACAACGGCGTTTTTCTTTCCAGAAAAAACGCTCGACAGAATCCATGTAACTCCAAATACAATAAACACAATCGCGGTTAAAATTTTAACGGGAATTGCTTTTAGGAAAGAGAGAACTTTAGCCATCTTTTTTTTCCTGTGAAATTGGTTCTTTGTTTCGAAAACGTGTCATTACGTCTGCACCACCTTGTATTCCAAGATAGGTCATTGTAATACCAAACCATTCAGACGAATCGAGATTATGCATTGCAAAAAAAACAGTTGCCACTACCCAAACTATCAGCTTGCGTGATAAGAACTTTTTTAAAATTTCAAAAACTTTTGTTAGAATTGTCGTTTTAGCCACATTTTTAATCCTCAGCGGGTGTCTGAGATAATTAGGCGATTATCTTTGAGAATCCATTTGTTTTTTCGACTGTGAATTGAACATCGACGCATTCTTTGAGTTCTGTAATGTGAGTGACCAATAGAATCGTTTTGTCGATTGACTTAATCATTTCTAGCAGCTTCGAGAACCGAGCAAGGTGTTCCTTGTCCAACGATGTACCGGGCTCGTCTAAAATAAAAAGACTACACGAACACAATTGAGAGTAATTCATCAAGGCAAGCCTGAGTGCGTAAGAAACAATCGTTTTTTGAGCACCTGAGCCTGTCTCTATCAAACGTGTTGAAATTTCATCTGTAAGGTAAATTTCCAGGTTTTTTTCTTCTTCGATCTTCACCTCCACTCGGAATTCGGTAAAATTTGAAATAATTGAATTCATGAGGTCGGAAATTGCTGGAACAAAGTTCTTGAGAATAACCATGATGATTCCATTTTTACCAACAATCTCAGAATACTCCCTCAACAAATCCAATTGTCCACGAAGATGCCTTTGTTTGGATTCGTTCGATTTCATTTTTTCAATCAATTGAGAGTAAATTTCTATCTCTCTTTTGTTGCTTGCAATTTGCATCTTTTTTTCTTGACCGATTTTGTCATAAATTTGACGAAGTTTCTTTTTTTCGTCAATTTGCATTTCCAATCTCTCATATTCATCGGGGTCAAAAATTATCGAAACAATTCGTTCATCAAAATCCAACGAAGACACTAATTCTAATTCTATTCTCTTAGAATTTAATTCTTTGATTATTTTTTCATTTTCTTTGTACAATTCATATTGTTTGTCTTTTGCTGCAATTTCCTCGCATATTTGATCAAATTTTTGTTGTTTAGGAATTAACTCTTGAATTAAATTGGTTAAACGTTCTTTCAACGAATCAAGGTTTTTTAATTTAGTATTTGTAGAAACAAGAAATTTGCAGTCTGGAAACGAATTTTTACAAGGAACGTTATCCAAAAGACAAGTTTCTTGTTCGATTGTTATTATTTCTTTTTTTAAAGTCTTAATTTCATTTTGTTCAAACAAAGGATTCATTTTCATCCTTTCTTCTTTGAGTTTATCAAAACCAACAACCTCAACAACGCCAGCGACACTGTTGGATAACAAATCAATCTCGATCATTAAACGATTACGTTTACTCGTTGCTCCTTCTTTTTCTCTTTGTAAAAATTGTAATTCTTGTTTTTGTAATACCATTTCATTCAATTTTTTCTTAAAGAATTCGATAATGTTATTAATGTCCTCAACGTTTTTGATCGAATCAGAAAGGTCGCAACTCAGGTCTCCATTTTCTTCGACCTTCTCGTTGATTGTCTTTTGTAATTCATCTTTACCATGGTCACTCTTGAAATCCAATTTTAATAAATCATTCTCAACGTTCTTGATATCATCCTTTACCAAACCAGCAATTTGTTCGTAAATGTCAATACCGAGGACACGGGAGAAGAATTGTTTACGCTTGGTGTTTTTCTCGTCAATAAGTGAGAAATTGTTAAACTGCGTTGAGATGGAGGTCAGTAAGAAGTCTTCCATCGTTCCAACTAATTCTACGATATTTGCCTGCGTCTCTGGTAAAGTGTCCCCATTTAAATTGACATCATCAGTTTCACACCTGAACTCTATACTATTCGAACAGTCAACCTTCTTCCCTTTCTTTACTCGTTCCAACTTTCGAACAATCGAATACTGTTTGTTATTTACAACAAGGAAAACTTTGGATTCGGCAACACTCTCGTTGTCATTGATGAAATTAATGTTTTTGACGAACTGTTTCGTCCACGTACCAAATACAGAAAAGCAAATGATATCAATCAAGCTAGTTTTACCAGAATAATTGGCCCCAAAGATACCAACGCTCTTATCCCTTAGTTGTTCAAAATCAATTTGATTATCCTTTCCGTACGAAAAGAGATTGGACCAGATTAACTTTTTAACAAACCAATTACTTGAGACATCAGGTGCGTTTAATTGAGTAACGTACGCATCGTGGAGTTTGGAGAGTCCTTCGAAATTCCTCTTGTCCTTGATGTACTCGTTAAAAGTAAGAACAGAAGATGATTTTTTATTTTGTTCAGTGTTAAACTTGTTAGCCTTGTTGATTACCACCAAAGATTTATACTTTGGCCACATTTTTTTTAGATTTTGAACATAATCGAGTGTTTCTAAAGAAGGTCTATCTGAGACAATTTTCAACCTAGCTGTTTCAAATTGTTTTCCAATTTCAATATTTTGTCCAACATGAAATTGGAAATAAGGATACAACGTTGGTAATGGATGAAATTGAACGTCAAAAGTGTTTTTGTCGGTGATATCGTAAGTTACCAATCCTTTTTCGATCTTTTCTCCGAAATCTTGTTGAATCGGATTACCAATAGAACAAAACCTCTTTTCGTCATCATAAAAATAATGAGAATGGATATCTCCGCACCAAAGGAAATCTAGCTCCTTGAATTTACGCCAATCTTCCGCGTGGTCAAAGATGTAACCTAAGTCAGTTTTTGCGCCCTTAAGAGGACCGTGGTATAAACCGATAAGAATTTCATCATCAGTAATATCTTTTTTATCAAATCTCCAATTTTGTTTGTCCAAGATAGAAAATGGTCGAATAACGAATTTTCGCAAGGAATCTTCAAAGAATCTGAGGTCATTTGTACTCTCCTTTAGGTAATGGTACTTGCCCGGATTAAAGAAATCCACAACCGGAGAGATAGCGTCCAACTTCTCAAGATTGCGTTCGGCACAGTCGTGATTACCTGGGATAATTATGACATGAATGTGTTTCCAACTAATGGTCAAATGTTCCAAGAACAATTTGGCCATAGCGAAATAGTCAGGAGATAAATTGGTTTTAGAATGAGCCAAGTCGCCGCCGAAAATGATGACCTGTGGACGAAGTTTTGTTATCATTTCGTCAATAAGCTTGAAATACTCACGATACTCGTCGTGACGAGCGTAATTGCGAATATGAAGGTCTGATATAAGAAGGAATCGAGGTGTCAAAGTGAATTCTCCATTTGTTCTAACTCCAAAAACAAGAGGTCGAACTTACTATTGATTTTCTTTTTATTTTCCATAAATTCTGGAATTAGAATTTTAGGGATTTCTCCGAAATCCTTAAATGGAAATGGATCAATGATCCAAATATCGGTTAATCCATATGATAACAACTTTTCAGCTAATTTGATTGACCTGTTGACGTAACCCTTTTTGGTTCTATCTGTGTCTAGACAAATCCAAACGGTTGGGTCGTAAATGCACAGTTTCCTCAAAACCTCCGAATCATCCGCGAGGGATTTCCCCATTAAGGGGATTACGTTGTCTCCAATTTTAATTGCATCTGGGACACCCTCGGTCAATTTAACCACTTCGTTCCAGTCAATGTTTAGTTCATTAAAGATGATGTCATTTTTGGAAACATCGTCTGGAATGAGGTATGGAACAGTTTGTTTTGGACTTACAGCTCTAGTTGCATAGTAATTACAAATACCATTTGCGTTGAATGATGGAAATACTAATCGTTCCCAATGCTTGCCAGATTTACAAAATCCAATCTTCCATTTGTAAATGTCTTCTACGGAAATTTCTCTTTCAAAAAGAGCGTCCAGCGCTTGTCTGTTCCTCGATACAGAAAGGAATACGTACTCTGCTGGCAAATGCGTTGTAACCTTTCGTTCGATTCTTACAGAATCATCAATCAATTCGAGAATGTGCGAACTGTTTTTGTGAGTGTTACTCTGAAAAACCTTAACCTGTTCAAAGGTTCCGTACTTCTTGATTAATCTCAGAATATCGTTGGCCGCATATTCACAAACCCAACATTTAAATCGGTTCTTTTCGAAGTTTACGCTTAATTTTTTTTTGTAATGGTGGCATGCCGGGCACAGATACAGGAATTCGTTTTTTTGTTGTAAGTGCGGCCCCAATATCGTGTCCACTATTTGAATTAGACGGTCCATGTATTACTCCACAATGAGCTATAAGAATGGAGTCTGCAATGTCAACCCACGGATTAGACTTGGGTAAATCATCAGGTACCTTGTGCCTGAAAAAATCAAACTTTTCCTTTACGAAATCAAACACCATTTGTTTGGTATCACTTCCCTTTGGAATTTTTAACCCATTCATTTTTCTGACCGTATTCGGATGCCAATATACAGGTTTGATTCCGAAAATTCTATACACTTCATATGATAAAGCGAAATTCATTTTGAACAAAACGCAAAGTGTATTGATTGAAGAGAAATTTGGAGTAAATTTCGAAAGAGCTTCTTCGATGTGAATTTGTGTTATCGTTTGATGACTGTTGAGAAAATTGTTTTTAAAATTTTCAAACCATTCTGCACAATACTTTTGTTTATCAAACAAGTCTTGAAATTTAGCCTTACTAGCTTTGGTCGTTGTTCGTAAATCAATATACGACAATTCAATAATTGTACCATCTAAATCCATAAGGGTAACGCCAATTACATTTGACGAAATATCCAAACCAAGTATCATTACCCACCTCTTACTGAGAGTATAGCCAGCTTGGTGGTTGATCGCTAGTGTTTTGCGGTAACCATCCTAAACTCTTGAAAATATCATAATAACGTTGTCTGTCTGCAACTTTTTGTTGTTTGTTTGCCGTTGTTTGATTCGCGATTGAATCGATGTCATTTGATGATTGAGTCGATGAATTACCTGTCAATATTGAATTTATCAATCCCTTAAATTCAATCTTCGCATAAGCGAAAAATTGTAATGCATTTTCTACTTCCTTCTTTTCATCTGCGAAAAATTGTTTCATCGATTTAGGGTCTGATGTGGGATAATTCTCTAAATCGGAAAGAATTTTGTTAAATTCAGATTTATACAATTTTTTAACACGAAGCATGTTTAAAAACATAGGTTTAACTTCTGGCATTTTATATTGTCCAGTTGAAGTGTTGAACATGTGTTTATTGAAACGACCATATATACCGAGATTTGGATTGTTTCTTAATCCAAGTTTTCTTTTGGCGGCCGTTGTTCTGAGCATATTTGGGTCTGGAGGTGGCGAATTTGCGTCGCCGAACATCACTGAAATGTGGTCTTCATGAGCGTCAATTTGTTTCTGCAATTGTTTGATTATCTGAGCCTTCTTCGCTTCTGCGGGGTGCGTCTTAGCTGCACTACTCGGATTGCCGTCTGTGGCATTTACAACGGGCATCCTGTCGCTGATAAAGGCAATGAACGCATCTCGGTCAAAGGTGTGCTCTGGGATTTTCTCGACAAATCTATCCTCACCTGGAAACAAATCTCTTAAAGCTTTTTTGTGACGATATAAATCGTCTTTTTTGCGTCTTCTGTAGTGCGGGTCTGTACTCATGTCGTCTGAACGAGAAGGTTCGGGCATGTCAAACATTTCTTGTCCAATGTCAACCTGACCACGTTGTAAATCATTACCTATTCCAAGAAAAGCGTGGAACATCGCTTCGATGGCGGAATAGTATTTAATTACCACGTCGTCTAGTTCTTGTAAAACATTAAAAACGCCAGATTGTTCCATTTTTCCAGTTTGTTGATTAAAGTGAGAAGACTGAACAGGTTTGCCTACTTTCACTTGGGCATTACCAACTTTTTGAAATAAGCCGCGAGACATTTTCAGTACACTGAAAACAGAAGATATATTACCAAACAAAGAATCGATAATACCCTTTGCTGCCACATTAATCATCCTTTCGATTTCTTGCGGATTGACTTGTTGCCCGGATTGTTTGGCTTTTTGAATCTCCCTTCTATCGATAAATTGCGGTAATTCGTTAATTGCTAAAAGGGATTTTTCAATATCTTCTAGGATATTCTGCAATTCGACTTTTATTTTTTCCAATTCTGGAAATTGTTTTTTCATTATCATTTGTTCGTCAGCATCTAACGAATTTGTTTGTCTGAGAGTATTCAATAAGGGGGCTAATCTTATATCCCAAATTTTATCTAATGCGGTTCTAAATTGGGTGATTCGTCTACTGTCCAGTGGTCCAGTTGAAATTTTCTTCCACCCTGTTGCTACCTTTTGCATCGTTGACGCTAAATTCTCAGCAGTAACAAGTAAAACACGAGAAATCTTGTTTGTTAATGGACTTTGATAGGATGAAAGAGGACTATCAAAGGAATCTACTTGACCCTGAAGTGCTTCAAGTAAACTTTGTTGAATCAACTCTTTCATTCTGTAATTTGATATTTGCATTAGATGTCGTACGAAATTTTGACCGTATACTGGTCACCTTCGCGTTTCCTCAGCGGATTAGCCAATTTTGCTATTCCAATTATCTGCTTGTGTTCGTCGTAAATATATACTTCAGAAATATATGTTTCTTTTTCAAAATTTTCAATTGTGTTGTATGAAGATGAAACGATATTTTGAATTCGAAGGTTTGTATTTTCAACAAATGTCGAATACGACGATTGTGTCAAAAAGAGGTTTTGATCTATTTCGATAAAAGTTGGATTATTGGAAATATTTAATTTGCCAGATGGAGCGTTGCACATCATGGTTAAATTGTTTATTTTTTTAATTCCTCTGAAGGTTAAAAAACAACAACGAGTTGATTCGCATGCGTTATCGTCGCCAAATATTGACCAATTGTAATCTTTCACCGAAGAACCGGAATACCACACTGGCGCACTGGTAAGTTGTGGAATGTAAACACTGCCGCCATCTTGTACCAAAATACTGGCACTAAATGTCAGAATAACACCCTCGTCATATAAAACGTAACCAACCTTCTGTCCAACGAGCGACGATACGGTTAGAGAATCCGATGTTACCCGGAGAACTCCATCTTTGTTCAAATCTTGAGCGACTGAATATCCCGTTCGATCTGTTCCCGCTGCATCATCGATTGAGAATCCAGCTTGTACGCTCCCTTTTTTAATTCCCGAACCAAATAGTTCGCGAGGGAGGATATGATACGAACATGGAATTGGAAAATTATCAAAATCGAAATCAGCATTGAGTGGTCGGTATTTTTTCCACGCATTACGAAACGAATCGACCATTGGATGGGCTGTACTCGTAATGTAATCCTTGGCAATTGTTTTTTTAACATTATAAGTGCCCACTAGAATATCACCAAAAATATAACTGGACTGAAAACTCCCAGAACTAATTCCGCTTATATACGTATCGCTATCTGTTTTTGGAATAAATGGATAAATCAGATTCGACACTCTGTCAATATTTTTTTCGTGAACGTTGATTCCGTCAACCGAAACATTAGCCATTGAATTTTCACGAATGGGATTGTTTACTAAAAATTTGAATGTTGAATTGGAATATTTGTAAACACATTCAAATTTGGGA
>Ga0163154_10007906_pt1 | contig 12544 bp, 8 predicted proteins | sample OliLakLV19MP9P1_FD_148649 | JGI IMG/M metagenome (GOLD analysis project Ga0163154, IMG submission 148649) | Freshwater microbial mat bacterial communities from Lake Vanda, McMurdo Dry Valleys, Antarctica - Oligotrophic Lake LV.19.MP9.P1 | ecosystem: Environmental > Aquatic > Freshwater > Lake >... | reverse complement strand
AGGTCGTGGGCACGGAGTGGGTGAGCTACTTCCACATCGCGCAACGCATCGTGCAGCTCGCGACGATTCCGATGCCCGCCGTCGCGCGCACGGCGTTGCCGGCCTTGGCCGAATTGGCGGGCAAGAAGGACTGGATCGGTCTTCGGCGACTCTTCAATCGAGTCACGCTCTTGACCGGGTTCGCGCTCACGTTGCTGCTCGCGTTGGCGCTCATGGCGATTCCGCTCGTCGTCGGCGCGATCTTCCCGACGGACTACGCCGAGCCGGTATTCGCGTTCGCGCTGATCCTGGCCGTCGGGACCGCGCCCTACGGTTTCGGGGCCGCGGTCGACTCGTTCTACATCGCGACGAATCGTGTCAAGGCCTGGATCTGGCTCACGGCACTCGGTGCCGCGATCACGATCCCGCTCAACTTCGTGCTCGTCGTCAGCGTGCCCTACACCGGAGCAGCTTGGGGGCTCGCGCTCTACCAGTCGTGGGTTCTCGTCCACGTCGGGTACATCTACTGGCTCATGTACCGCTCGAAGGACGGTGGTTTCGGCGGACCGATCACGACGGACGTCGAGGACGCGCGCGTTCTCGAGGCAGCCGCGATCGACGTCGCGGGTCGCCAAGCCGGCACGCGGGAGTGACGGCCTTGCGCGTCCTCTTCTTGAACGATCTGTCGGATCCGCGGATCGGATCGTCCGTGCGGCTGACGTACCAGCTCGCGCGCGCGTTGCGCGATGCGGGGCACGAGACCCTCTTGGTCACGGCCGTTCAGGACCGTGCCGAAGCGACGCCGACCGAGATCGAGGGCTTGCGCGTCGAGCGTGTGTTCAGCGACGCATCGGCACGTTGGCGCGGCTGGACCTCGATCTCGACGCGTCCGGTTCACGACGAGGTTCAGCGCGTATTGGACGCGTTCCGCCCCGACGTCGTGCATGCGCACCTCATCCACGCGCACCTCGGCTACGAGTCGCTGACGCGCGCGCGAGAATCCGGCGCGGGCGTCGTGTTCACGGCGCACGACGTCATGACGTTCTGCTACCAGAAGTTGACCTGCTTCCACGGTGGCGAGATCGCCGGCGGACTGCAACGCGACTACTCCGCGTACTGGCAGAAGTGCATCCCGTGTCAGCGTCTGCGCTGGAATCCGTGGCGCAATGCGGCGATCCGCGAGATCCTGGCGCGCGACGTCCACCGGTTCACGGTCGTGTCCGACGAACTCGGCGCCGTGATCGGCGCGAACGGGATCCGGGTCGACCGCACGCTGCACAATGCCGTACGTCTGCAAGCAGAGCTTCCGAGCGCGGCAGACGTCGCGGGTTTTCGCGCGCGCTTCGACCTCGACGATGCACTCGTCCTCGCGATCGGCGGACGCCTGCACGAACAGAAGGGCATCGGGCAGCTCTTGCGCGTGCTCGCGCATCTCGGGCCCAACTTCCCGAACCTGCGCTTGCTCGTCCTCGGGAAGAAGGACGTCTACGTGCGCGAGTTCGAGCCGCGCGCGCGAGAGCTCGGCGTCGCGGATCGCGTCGTCGCGACGGGTTGGCTGGACGGCGCGGAGCTCCAAGCGGCCTACGCGGCGACCGATGTGTTCGTGACGCCCTCGATCTGCTTCGACACGTTCGGTCTCGTGAATCTCGAAGCGATGGAGCATTCGAAACCCGTCGTCGCGACCTCCTTCGGCGGCAGTCCGGAGGTCGTCGAGCACGGCGTCACCGGCTTCGTCGCGAACCCGTTCGACGTCGCGGACTTCTCGCGCAGCGTCGCGCGCTTGCTCGCGGATCCCGGACTCCGCGGTCGCATGGGCGCAGCGGGCCGCGCTCGGCTGATCGCCCGATTCACGATTCCGCGCCTCGCCGCGGAATGCCTCGAGGAGTACGAACTGGCGCGCCTGGCCGCACGCACGGGCGGTCAAACGCGCGCGAAGAGACCGTGAAGGTCCTTCCCAGCGGAAGTGTCTGCCTCTGAAGGCTTTGCGAGAACCTTCCGCGGGGGGTAGAGTTGGTAGGCGTCCTCGGTCGATCTCCCTCCGACGAAGGACCTGTGGATCGCCGCTCCGGCGCGTCCGCACCGATCGCGACTCATTGCGCTCGCCACCTTCGATTCACACCACCGATGCGCAAGACACTGCTCACGTACGTCAAGCCCCACGTCCAGGAAGACCCCTTGTCGATGGTGCTCGGCATCGCCTACCTCGGCGCGAGCCTCGAGAAGGCCAAGATCCCGGTCGAGCTGTGTGACGAACGCATCGTCAACGACGCGCACATGCGCGAAGCGATCGAGCGAAACGACGTGATCGGGTTCGACGCGCTGACGCCGAACATCCGCCGCGCGATCGCGTGGGCCAAGTACGCGAAGAGCCGCGGCAAGATCACCGTCATGGGCGGACCGCACGCGTCCGTCGACCAGGGCATCTTCCTCGACAGCGGGCACTTCGACTTCGTTTTGAAGGGCGAGGCCGAGGAGACGCTGCCGCAGTTCCTCCAGCATCTCGACGGGAACGATTGGAAGGCCTTGGGCGAAGTCCCCGGTCTCGCGGCCATGCGCGATGGCCAATTGGCGATCGACAACGCGGCGCCGCCGCTGATCAAGAAGCTCGACGAGCTGCCGTTGCCGGCGCGTCACCTCTTGCCGATGGACCGTTACTTCTCACTCAATCCCGAGAAGTTGGTCTACATCTTCACGACGCGCGGATGCCCCTTCAAGTGCATCTTCTGCCAGAAGGAACTGACCGGGCGCGGCTTCCGCGTGCGCTCGACGGAGATGATCGTCGACGAGCTCGAGCACATCGTCAAGACGTACAACCCGGGCGTCATCCTGTTCGTCGACGAGATCCTGACCCTGCGGAAGAAGCGCATCCACGAGATGTGCGACGAGATCCTGCGCCGCGGTTTGAAGTTCGAATGGATCGCGAACACGCGCGCGGACTGCGTCGACTATCCGCTCCTGAAGCACATGCACCGCGCGGGTTGCCGCCGCATCTACTACGGCTGGGAATCGGGCAGTCAGCGCATGCTCGACGTCCTGAAGAAGGATCTCACGCCGGAAGTGATCGTCGAAGCCGCGAAGATGACGCGTCGCGCCGGGATCTGGGCCAAGGTCTATCTGATCGTGGGTTCGCCGGGCGAGACGAAACAGGACATCGAGGAGACGGAGAAGGTGCTGAAGCTCGCGGGGCCCGACCTCGTGCGCGTGTCGGTCTTCAATCCGCTCATCGGCACGGAGAGTTGGGACGGTTATCTCGCCAACATCGACTTGTCGGACTTGACCGAGAACTACGTCTCGAGCAATCGCTCGGCGTACAAGCACGAGCACTTCACGCAGGTCGAGCTCGAGGAGATGCGCAAGAACATGGTCCGCAGCTACGAGCGCTGGTACTACGGGTACCCGCAGCGTTCGCGGCGGTTCATGGAGCGCGCGCTCTACTACATGGAGAACCCGCAGTTCGGCCGCAAACGGCTCGGACGGGCTCTCGGACTGGTGCCGCCGCCGCGCAGTGAAAATGTGCACGACCAGGTTCGTGCCGAGTCGAAGCTGCAAGCGTCGAAGTGATCGCCTCGAGGGTGGCTCGCCACCCTCGAATCGGAGTGCGCTCGCCTACGCTCACCAGAGGGTGAACAGCAGGCACTCCATGGCCAGTGCCTGCACCAAAGCTGCCGCGGCGATGCGGCGGAGCGAGCCCGAGTCCAGCGGACCGTCGCACACGATCGCGCCCGCGACCCACGGCACGGCGTACAGCCAGATGCGCTCGGTCTCCAAGTAGTGGAGCGGCGCGAACGCCATGACGGAGAGCGCGAGGACCGTGGCGATCCTCCAGGGCGAACGGCGGAATCCGTCCTGTCGGAAGCGCGCGAAGGCGGCCGCGATGAGCGGAGCCCCAGCGCCGATCAGGAAAGCGACCGAGTTGCCGTACCCGAGGCGCACGCGGTCGATGTTCGGCTTCCCGGCACTGACGCGCGCCATGAACTCGTGCGCGTTCTTCTGGCCCATCTGCACAGCGTCCCAGAGTGAGAAGTGCGCGAAGCCCTGCAGCAAGAGTGCGCACACGACATACGTCGCACCGATGATGAGCAGTGGCTTCCAGGCTCGCGCTCGCAGGCGGATCAGCGCATACAGCGTCAGCGCGAGTCCGAGTGGAAAGGTCGAGAAACTGAAGAGGGTCGCGACGAGGAGCGCGCAGCCCGCGAGGACTGCATCGAGCACGCGCCCCCGCGGCCCGCACGCGCGCAATCCGAGCCAGAGCCCGAGTGCCGCGAAGAACAGGAACACGGCGTCCATCGCCGTGCACGCGTGATCGAGGAACGTGGGCGCCAACGCGACGAGCAGCGCGCCCTGACGTGCCGCGGATTCGGTGGCGATCTCGCGGAAGGCGAGGAAGACGAGCGGCAACGACGCGGCCGCCAGTGCGAGCACGGTGGCGCCGGCCGCCCACTCGTTCGGACCGAAGGCGCGACTCACGCCGTACAAGAGCGCCGCATTTCCCGGCGGATAGTGGCGACCGTGCGTCGAGAGTTGCGGCATGAGCTCGACGTGATGCGCGAGGAACGCGCGCAGATCCGTGATCCGCAGCGCGTCGTGCCAGAACTCCTCGTTCCGGTAGAGGTTCCAATGCGCCCCGAGTTGCGTCGGGCTCTCGCGGACGAGGAACAAGGCGAACGCGAGCAACACGGCCGCGAGAGGCAGGATCAGCGCGAACCGTGTTCGGCTCGTGCGATCCGGATCGACGAGCCGCGGTGCGATCCACACGAGCCCCGCCGCCAAGATCGGGAAGATGAGGACGGTCGGCCGGACGACCGGGATCCAGAAGGTGTACAGCGGCGTCAACGCAGGCTGGCCGCGAAAACGCGTGAGCAGCCCGGTGCGCAGCACGAAGAGGTCGAGCAACCACAGCCCGACGAGAAGGGCGGCACTCGCGCCGATCCATGTCCACGGGACGCGGAGAACCCGCTCGGAAGGCGGATGGTCGCCCATGTTTCGGACCCTACGGAGTTCCATTCTGTCTGCCAAGGGTCGGCGGTCGGAGCGTGCTGTTCGGCGCCGGGCTCTGGGCGTGGATTCGACGGAAGGACACCGTAGGCTCTCGGGAATGCGCGCGACTTCCCTGGTTCTCCTCTGTGCACTGGCCGCGGCGTCCGCAGTTCCGCTCGGGGCCCAGACGCGCCTCTTGCGATTCCCCGACATCCACGGCGATCGCGTCGTGTTCAGTCATGCCGGCGATCTGTGGGTCGCGCCGTCGAGCGGCGGGACCTCCGCGCGCCTCACCGCGCATCCGGGAATCGAGCTCTTCCCGAAGTTCTCGCCGGATGGCGCGTGGATCGCATTCACGGGGCAGTACGACGGCGACGAGCAGGTCTACGTCGTTCCGAGTCAGGGCGGCGCGCCCAAGCAACTCACGTTCTATCCCGCGCGCGGTCCGCTGCCGCAGCGTTGGGGTTTCGACAATCAGGTGTACGGATTCACGCGCGACGGGCGTTCCGTGCTGTTCCGCTCGATGCGGGACGGCTGGGACCTCACCGACACGCGGCTCTTCACGGTTCCGATCGTCGGTGGATCGCCCGTCGCGCTGCCGATGCCCGTGTCGGGCGGCGGCGATTTCTCCCCCGACGGCACACAAGCGATCTACTCGCCGCTCACACGCGACTTCCGCACGTGGAAGCGCTACGAGGGCGGTTGGGCGCAAGACCTCTACGTCTTCGATTTCAAGACGTCGGCGCTCGAGCCCGTCAGCCACAGCCGTCGTACGGAGCGCGATCCGATGTGGATCGATCGACGCATCTGGTTCGTCTCGGATCGCGACGGCACTTTGAACCTGTACGCGTTCGATCTCGATTCGAAGAAGACGGAACAGCACACGCGTGAGACGAAGCTCGACGTCCGTTGGGCGAGTCGCGGCGAAGCGGGGGAGATCGTGTACGAGCTCGGCGGCGAACTCGTCGTCTTCGACACGCGCACCGCGGCGTCGAAGAAGCTCGACATCCGCGTGCCCGACGACGGCGTCTCGTCGCGGCCCGCGCGCCTCGAACTCGGGCGCGCCACCGAAGGCGCCTCGTTGTCGCCCAAGGGCGAACGCGCGCTTTTCGTCGGACGTGGTGACGTGTTCACTGCACCGATCGAGAAGGGGCCGACACGTAACCTCACGAACTCTTCCAACGCTCACGAGCGAGCCGCGAGATGGTCACCGGATGGAGCGCGCATCGCGTACGTCTCGGATGTCTCGGGTGAAGAGGAGATCTTCGTCGAAGTCCAGGACGGTTCCGGAACGGCGGAGCAACTCACGAGCGGATCGACGGAGCGCAAGACCGGCCTCGAGTGGTCCCCGGATGCGAAACGCATCGCGTTCGCGACGAAGAGCGGTCGCATCCACGTCCTTGACCTCGCGACCAAGTCCGTGACGGAAGTCGCCCGAGACCGTGGAGGCAACGTCGGCGATTACCAGTGGTCGCCGGATTCCGCGTGGCTCGCATTCTCGCTCCTGGACGAGAATGCGATGCGGTCGTTGTGGATCTGGGGCGGCGCGGACGGCGGCTTGCGCCGCATCACGGACGAGATGTGGTCCGAGAGCGAGCCGGTCTGGGATAGGGCCGGCAAATACCTCTACTTCCTCTCGGACCGCGAGTTCGCGCCGCAGCTCATGGGGCTCGAGTGGAACTTCGCCGTGAATCGGTCGACTGGCATCTACTGCCTCGCCCTACGTCAGGATGTCGAGCATCCATTCCCCCCGCAGAGCGACGAAGTGACGCTCGAGAAGAAGGATGGCGCGCCGGCGGAACCCGAGAAGACCGACGACGAGAAGAAGGCCGACGCGAAGAAGACTGCACTGGTCGTCATCGACTTCGAGGGTCTCGCCACGCGCGTCATTCGCATTCCCATCGATCCCGACAACTACGATTCGCTGAGTGCGAACGCCGGCCACATCTTCTACGTGAAGCGCGGTGGTTCGTATTACGGACGCGAGAGCGAGTCGAAGCCCGTGCTGACAGCGTTCAGCATGGAAGATCGCAAGGCCAGCGCGTTGGTCGAGGACTGCGGCAGTTACTCGATCTCGTCGGACGGGACCAAGCTCCTCGTTTCGTCGGGCGGTGCCTGGGCACGGTACGACGCGACCGCGAAAGGGAAGGACTCGAAGAAGGACGTTTCGACCGCGGGTCTCGTCAGTGATCGCGTCCCACGCGACGAGTGGCGCACGGTGTTCCACGAAGTCTGGCGTCGTTTCCGTGACTACTTCTACGCGCCGAACATGCACGGCTACGACTGGGAAGCGTTGCGCAAGCAGTACGAGCCGCTGCTCGAGCACGTCGCGCACCGTGCGGATCTCAACTACGTGCTGGGGGAGATGGTCGCCGAGCTCAACGTGGGGCATGCCTACGTCTCGGGCGGCGATTGGGACTCGCCCGCGCGCCCGAGCGTCGCGCTGTTCGGTGGGCGGCTCGAAGTGGACCCGCAATCGGGTCGTCAGCGACTCGCGCGCATCTTGCGCGGACAGAACGAGGAAGATCGCTATCGCTCGCCGCTGACCGAGGTCGGCGTCGAGATCGACGTCGGCGACTACGTCCTCGCGATCGACGGCGTCGAGCTGCGCGGGGACATGGACCCCTATCAACTCCTGCGCGGCAAGGCCGATCGCCCGGTCGAGTTCACGGTCAACGCGCGACCCGTGCAGGACGGCGCGCGCAAGGTCGTGTTCCGGCCGCGCACGTCCGAGACGGATCTCTTCTACCTGGATTGGGTGCTCGGGAATCGCGAGCGCGTCGACAAGCTGTCCGGCGGGAAGCTCGCGTACATCCACGTCCCCGACATGGGCGAGGACGGCATCCGCGAGTTCATCAAGTGGTACTACGGCCAGGTGCGCAAATCGGGCCTGATCATCGACGACCGCAACAACGGCGGCGGCAACGTGAGCCAGATGCTGATCGAGCGCTTGCGCCGCGTCGTGCTCGCGACGGAGTTCTCGCGCAACAGCGAGTACACCGGCACCTATCCGCAGGTCGTCTTCCACGGACCGATGGCCTGCTTGATCAATCAGAACTCGGCGTCGGATGGCGACATCTTCCCGTGGATGTTCCAGAAGGCCGGGCTCGGTCCCGTGATCGGCAAGCGTTCGTGGGGCGGCGTCGTCGGCATCACGAACCACGGGCCGCTGATCGACGGCGGCACGGTGAACGTGCCCGAGTTCGGTCACGGGGACTCGAGCGGCCAATGGGCCGTCGAGGGTTGGGGCGTCGAGCCCGACATCGAGATCGAGAACGAGCCGGCCGCGGTTCTCGCCGGGCGTGATCCGCAGTTGGAGCGCGCGGTCGAAGTCGTGCTCGAAGCGATCCGCAAGGATCCGAAGAAGTTGCCGACGCGTCCCGCCGACCCGATCAAGACGAAGTGACGGACTCTCCGTCGACGAACGAGTTCGTCGTCGTGCCTTGCGGTCCCGCGGATCGCGAGGCGCAGGCGCAGCTCTTCAACGCGACCTTCAAGAAGGAAATCGACGCGCGCGGGCTCGCTTGGCGCTACGACGAGAACCCGCACGGTCGTGCGATATCGTTCGCGCAGCGGCACGCGACGGCCGGGCTCGTGTCGGGGTACGCATGTACTCCGCGCCGTGCGGTGCCGGCGGGCGATGAATCGCGCGCGGCACTCGTCGGCGAGACGGGGGATGTGATGACACACCCGAGTTGGCGCAAGCGCGGTCTCTTCAGCGCGCTCGATCGCGCGGCGATGGCGGAATCTCGGCGTCTCGGTTGGCCGGTCGTGTTCGGGCTCCCGAATCGGCGCTCGGCGCACATTTTCTTGGAACTGGGTTGGGAGCGCGTCGGCACGCTCCGGGCGTGGACCTTCGTGCTGCGCGCGGACGCAGCGGCGCGCACGGAACGCGCGAAAGAGGGTCGCATCCGCGGGTGGCTCACGCCGCTCGCCGCGCGGGCGGGTCGGAGTGCACGGACGAAGCTCGCGGCGGGAAAACCACTTCTCGCTCGGCCGTTGAGTGCATTTCCGCGCGCGGTGGAGTCCCTCTCGCGCGCCGTCGAACCGCGTTTCGCGCTCATGGTGCGGCGCGATGCGGCGTACCTCGATTGGCGCTTCCTCCGGTCGCCGTCGGGACTGCACCGCTCGTTCGGCCTCTACGCACAGGACGAGTTCGAGGGCTACGTCGTCGTCCAGGTTCCTCGCCCGGGCAGTGCCATCGGATACCTCGTCGACGTGCTCGCGCGCGACGACGATAGCGTGGATGCAGCGATCCTCACGGGACTCGCGGCGCTCGAGTCGGCAGGTGCGTCGGTCGTGCAGGCCACGGCGATCGACGGATCGTGGTGGAGCACGCGCCTCTCCGGATCCGGTTTCCAGGCGCCGCGACCCGCGAACCACTTGACGGCGATCGTCCACGTGCACGATCGCGCGCATCCTCTGGCGCTCGCAGCACTCTCTCCAAAGCGTTGGTACTTGACCGACGGCGATCGCGACGACGAGACCATGGGATAGGATTCGAGGGCAACGTGTCGCTGAAACACAAGATCAAGCGTGCCGCGGCGGAAGCCTATGCGCGGTTCCTGTTCCACACGGGGGCGCACGCCGTCGTGAACGCACTCATGCCGCGGCGCATGCTCGTGCTCGCCGGACATTGCGTCAGCGCGCCGACCTGCGCGACGCTACCCAAGGACATGAAGGTCCGTGGGGAGGACCTCGAACGCATCCTCGGTTGGCTCGCGAAGCGGTACGACGTCGCGTCGATGGCCGAGGGCCTGAAGCGCATCGAGTCCGGCGCGGCCCAGCGGTCCGTCGTCGTGCTGACGATGGACGACGGCTACCGCGACAACCGCACGCACCTCGCGCCGATCCTCGGACGACTCGGCGTGTCGGCGACGATCTACCTCGAGAGTCGGCCGCTCGACGAGCGCCGCGCGAATTGGACCCACAAACTGTTCTGGTGTCTCGAGCGGATGGGCCCCGAGCCGTTCGTGCTGCGGCACACCGAGATCGCGCGCGCGGACAAGCTCGGCAGCATCGTCCTGAACCAGCTCGTGCCGCACGGCGATGCCACGACGTACCACGTGAAACGCGTGCTCAAGTACGACGTCGATCCTGTGGAACGAGATCGGGCGCTCGACGTCCTCTTCGCGGAACTGGGCGGATCGGATCGCGAGTTGACCGATGCGCTCTACATGACCTGGGACGACGTGCGTGCACTGCAGGCGGCGGGCATCGAACTCGGGGGGCACACGGTGAGTCATCCGATCCTCGCGAAGCTCGACGCGGCCGCTCAGTCGAACGAGATCGGCGGATGCGCGCGATCTCTCGAGCGGGGCCTCGGAACGGCGTCCGTGAGCTTCGCGTACCCGTTCGGGCGGAACTGGGACTTCGACGCGCACTCGGCGCAAGCTGCGCGCGCGGCCGGGTTCACGAGCGCCACCACGACCCATCCCGGCGTCCACGTGCGCGGTCGCGACGTCTATCGCATTCCGCGCGTCATGATCGACGAAGACGCCGAGCTCCACACGATCGTCGCCGAGGCTTGCGGTGGATTCGAGCTGCTGCGACGGATCGGGATCGATCTGGCGGCGTGATCGGTCAGAAGAGGTAGCAACCGCCGTGCGGCAGTGGCTCCTTCCAAGCTCGCCATGCGAGCGACGCGCCGATCGCCGCGGCGGCAGTGAGGAAGGGTACGACGACGAGCAGGGCGCTCATCACGCGCCCCTCTTCGCGCTGCCCGCTCATCCTCAGAAGATGTTGTAGAGGAACGGCGAGGACGGATCGTCGCCGAACAGGATCAGTGCGAGGAGGAGGACCAAGACGAGCGCCAACGGCGCGACGATGTAGATCCAGTTCTCGCGGAGGAAGTTCTTCATGGCGATCTCGGTGGGGGGCTAGATCTCGTAGTGTCCCGGCGCGGCCGATCCGGATCCGAAGAGGACGAGGGCGACGACGATCGCCGCGCCGACCGCGGCCGGCACGACGAACCAGGCCCAGTTTTCTCGCAGGAATCGTCGCATGATCATTCGAGCGTAGCCGAAGTCCTCGGAGTCTGCCGCGCGACGCCGTTTGGGTTCCTAGAACAACGTGTAGATGAACGGCGCCACGAGGGGCGAGCTCGCCGCCACGACCAGGAGGCTCCCGATCGTGAGGAGGATCACCACGAGCGGCATCAGGTACCAATGCCCCCGGCGCGTGAACGCGGCCAGGAGCTCGGTGATCGTGCCCAGACGCCGGCCGAGCTTGAAGAGGATGAAGCCCAAGAGACCGAGGACGAACAGGACGAGCAGCGCGCGTGCGATCGTCGGCGGGATCAGCGTGAGGAGCTCGCTGCCACCGACCGCGATCGTGAACACGAGTCCGAGCATGCCGCCCGCGATCGCGTAGGCCTGCCACGTCGCGACGTCCTTGTAGGTGCGCGCGTAGACGGTTCCGAGAACGGCGACGAGCCCGACGTACCACAACACCCAGCGCGGGAACTTCGACTCCTCGCGCGCCGGCTCGAGCGAAGCCGTGGTTTTCGCGGCGAGTTCACCCGCGAACACGCCGTTCGCGTCGAGTGCCTTGTGCACCTCTTCCGCCAAGGCACGATTGCCCAGCGGGTTCAAGTGCCAGTCGATCTCGTGGTAGAGGAGTTTCTCTTCGTCGTCGCCCGCCGCCGCGATCCGCGCGCGGAACGATTCACGCACGTCGACCGTGCGGATGGACAGCTCGCTCGCCAGCGCGAGGAACGTCTCGACGGGTTGATCAGGCGACCAAGCGGTGTCCGGCGCGAGCGACGTAATCGTGCGCGGATCCGTGCCGCCGAGGATCGAGCGACGCAGACGCGCGATCCAGTCGTCGCGCAGGATCTGCGCCTCGAGTTTTTCACGCGCCGCGGGCACCACCGACGCCTTGCCGGGGATCGGGACGATGACGAGTTGCGCGCCGAGCGCGTCACACGTCTTCTTCACGGACGCGAAGCCCGACCGCGTCCGGCGGACCGCTTCGCTCATGAAATCCGGCGGGGTTCGCCAGTAGGCGCCGTGTTCCATCTCGAGAGCGAAACTGCTGCCGGTCGGAGCCCACGTCTTCCTGTCCGCACCGAGGCCGCCGACGAAACGGCCGACTGCCGTGCGCTGGAACCAGCTCGTCTCGCCGGGATCGCGCAGGCTGACCTGTTCGCGCGGCCCCGTGACCGAGAAGCGCGGCTTCGGGAAGCGCATGTAGGCGAGTTCACCGTTCCAGTAGAGGTCGTTCTCGTACGGGAACATCAGCACGACGTCGGGTTGGAACGCCGCGCCGTTCTTCTCGAGCCAAACGGCCTCCTGGTCGGTCGACCAGCCTTCCGTCCCCGTGTTCACGACGTCGAGCGGGCGACCCTCGGCCTTCCAGAGGCGTTCGAGGAGATCGACGAACAAGTCGTCGCGATCGACCGTGTAACCGAGCGCGAAGGAGTCACCGAGGACGAGCACGCGCTTCGTGCCCACCGGTTTGGCGGCGCTCGACATCGGGTCGTCGCGCAACCCGAACTGGTTCGTCGCGATCGTGACGTCGAACTCGCTCGTCTTCTTGTGGATCGAGGCGTCGGGCCGCTTGGCCCAACCCGTGTCCGCGTGGAAGC
>Ga0163154_10007905_pt1 | contig 12545 bp, 5 predicted proteins | sample OliLakLV19MP9P1_FD_148649 | JGI IMG/M metagenome (GOLD analysis project Ga0163154, IMG submission 148649) | Freshwater microbial mat bacterial communities from Lake Vanda, McMurdo Dry Valleys, Antarctica - Oligotrophic Lake LV.19.MP9.P1 | ecosystem: Environmental > Aquatic > Freshwater > Lake >... | reverse complement strand
GGCCGTTTAGTTTTTCGATAAAAATCTGCGCGTCGTCCCAGGAGACTCGCTCTACCGGGCGGCGGTCGCCGGGGAAAAAGGAGGGGTTTTCCTTCATGATCTCGAGCCAGATATCCTGGGTGACGGGGAATTGGCCGAGGTAGAAATCTGGCACGGTCACGTCGTGGGGCGGGCCTTCATTACCGGAGGCATCGGGGTCGGTGGCTTTGTCGGCGCCCATTCGGAAGGTGCTGCCTTTGACGAAGAGGAGGTCGAAGGAGCGGTGGGGGGTGAGGGGTTGGGAGAGGATTATCATGGGGCTTCGGGCGGTTTTTGGGTGCTGGACCAGATGCGTTCTTTGATGGCTGCGAAGTCGTTTTCGCGGAGGAGGGTTTTGGTTTTGGCATTCATGTCTTGAAAATGACCGGTCACTTCGCTGAATTTGTCCTTGATTTTACGGGCCTTTTGAAAGGATTCCCAATCAGGGCCATTTATTTCATCGGGAAATTCTTCAAAATGATCTTTCCATTTTTGGTATTCCGTTTTCCAATACCGAAGATAATTGCCACGAATTTCAGGTTTATCTAAACTCAAATCCTCAATGCGGATCGGGATGATTTTTTGAACAAATTTTTCCTTTTCCCCGAGGTTGTTGCGGTGTATCTCGCAGAATTCCCACATACAATAGACGGATTTGAGGTATTTCTCGCTGACACAGACGATGATGAGGTCGCCCTGTCCGATGGCCTTCATAAAATCAGTGATCAGTCCTCCGTATTCGAGGTTCATCTTGTCGCGACGGACGTCAAAGCCGTCTTTTTTGAGCGATTCGTACAGTTCATCCACGATTTTTTCGCGGCTTTCGTCCGTTTCGTCGGGATCACCCCAAGCGTAGGAGAAGTAGATTTTGGGTTTGGTAGGTAGCGGCGGGGTTGTAGTGATAGGCTGGTTTGGAGGCAATTTGTCGATACCGGGCATTCCAGCCTCCCGTCCGCCCAAAATCGCTCTAAAATCACTGACTTTCAACCAGTTGCCGTTGGTGGCGCGGAGGGCAGGATCATCGCCGGGGCCGGGGTCGAGTAGGTCGCCGATGCGTACGAAATCAGTTTCATTGGGGGAGATGAGCAGGTCGGGGTTGTTGTTGGTGATCTCGCGGAACGCGGCGAAAAGTTCGGTGCCGAGGGTCGGCGGCAGGGCGGCGGCGCGTACGGCAATATCGAAGGTGCTGGGGCGATTGACCCACAGCCAGACCCCGTCTTTTTTGAAAATGATGCCGTCTTTCCAGTATTTGCCATCGGCTAAGGGGCCGTATTTGCACATGAAACGGGTCATCACGCTGCGAGGCAGGAAGCCGGGGAAGCGCAGGGTAAAAAGCGGTAAGCGGCAATCGTCGGCTAATCCGGCGAAAAGGTTGCCGGGTATTATTTGCGGGTTTTTCTCGGGCAGGTATTGCGGCGCGATGAAGGTATGGACTTCATTGCCGACGGGGAAGATGAGCTCGAACTTGATCATGAGTGCTATAAGGTCGTCGGTGTCCATGTCCGGAGCGACGCTGGCCACATGCGCCCGGTTGAATTTGCCTGCCCCGTGCTCCATCACTTTGTAATCCAACACTTTATAAATGGTGTTGATCACCCATTTTGGCTTCACAAACACTGTTTTGCACAGGTCTTTGTGATCGCCATACCAAAGGATCACCCCTGTATCGTGCAGGTAATTGGTCAGAGTATCCAGCATAGATTGCACCTCTCCCGCTTCTTTTTTGCTGATGTCCTTTCGGCGATTTTCGCAAAAGAGTACGTACTCATTATAGGGCATCATGCGAACATTGTCGGGCAGGGCACGGAGTTCATTTTTGATGTGCAGCCATTTTATGCTGTATTTGTATTTGGCGGTGGCGCTGCGAAGCGCTGTGAAGAGTTTGTCTTTAAAAATTTTGAACGCGTAAGCAGCCTGCTCCTCACCGGCGTGGGTGTTTTTGACACTGATGCGCGGGGTATCGGCGGGCAGTCCGTATTTTTTGCGGTCGGCATCTAGCACGTCCACGCTGGGGGCGAGGTCTATTTTGGTCTGCACCAGCATCGCTGCCTGCTTACCTCCACAGAAATAGTGCAGGTTATCGAGCCAATAAGTGAAGGGGAACACCTCGACGGGCATCGTGCGAGGCACCAATTTTCCAGCGATAAAGAGTTTGATGTCCAGTTCAATCTTGTCCTGCACGTTGGTGGCCGCTTCAAAAACCACGAGCGACACGGCATTGTCCGACAGGAACAGGCGGTGGGTGGCGTGGTAAAACTCCTGGCCGCCAAAGTCCCAGACATTGATTTTGAAGCCCAGCCCGGAGTCGGGCCAAATTTCGTTGACAAGTCCGTGGGTAGAGCCCAGCAACTCATCATAGCCGTTTCCGCGCAGGAAGTGCAAGAGGGAAGACTTTCCGGCGGTGGTATTGCCGAGCAGCACGAGTTTTACTTCATCGTTGGGGAGTTCACCATCCTCGAGCTTGGCTTTCAGGTCGCTGAGGATGGAAGGGGCAGCGTTGTCGCGCTCGCCTTCGGGCACGCCCGAGGCGCCTTTGCTCACGTTGGGCAGCGGATTGCCGTGCAGGTACAGGGTTTTGAGTTTGCTGAAGTGCACCAGGTTTTCGGGCAATTTCTGCAGGACATTGCCCTTGAGGTGCAGGATTTCTAAGTGTTCTGCCCGTTCTTCAAAATCTACCTGCTCCAACAAATTGTCATTCAGATACAAATACTGCAAAGCCCCAAATCCTTTGGGCAGCCGCAGTGCCTTCAACTTGTTCTGACTGGCATCCAAAAAGGATAAATTTTTGCAGCCGGCGGCAAAAATAAGTTGAGTGAGTTGGTTTTTCCGCAGGTCGAGCGTGTGCAGCGCATCCAGTCCGGCGGGTAGGTGCATGCTTTCGAGGGCGCACTCGTCGGCGGTGAGGGTTTCAAGCGCGGGCAGCGGGCCCTCGAAATCGAGGTGTTTGAGTTGGGTATTTTCGCCGATGTTCAGGAAACTCAGGGCTTGCAGGTGCGCGGGCAGGCGGAGCTCGGTCAGTTGGTTTTCGCTCAGGTTGAGCGCCTGTAAATACTGAAAATCAAGTGATTGCAGGAATCCGGCATCTTTTACTTTGCAGCCGCAGAGGTTGAGACTGACCAAGCGGCCATCAGCATCCAGCGCGTAGGTTTGGCGGTTGCGGTGTCGCACCCAGTCGGCGGGCAGGGTATCGGGCGTGGGCTTTAGTTGGAAGGAGGACAGACTGGCAGGAATAGACATGTTGGTTGATCGCTTTATTTGGGCAAAACTAAACAGAATTGTCTTGTATTCCAGCGGTGAGCGTAGGCCAATGTGCTCATTGAATACGGAGATTGGATACACCCGTACGCACGGCATAACAACGCAAGCCAATTGGCTGAAATGACAAGCCCGATAAATGTCTGTCGGTGGTATCGGTGGTGTCAGTAGTTTCGGTGTTCCATTGCGTCGTGGGTAAAACAGAGCCGTGCCAAATTTGACAACTTTAAAAAAGTTGTCAAATTTTCACCCTGTGTTTGGCGACGATCATTTGGCGAGCAAAGATTGGTTCTCCTTGCCAGGGACTTTTGATACCGCGCTTGCCCATCAGCCAAAAAGCAACGTGAGGAACGGGCAAATAATAACTTGTAAATTTGATATGCTTTCTTTTCACCCAGATGACCCATCTTTTTGATTAAATAGCCCCACTATTCGCTCAAAAAGATAGCCCATCTGAGCAAAAACCAATCTATCTGAAACTTACAAGTTATTATTTGCCCGTTCCTGAGCCAAAAATTTAGGGGCTTCCAGCCTCGGATTCCTCACTACGTTCGGAATGACACACTGCGCTTGGGTCTTATTTGATCAAACAGGTTTGTCAAACACTTTTAATGCGTAGGCTCTGCCGGGTAGCCATTAAAAAAACCTTGAACAGATTTCAATAAAAAAACAAAAAGTTTTATAAAAAAGCATAAACCGTGCTACTTTTGCCCTCCAAAACCATCATCCAACAAGCCAATAAACCCACACCGCGCCAAGACCTTCGAGCACATTAAGGAACGCGGCACCAATAACTTAGTCATTTGATGCCACCCTTTGTTCCATCATACGGCCGCTATTTTTCTTTAAATAGCCCCACTATTCGCGGAAAAATAGTGTTGTCTGATGAAAAAATGGTTAACCTAAAATGACTAAGTTATTGGTGCCGCGTTCCTAAAAACACGATGCCCTCTCAAAACTGTAAATGCTTTTGCGCAGGGGCCATACTGCTGTTTTTTTTCACAGAAAAAAACAGCAGTATGGCCCCTGCGCAAAAGCATTCCCCTGTCACTTAACATGGCAAAGCAAAAACGCGATAACTCCACCCCACCCACCACGTCCATCAACCATGAGGACTCGGTCATCACCCTGTCGGGGATGTACCAGAACTACTTTCTGGACTATGCTTCATACGTCATCCTCGAGCGTGCGGTGCCGGCCATCGAAGACGGATTGAAACCCGTGCAGCGGCGCATTTTGCATGCCATGTTCGAGCAGCACGACGGGCGCTACCACAAGGTGGCCAACCTGATCGGTCAGACGATGCAGTTTCACCCGCACGGCGACGCTGCCATCGGCGACGCGATGGTGAACATGGGTCAGAAGGAACTGCTGATTGACTGCCAGGGCAACTGGGGCGACTACCGGACGGGCGACAACGCGGCGGCTCCGCGTTACATCGAGGCGCGGCTGACAAAGTTTGCCCTCGACGTGGCGTTCAACCACGATACCACCGTGTGGCAGATGAGTTACGACGGTCGGAAGCGCGAGCCGGTCAATTTGCCGATGAAATTTCCGCTCATTCTGGCGCACGGCACGGAGGGCATCGCGGTCGGTCTTTCGACCAAGATCATGCCCCATAATTTCATCGAGATCATCAAAGCCAGTATTGCTGCGCTGAAAGGCAAGAAGTCCGATCTCATTCCTGACTTCCCCACAGGCGGTCTGGTGGATGCCTCCCACTACAATGGCGGTGCCCGCGGCAACAAACTCCGGGTGCGCGCCAGAATCAAGGAATTAGACAAAAAAACGCTGCAAATCACGGAAATTCCCTTCGGCGTCACCACTGGCGATCTGATGGATTCCATCGTGAAAGCCAACGAAAAGGGCCAGATCAAGATTAAAAAGGTGGTGGACAAGGTGGCTGCCAACATTGACATCGAGATTGAGTTGCAACCCGGCGTCAGTCCTGACGTGACCATTGACGCGCTCTACGCCTTCACCGATTGCGAGGTGAGCATCAGTCCCAACTGCTGCGTCATCATTGACAACAAGCCGCTGTTCACGGATGTGAACGAGTTGCTGCGCATCAGCACCGAGAATACGAAGGACCTGCTGCGCCAGGAACTGGAAATCCAGAAACACGACCTGGAGGAAAAACTCCATTTCGCTTCGCTCGAAAAGATATTCATCGAAAAGCGCATCTACCGCGACATCGAGGAATGCGAAACCTGGGAGGCCGTGATTGAGACGATTGACAAGGGTTTGAAGAAATACGTGATTACGCCACAGGAGGCCGGTTATGCCAAAGAAGCCAAGAAGATCAAACTGTTGCGGGCAGTCACCGAGGAGGATATCCTGCGCCTCACGGAGATCAGGATCAAGCGAATTTCCAAGTTCAATTCCTTCAAAGCCGACGAGGAGATCACGAAAACGAATGCTGAACTCGAACAGACCAAACATCATCTCGAGCACCTCACGGAATATGCCATCGCGTATTTTGAGAACTTACTTTCCAAACACGGCAAGGGCCGGGAGCGGCGCACCGAAATCGCTGCCTTCGACACGATTCAGGCTTCGGCAGTAGTCGCCAACAATGCCAAACTCTACGTCAACCGCGTCGAAGGTTTCATCGGCATGGGGCTGAAAAAAGACGAGTTGGTGCAGGATTGCTCGGACATTGACGACATCATCGTGTTCCGCCGCGACGGCGTGATGAAAGTGGTGCGGGTTGGAGAGAAGATATTTGTCGGAAAAGACATTGTACACGTGGCGGTCTGGAAGAAAAACGACGAGCGCACGACTTACAACATGGCCTATTCCGATGGCAAGACGGGCAAGACGTTTGTCAAGCGATTCAACGTGACCGCCATCACCCGTGACAAAGATTACCAACTCGGTGCGGAGTCCAAAAACTCCAAAATGCTCTACCTCACTGTGAACCCGAACGGCGAAAGCGAAGTGGTGCTGGTGACACTCACGCCCGGCTCGACGGCTAAAATCAAAGTATTCGACTACGATTTTGCCGAACTTGCCATCAAAGGCCGCGACTCGCTGGGCAATGTATTGACCAAATATCCGGTGAAGCAAATCAAGCAGAAAGAAGTCGGCAAAAGCACCATCGGCGCTCAAAAACTGTGGTTTGACGACATTACAGGCCGCCTCAACACGCAGGAGCGCGGTGGTTTGTTGGGCGAATTCGATACGGGCGACAGCATTTTTATTCTCTACAACGACGGCTCCTACGAGGTCATTGACACCGATGTGCAGCAGCGTTTCGAGATGAAAGAAATTCTCCACCTCTGCAAATTGACGCCTGAATTAGTGGTAAGCGCGGTCCATTTCGATGGTAACAAAGGCTGGACGATGGTCAAACGATTCCGCATCGAGACCACCAAAACCAAGGAACGGTATTCTTTCCTGACCGATCATGCCAAGTCGAAAATTCTGTTTGCTTCGGTGAAAGAAAATCCGCGCATTCGGTATACATTGAAAATCAAGGGCAAAACCATGACAGGCGAGGTATCGCTCGGGGAGTTTATGGAACCGAAAGGCTGGAAAGCGGTGGGCAATCGCCTCGGCGACCAGATGCTGAGTGCGGTGAAAGAAATCGAGCCGACCGAATCCAAGTTGGCACCTAAAAAAGAAGAGGCGCCTGCTCCGGCCGCGCCTCCACAAGTCAATTTATTCGGCGAACCGGAAATGCCTAAGACAAAAGAGACGGGATCGAAGTATAAGGCCGGGGATACCATTGAGTTTGATTGATGGAAACGCCCTACTTTGCGCCCCAAAAAAATCAACCTGTTAATCTTCCCTCGGATGAAATATCAGCCACTTTCCCCGGAACTGTTCCAGCACAACCGCAAGCGCTTCGTTGCCGAAATGAAGCCCGGTACGGTCGCCATTTTTAATGCCAATGACATGATGCCGCGCTCCGGCGACCAGTATCATGTGTTCCGGCAAAATGCCGGGCTTTACTGGCTCACGGGGATTGACCAGGAGGAGACGATGTTGCTCTTGTTTCCCGGCTGTCCACGGGAAGAACACGAAGAAGTGCTGCTCATCCGACGCACCAATGAGCACCTGGCCGTGTGGGAAGGCCACAAGTACACGAAGGAAGAAGCAAAGGCGGCTTCGGGGATTCAAAAGGTGTATTTCCTCGATGAAGCCGAGCAGGTGCTCAATGAACTGATTCTGCTTTCCGAAGGTATCTATCTGAATCTCAACGAGAACGATCGTTTTCTCTCGCCTGTCGAATACCGCGACCTGCGCTATGCGCATGACATCCAGTGTCGCTATCCGGCCCACGCCATTCACCGCGCACAGCCCATCCTGAAACGCCTGCAATCGGTCAAAAGCCAGTGGGAGATAGATGCTACGCAGCATTGCATTGACATCACCGAGAAAGCGTTCCGCCGGGTAATGGGCTTTGTGAAGCCCGGCGTGTGGGAATACGAGGTGGAAGCCGAGATCATCCACGAATTTATCCGCCACCGCGGTACCGGCCACGCCTACACGCCCATCGTCGGCTCCGGCAAAAATGCCTGTGTGCTCCACTACATCGAGAACAAAGACCAATGTCAGGCCGGTGAAGTGCTGCTTATGGACTTTGGTTGCGAATACGCCAATTACAATGCCGACCTTACCCGGTCCATACCCGTGAGCGGTCGCTTCACGCAGCGCCAGCGGGCGGTGTACGATGCTGTCTTGCGGGTAATGAAAGCCGCCTGCGCCATGCTAATGCCCGGCACTACGCTCATCGAATACCATAAAGAGGTCGGAAAAATCATGAGCAGCGAACTGATCGGCCTCGGCCTGATCAGTCGCGACGAGGTGGAAAAGGAAGACAAAGACAATCCGGCTTACAAAAAATACTTCATGCACGGCACCAGTCACCACCTCGGCCTGGATGTGCACGACATCATGTTCCGCTACGATATGTTCAAGGCGGGCAACATTTTCACCTGCGAGCCGGGCATTTATATTCCGGAGGAAAATCTGGGCATCCGCATCGAGAACAATATCGTGATCACCGACGACGGGCCGATAGACCTGTTTAAAAATATTCCGATGGAGGCCGGGGAGATTGAGGAGTTGATGAATGGGAGGCGTTCGTAAAGCCAGGCAGTTGATAAAGGTTGATGAAATGGTTGATATCAGCATCCTGATTATCTACATTGATCGGCAACTTCAATAGATAAAAGATTGGACGAATCTCAAATGCCCTAAAACCCTGAAAGGGATAAATACGAATAGCACTAGTTAAAACCCCGTGAAACGAAGCATGCGGGAGCAACCCCGGCGGGGTTGAATTGCTATTGAGAGACTATTGGAATTTGTGTAAATTTCCTGCCTGCCGCATCTGGTCTGCACTGTACTTTTCACACTGTTCAACACTCAACGCCTCTCACCCATGCGCAACGCCCTTTTTTTCCTTGTCCTTGTATTTTTTCAATCTATCAGTCTTCGCTCCGAAAACCGCGTTTCCCCCGTTATCACGGAGGTCACCGTGTACCGAAGCGGGGCCAAGATCAGCAGCGTCGCTACCGTTCGTGTTCCGGCAGGTAGCTCCGAAGTGATTTTTGAAAACCTTTCGCCCTACTTCAACGCCAATAGTTTGCAGGTAAGAATCAAGGGCACAGCCATCTTGAGTTCGGCGGTGTTCAGCCTTCGCACTCCAGGTCCAGTTGCGGAAAATCCGCGCGCGCCAGTGCTGCGCGATTCGCTGCTGATGGTCGGCGATGATTTTACCCGCATCCGCGATGAGCGGGAAGTCTTGCAGGGTGAAAAGAACCTGATCGAACAAAAAATGTTGCAAGTGAGCACCATTGGAAGCAACGGCACCACGACTTCGCTCAGCGTCAACGAGTTGAAAGAAGCCGTCGGTTATTACCGCCAGCGATTGCTAGAGATCAAGGAGCGGATGATACAACTCACCGTGCGGGAGCGCAAACTGACCGAGTTGAACCGAAAATTACAGGAAGCACTCCAAAAAATACAACCCAACGCTGCCAACCAGACCGGCGAAATTGCCCTTCAACTGGACGCGACTGGCGCCCAAAGCCTGGAAATTACCTGCACCTATCTGGTGTATCAAGCCAGTTGGTCGCCGCTCTACGACCTGCGCTCCGAAGGTCTGGACAAGCCTCTCCAACTCGCTTACAAAGCCAACGTCAGCAACCAGACTGGTTTCGACTGGAAATCTGTCATCCTGCACCTCTCTACCGCCAATCCAACGATGAACAACAACCGCCCTGTCATGTCGGTCGTGTTCGCGGACTTCCGACCCGTGATCGCGTACAAGAAAATGGAAGAGCAGGGTAAGCAAAAAGATCAATACTACAACCTGGCGCAGACACAAAATCTGGCCCAGGCAAATGACCTGGCACGGGGCAATGTAACGGACGAAATCGCCATAAAAGGTGCCCGTTCAAATGCAACCAATTATTACATTGACGGAATCCGCGTGCAAGGTGCTCCGCCACCTGTTCAGGATATGGATATGCTTGAGTTGGCAACGGAACTAGCCGGAGGAGAGTTTGATGCGGCCGATTTTGTAACTAATTTCGATATCGAAAAGCCGCAGGATGTGCTGGCCAACGGCAAAGACCATGTGCTGTCCGTAGACAAGCAGGACATCCCGACGCAGTACGAATACCATGCAGTCCCGAAACTAGACCCTGCTGTATTCCTGCTCGCCAAGATCACCGATTATGGCAAATACAACCTCTTGCCAGGTGTCGCCAATATTTTTTATCAGGACACCTATGTGGGCCAAACTCAATTAAACCCCAACATGACTGCCGATACACTGCTGATTTCATTGGGCCGGGACGAGCAAATAGCCATCAAGCGGGTACAGCCCAAAGATTTTACCGAACGCAAAAAAGTGTTCAGTTCGACGATCAAGGAAACGTTTGCCTACGAAATTACAATCAAGAACAACAAGTCGCTGCCCGTGCACATCGAGGTGCTCGACCAAGTGCCCGTGTCGAGACAAAAGGAAATAGAAATTGAACTGCTCGATAAAGACGGAGCGACTTACAACACCGAGTCGGGCAAACTGAAATGGGAACTTGACCTCGCTTCCAACCAGAACAAGCGCGTGCGTTTCTCCTATTCGGTGAAATACCCGAAGGATAAGGCGGTGAGTTTCAGGAATTGATCACATCACCGAATACTCCACAAACGGCAATTGCCCCGGATAGTCCGTCGTGAAGTGCAGCCCCCTACTCTCGCGCCGGTGCGAGGCCGAGCGGGTAATGAGATAAGCGATCGTGATCAGATTGCGCAATTCCATCAATTGCGGGCTAACGACCGTGGTCTGGTACAGGTCTTCCGTTTCCTGGTACAGCAAAAACAGCCGATCCGAGGCGCGTTTCAAACGAACATTGGAGCGCACAATGCCGACGTAGTAGGACATGATGTCCTTCAACTCTTTCATTCCCTGTGTAATCAACACCATTTCCTGCGGATCGGTGGTGCCTTCGGCATTCCAGTCCGGCACCTCGTTCTGAAAGTCCCATTGGTCCACTTTTCCCTGTATATCGAGAAAAATGCGGTGTGCAAATACCATCGCTTCGAGCAAAGAATTACTGGCGAGGCGATTGGCGCCGTGAAGCCCCGTGCTGCTGCATTCACCTGCGGCGTACAGCCGGTGGATACTGCTCCGCCCGTGCTCGTCTACCTGGATGCCGCCGCACATATAGTGGCAGGCCGGTACCACCGGGATCATGGTGGTCATGGGGTCTACGCCGATACTGACGCACTTGTCGTAGATGGTGGGAAAATGTGCGATGAAATCTTCTTTTTCCAAATGGCGGCAGTCGAGGTACATGCAGTCGGTACCGCGTTTTTTCATTTCAGAGTCAATGGCCCGCGCCACGATATCGCGGGGCGCCAGCGAGAGGCGCGGATCGTATAGATGCATGAACTCCTCACCTTCGGCACTTTTCAGGATGGCGCCATGCCCGCGGACGGCTTCCGATACCAGGAAGGAGGGATTTTCTCCGGAGGGGTTGTAAAGCGAGGTAGGGTGGAATTGCATGAACTCCATGCCTTCCACGCGGCCTTTGGCCCGGTAGGTCATTGCAACGCCATCGCCCGTAGCGATCACTGGGTTGGTGGTGGATTTATAGACTTGTCCCGCTCCACCTGTACAAAGTATCGTGACGCGGGCGAGCAGCGTGTCAATCTGACCGGTCTGTTTGTTGAGTGCGTAACAACCGTAGCACTCTATATCGGGCGTCACCCGGATGACCATGCGCCCCAAATGGTGTTGCGTAATGAGATCAAGTGCGAAATAATACTCCTGTACTTTGATGTTGGGATAACGGGCGGACTCTTCCATAAGGGTCCGCTGCATTTCCCAGCCGGTCAGGTCTTTGTAATGCAGGATGCGATGCTCGGAATGGCCGCCTTCCCGCGCCAGATCGTAATCCGTAGAATTTTTTTCCTTGTCAAAACGTGCACCCCATTCGATGATCTCCCGTACCCGTTCAGGGCCTTCTTCCACGACGATCCGAACAATGTCTTCCTTACAAAGTCCGTCGCCAGCGTCGAGCGTATCGGCGATGTGTTTTTCAAAATTGTCTTTTTCACCGTCCCAGACGGCGGCCACGCCGCCCTGCGCATAACGGGTGTTGCTTTCGCCTTCATCCGTTTTGGTCAGTACCAATATTTGGCGGTCGGGAAACTGCCGCGCGGATTTGATGGCAAAAGTGAGTCCGGCGATGCCGGAGCCTAAAACAAGGATGTCGGATTGGATGCGCATATTTTTTTCAAAAAACAGCAGATCAAACTGCTGCGGGTAAGCGATGGTTCGCGACGGCAAACCTATTGCATTTCATGCACATGAACTTATCTCGTCCTGGTGTTTCCAAGGAAAACAAGGATTGCGCAACTACAAAGTGCCCGGGCATGTCTCTGATAACGCTTCCAATTGTGCAACTTTCCCGATCTTTGTAAGGTAGTGCCTCGTCGAACAAAACCTGAATTCATTCCAGCCGGTTCTGCTTTTCCGACAAAACAATCCTTTTTCGCCTGAACATTGACTCTTTTATTTGTAATAAAATCGTCAAAAAACAGGTACCTCAAAAAATAATTCTGTGGCTGCTTCTTGAACCTAAATCTGCGTCTTACCTTCGTGTAAACCGCGAAATATCATCTAAGGAACGCGGCACCAATAACTTAGTCATTTTAGGTCAACCATTTTTTCATCAGACAACACTATTTTTCTGCGAATAGTGGGGCTATTTAAAGAAAAATAGGGGCCGTATGATGGAACAAAGGGT
>Ga0163154_10007899_pt1 | contig 12550 bp, 8 predicted proteins | sample OliLakLV19MP9P1_FD_148649 | JGI IMG/M metagenome (GOLD analysis project Ga0163154, IMG submission 148649) | Freshwater microbial mat bacterial communities from Lake Vanda, McMurdo Dry Valleys, Antarctica - Oligotrophic Lake LV.19.MP9.P1 | ecosystem: Environmental > Aquatic > Freshwater > Lake >... | reverse complement strand
TATTACTGCTGCTATTCAAGCATGCACTCACATTTTAGAAAGAGGAAGGAAGATGGAATTTCCCGAAAGCCGCCGTTTGGTGTTTTCACCAACGGCAGAAGCTTGCACCATATTACTGCTGCTATTCAAGCATGCACTCACATTTTAGAAAGAGGAAGGAAGATGGAATTTGGGCGATCTACCGCCAGGCGCTTTACTCTTTTTTCTATTACAATTTACCCCTTTCCTAAATTAATTACCTGTTATTTTTTATTCGCCTAGTTTTGGTGTCAAATTTTTTCACATGCAGTCACAATATTATTCGCAGTACGCACAAGACTTGTTATTGAATGAAGTGCTGTTTAAAGGAAAACGGAATGGATTCTTTTTAGATATCGGTGCACATGACGGAGTTACACTTTCTAACAGTTGCTTTTTTGAAAAAGAAATGGGCTGGAATGGCATTTGTGTGGAACCAATACCCGAGGTATTTGCCAGGCTGCAACAGCTTAGAAGTGTTACATTGGTAAATGCATGCATTACCGATATGGATGGTGACATTGCGTTTACCAGAATTACAGGATATTCCGAAATGCTCAGTGGTATTACAAAGCAACAGGATGAAAAACATCAGCAACGCATCAACAGGGAAATTGCTGAAAAAGGTGGTTCGGTAGAACAGATTTTAGTACCTGGCATATCACTCCGCAGCTTGTTTATAAACCATAACGTAACACATATTGACTTTGTAAGCATTGATACCGAAGGGAACGAGTTGCCCATCATCCAATCATTTCCTTTTGATTTGGTACAACCCAACATTTTCCTGGTAGAAAACAACAATGACGACAATACGGTAAAAAAGCTGCTGCAAAAACAAGGTTACCAAAAAATAATTAAGGCAGGAGATGACTTTTTTTACAAGGGTAATATTAGTACAGAGTTGCAATTACAGTTGCTGCTATTTCGAATAAAAAGAATGCTGAAGCTGGTTGGTAAACGATAAACCCCATCAGCAGCAGCACGCCCTGCCACAGCTAATTGCTAACCACTGCCGCACCTGTAAGGTATTGTTTGTTGATAAAAGGCGCTGTCTTTATAAAAGTTTCTTTTATAATGGGCAAGCCACATTTCTTAAAAAATATTGTTGGATTTAAACTTCGTTCATGTATCCTCGAATAAGTATAATTGTCCGGGAAGTAGATAAGATCAATTTCATAGGCATCTAAAAAATTCCTGAAAACTGCTCTCGTATCTCCATTCAAACACCTTACAAAAATCTTGTTCACTTTTTTTGGGTTATCATCTTTAAGCTGCTTGCAGGCGTGCCTGAAGCTTTCATTCATAAGGCCAACACTTGGTTCCCGGTAACCGCCACCCAGTAAATCGTGGGGAGAATCCGGTAACGAAAAAGCATGAAACAGCATACAGTTAACGGCGTTTTCTGTGGTGCATTTTATCGCCTGCTCTGCCATTTTAATAGAGGCTGCAGTAAAATCAGTGGGTATCAAAATGTTTATCATACACATATTTTAGAACGTAAAGTTGCCTCCGCCCTATTAGGAACCGATAAGAAAGAGATTAGAATTTGCTTAGAAAGAGATTAGAATAAGATTAGAATACAATACAAAACAATACAGCTTGTTTAACCCGAGGCTTTGCCGTTGCAACAGGCACACTTTAAATAAGCGGCAGTTTTATGGTAACAGTTGTGCCTTCATTTACAACAGATTTTACATCAATAGTACCCTGGTGCAGGTTAATAATATTAACGGAGAGGGGTAGCCCAATACCATATCCATCATATCCCTTTGTGTTGGATGCCCTAAAAAATGGATCATAAATATGCTTTAGTTCATTGGCCGGTATACCAATACCATTGTCTTTAACTACTATCATTACCCAATTTTTTTCGGGTATTAATTCAAGCGTTACTATCCCTCGCCCACTGTACTTGCACCCGTTAATGGCAATGTTTCCAATGGCTACTTTCAGCAAATCAAAATTACCTTTTATACTCACACCGGTTTCCGCTGCCGGCAGGTTATCAAAATGCAGCCGCAGCTTATTGCCGGGTAAAATAGCATCACAATTTTCCTTAACATCAAAGAGTAACTGATCTGCCCGGATTATCTCCATACGCTGGCTTTCACCGTCAAACCCTGTTTGGGCAAGGGATAGCAGCCCTTTTATTAACTCCTGCAGTACGCCGGCCTGCTGAATTATCTGTTGCAGACTTTGCTGATACGCCTGTACCGTACGTACTTTACCCAAAGCATAATCAGCCTCGCCCACTATAGCCGTAAGGGGGGTACGCAATTCGTGCGAAGCGTTGCTGATAAAATTATTTTGTGTAGCAAAAGCTGTTCCCAGCCGGCTCAGCATTTGGTTAAATGTACGGGTAAGTTCGGCGATTTCATCAGTCCCCTCCTGCTCGGGCAGGCGACGGTGAAGGTTTAGCTGGCTTATTTGTTTTACACTGTCTGTTATATCCCGGATGGGTTTAAAGGTTTTTTTTGCAAAATACATGCCCACCGTAAAAATAAGCACCACTGCACAAATTAGTGTAACCAGCTTTATGGTAAGCAGCTGTTGCATCAGCTCGCTGCCATACCTGTTGGTGGCAGATTTAATTACAATAAAATTACCGGTTTCATCCTTGTACAGCAAACCGGCAAAATGCCTGAAACGGGTTTGATAAAAAACCGTACGTCCATTGCTGTTAATAATATCATTTACAAAAGATTGCGGCACTTGCTTAGGAAGCGGAGTAATGGTTTTGCCGGAGGTTTTATCCAATTGCAAAATAAATGGCTGTTCTTCCGGTAATTTTTCCAGGTATTCTTTTTGAATTTCACGAAATGCTTCTGTTGAAACTTCGCCCTGTTCAAACCGGAATTTGGCAGATATCTTTGCCCTAAGCTCCAGTCTTTTATTAAAATCTGTGTGAGAATAAGAATTCATAAACAGGTACACCGTAATATTCAGCACCAGAAATATAGTAGCGGTGAGCATTGTAAAAAGCAACGTGGTTTTGGTTTGTATTTTCATTAACGTAAACTTAAACTTTCAGCATGTATCCCATACCAACAACCGTTTGTATAAATTTTTTTCCGTTGGTGCTGTTGATTTTTTTTCGGAGATAATTTACATACACATCCACCACATTGGTACCCATATTAAAATCGATACCCCACACCTTTTCCAGTATTTCCATTCGGGACAGCACCCTGTTTTTATTTCTTACAAAAAACTCCAGCAGTCTGAATTCTGTAGAAGTGAGGGATAAAGCAATGCCGTTTTGCTGTACAGTTTTTGATGTAAAATCAATCCGGATATCATCAAGATACTGCACATCCTCGTCCTGTTGCAGCGTGAGCGATTTTCGCCGGTTAAGGGATTTAAGTCTTGCTTCCAGCTCAGCAAATTTAAACGGCTTTACCAGGTAATCATCTCCGCCGGCATTGAGACCTGCAACAATATTTTCAGTAGTGCCCAAAGCAGTTAAAAAAAGTATCGGCGTATTTATTTTACTATTTCGCAGTTGCCGGCACAATTCAAGCCCATTAATACCGGGAAGCATCACATCAAGTATAATTACATCAAAGCTGTTTGCAACAGCCATCTGCAGCCCCAAATTACCATCAGGTGCTACGGAGATGCTATACCCATTTTCTGTTAAACCACGGTTGATAATTCCTGCAACATGCGGTTCATCTTCTACCAGCAAAACTTTCATTTGTTGCTATTTAATAAGTGCTGAAATTATTACCGGATAAAAATACAAATAACTGCTGCAATGGTTAAATATTATTTGGCAGCAATTACAACTGACCAGGCATCTGCTAGCTGCGTTTTTGCCGTTTAGGTGTGTTGATGTTTTGATGCAGACCTGAATAAAAAACGTTTTAAAATCCATCAATATTCGATATCCCTTGTTTATTATTCATTATTGTTTTCATTCTTAACTTAATATCCTAAGGCGCCGCAGACGATAGCAATCAATCCGCTATTTAATCAGGCGCAGGTCTCCGTCCTGTGTAAACATGTTACTAATCCTTGCGCCTGATTAAATCCTTTACTATTCGATATTCCTTGTTCATTATTCATTATTGTTTTCATTCTTAACTTAATAGCATCAGGCGAAGGAGACTATAGCTATCGTCTGTGTCAGGTGTATAATCGATACCAATGCCTGGAAGTTTACAAAACGAATTAACGCCTAAACGGCAAAACAAAATAACCGGCAACTGCTGCATCAATTTAAAATGCGCCGTTTCGCTATTCGTTTAAAAAGGCAGGTTTATATAAGTTGTGTCACCACATTTAATTTGTATGATACTATCTTTCCCTATTCCCGGGGTACTTACTTTTTCAGCACGAATTCTATGCAAACCAACTTTCGGGTATACAAAATAAGTAGTGTCGGCAGGCAGCTTTACAGTAAAGGTTGAATCGAATAATTTATATGGCTCTGCTGCATTGTTTTTAATCTTTAAGGTACCCGTTTCCGACAGCACAGCATATCCATACAAAATAACGCCTTTTATTAAAGGGCGGTTTAGGGTGGTCTCGCTGGCCCTGTTATTTTTGCAGCCTTTTTCTGCAAGCCAATAATAAACCGCAACTTCAAGATCAGGATAATACAATATCCCACTGCTATCAGCTATCCTTACGATGCCTGTATCAGCAGCATTCTTGTACAACTTTACTACTGTACCTGCAACACTCGAGCCTTTATCATCTTTTAAAGTAATCAACAGCCTTGTTTTCAAAATTTCGGGTGGCGGTATTTTACCGCATTTCAAAAACAATAAACAGGGCAGTAACAACAGCACCAACTTGGGTATAGCAGTTTTCATTCATTATCTTTTATAAATTGACATCTCAATAATTAATTTAAAAACCCTTCATGGGTTTACATGTTGTTGCAACAACTTAAAAAACTTTGCCGAAAACCGAACCCCGATAAAGATACAAAGTTGGAATTATAATCTGATGTTAAGATGGCTGAGAGGCTGTTTAGGTTGATTATTTTTTGCCTGTCCTGGCTTTTTCGGAAATAGCAGTAATTGATTGTTATCAACGGCCTGCCGCAGGAATGCCCGCCCCCCATTACTGCGCCTGCCCCCTTTTAAAAGGCACTTTTATAACTTTAAATCTGTGAGGGTAGCATTAAGTTTTTATGCTTACCCGCAATTAGGAGCAATTTCATTAAAAAACTGTAGAGCCGTAGGCTCGTTTCTGTTTTGTAACAACGGATTTTAATCCGTTGTGTTTTAAGAAACCAACTTTCCGAGAGCCGTAGGCTCGGCTCATATTGTTGTGTCTTTAAATGCACCTAAATGTTCTTAACTAGCTTTTACCGCATTTTTATATGGGCCGAACCTACGGTTCTTATTAGAATCTCTATTACTTCATCAACGCCTGCCCGTACAGGCGGGGCTTGAAACCTCCCGAAAGCTTTCGGGATTACAATATTAACCGAGGCTACGCCTCTTAGCTCCTAATTGCGGGTAGCATTAAATTTTATTGTAAGAAAAGGTAAAGTCGATTGTAGTTTTCCGGGCAAATTATTTTATCAGCACAACGGTACCTTGTAATGCTTTATTTCTTCCATCAATGTCCGTAAACGAAATCACCCAGATGTAGGCACCGATGGGTTGCAACATTCCATTTAAATTACCATCCCAGCCTTTTTGCATATCCGCCGTTTCAAAAACTTTTTGCCCATACCTGTTGTAAATAGCCATGTTAAATTTCTTTACCGGAAAAGGATATTTTATTCTGAAAATATCATTCCTTGTGTCGGCATTAGGACTAAAGGCAGCGGGAACAAACAGCTCACAAACACCACGGTTAACTATTATTGAGCTGGTAGCATTACCACATTGGTTTGATACAGTCAACACATATTTTCCGGTATCGGTAATGTTGAATTCAGGACGGTTGCTTCCACCCTGCCATTTGTATTCAACAGCCGTATTTACTACCGGCTTTAATAATATTGCCTGCCCTTTGCAAATAAAAGTATCCCTGCCTAAGGTAAACAAAGGTGTAGGAGTATAGAATATATTGACTGAGTCAGCAGCTTTACAGCCGTTGATTTCAACAGCAGCAAAGTAAAGCCCTGCTTGTGTTACAGTAAAATCAGCGGCTGTACTTTCATCCTGCCACTTATAAACCGCATTTGCGTTTACAACGTTTAGTACTTTGGTTGCTCCTTCGCAAAGCGTTGTGTCGTTGCCCAATTTTACAACTGGTGTTGGTTTGTAGTTTACAATAACACTATCAGTTTTACTGCAACCTTGTTGGTTAACTTTTAGCCAATAAGTACCTGCTGTTGTTATGGCATACTGACCAACTGCCGCACCATCTTGCCAGAGATAATTTGCACCAGGAATATTAAAACTGAAAGCAAGTACTTTCCCATTACAAAGAAGGCTATCGTTACCCAAACTAAATACCGGTAGCGGAACGGTTGTTACCAAAACGGTGTCCCGGTTTTTGCAGCCATTTATACCTGTTACTAAAACAGAATAGCTTCCGGCAGCACTGGCGTTGTAATAGGACAATGCTGTTTGATCTTGCCAGGTATAACTTTCAATAGCAGCATTAAAAGCATTTAGCCGGAGGGTGGTATTGGTACAAATGCCCGTATCTTTTCCAAGGTTTAATGGAGGCAAGTTTTTAAAAGTTACAGTAATACTGTCTGCAACTGAACAGCCGTTTTGGGTAAGCTTTAACCAGTAAATACCAGTTGTTGCAACTTTGTAGTTATCAAGTGCAGATCCATCCTGCCATAAATAACTACCGCCTGCCGTATTGGGTGTAAGTGTGAGCAATTGATTCTGGCAAATAGCTGTATCAGCTCCCAAAGAAAAATATGGTTTAGCATTAAAAGTTACCTGGATTGTATCCATTACGGTACAGTCACCATTGGTAACTTTAATCCTGTATTCTCCTGAGTTTTTTACATAAATATTTTGTGTAGTATCTCCCGTATTCCAAAGATATTTTGCGTTTGCTATGGAAGAACTTAATAGCAAACTGTCTCCGGCACAAAGCGTTGTATCATTTCCAATACTAACATTTTCACCGTTTACATAACTCACCTTAATAGTGTCGGAGGCGGTGCAGCCATCAAATAGTACCGTTCCCCAATAGGTGCCAGGCTGCCTCACTATAAAGGTATCTTCCTTTGAATTATTTTGCCAGGTGTGATCAACTATCAAACCAAAACCTTTGACTGGATAAAGTTGAAGCTTTAGCACTTCATTGTTACATAAAACCGTGTCGTTACCGAATGCTGCTCGTGGATAATACTTATGATAAATATTCACGGTATCATCGGTGTAACAGCCATTAATATCATTCGCACTAATGATAATATTACCCTCACTACTAATAAGAGAATCTCTTACATTACTGCCATTCTCCCATAAAATATTGGTATAGTTACCAGGCACCTGCAACGGGTAGGTAGTATTGACACAAAGAGTAGTATCTCTTCCAAGATCCATTTTTATGGCCTTGTCTGCAACGTTTATATACCCATATCCGGCAGGACAGGAAAAGCCTGTACTTCCCGTAAGTACATAATACAGTCCTGCTTTTTTTACGGTAATATTACGGCTTGTTTCCCCGGTACTCCAACGGTAACTCTGCCAGCCTTGCGGTGCTGTTAAAGTGAGCGACCCAAAGCAAATAGCAGTATCATTTCCAATACTAAACTTAGGTAATATTGGAACCCTTGGCACATTTATAAAATCATTTATAAGACTAGGGAAAGCTGGTGCATTAATTTCAATTGCCCTCATATTGATATTACTTGCAAATTGCGGAAGGTTGGGGCATTCAATTGCGATTAGGAAACTGCGATGAATATCATCAACATATTCCTGGAAAGAGGATATATAAATTTTGCCATCGGGAGCCAATTGCATGTCATACATATAGGTATTTATATTACGCACCACTATTGTTTTGGAAGCGGCTATATTGGGTTGATTAAAATCCCACTGTACAATTAACGGTTTAAACAGATCCGAACCTATCGCATATAATTTGGAATTATCCGGAGAAAACTGGAGTTTAGAAACATATTCCTGTGAGGGTAATGTGCGGTAATTACTCAGGAGCCCGGTAGCATTATTAAAATCAAATAATTCAATATTACCACCCCCGCCCGTTCCTGCAATGCTCCTGCAGCCAGCCAGCAATTTGCCATCATGTGAGGCGGTAATATTACCAAGCGAACCAATAAATCCGCCTGCTACTATTCCTCCAATATTACTTACTACGGGTTGTTGAAAACCTGCATCTGTTACAAGTATGGCGTGGTATTGTGCGGTTCCGTATGGATGAACAATTATCCATACATCTTTTCCATTGCTGTGCCTTACAAGTGTTAGCTGTTCAGTAAGTCCGCCTGTAATGGGCATATTGGTTATAACAAAATCTCCCAACCCGCCATTTTTACTTAAATCAACAATAGAATACGCAAGCCCTACTGCATTTGGACATCGTACCTGTAGCCCCGATTCCTGTGCAAGCAAATCGGCAGCAGCACTTTGAAATTGCAAAACATAAAATTTATTGCTGTCATTTTGAAAGGGAATAATGTGATACGATTTTTGATCAGGACAGGAACGGATAAATGTATCATTGGGGAAATCTTTAAAGTCTTTACCATAGCCAAGCCTATTGGAAATGATAAATTTCATATCCCCCGTAGCAGGATCTGAATAAGAAATACCGCCATTGCCCCAATATGAAAAATGATAATAATTTTCAAACGGCGGTACTGGTGGAATTGAAGTAATAAAATTGGTTACTTTTTCCGCAACGCCATTTTTAAAAGTTAGTAATTCTGCGCCGTTTGAATACCAGTTACTCCATTCTTTTTGGCTGAAAGCCAACAGGTGCAGAAAAATAAATGGAAAAATAATGACAATCTTTTTCATTACAGGTAGTGCTGGTTCAGTTAGTTGATAACCAAAAATAGCTGTTTCCCTTAATATAAAACAAGATGCTGAAAATTTAATAATGTGGCAACAGGATGAGATTTATTTGATAATGATTTTTTAATTGGCCATTGTATAAAAGGGGGATAAGTTTTAATGGGCGATTTATCAACACTATACCATCCGGTAGTATTTTGCAGAAAATAAGTAAACATTGGCAACAAAAAAACATTTTAATTTTAGCATAACAGCAGTACCGCAGTTAACCAATCCAGACTATACAATAGATGACCGGGCAAATAAGCTGCTGGAGAAAACCTATTATGAGGTATCGAAAAAAAAGGGCAACGAAAAAGAACTGCTTCGGTATATAGAAGAATACCCGGCCTTGCCGGAATTTAAAAACAGGCTTGCTACTTTCTATTTAGTGAAGGGCATGGAGGAAAAAGCAATGGAAATAAACCTGCTGACTATCCGCATGCATCCTAACTATCTTTTTGCTAAATTAACCCTGGCAATTGAGTATTACTATCAAAAGGAATTTTTAAAAATACCCGAACTATTGGGCAAAAACCTTCAACTGGACCGGTTATATCCACACAAAAAAAGTTTTCACCTATCAGAAGTATTGAACTACTACAAAGTTGTGGCGCTTTACCTGAATGCTGTTGGTAAAACAGAACAAGCGTGGGATATTATTGCCAAAATGGGAAATGCCTGCCCGGATCACCCGGAAATAGAAAACACCAGCAAAGAAATAATCAGGTATAATTTATTGAATGCGGCTGAACGTTGGAAAAAAGAAATAGAATCTGAAATTACAATTGACGGGGGATTTATACAAAGTGTACCCAAAACAAACACAGCTCCGGTATTTGAGAATAAACTGGTAGGAGAACTTAGCAGGTTTAATTTTAGATTGCCTGAAACTATTTTGCAAGAGCTTCTTTTGCTGCCGGATGAAAGTTTAAAGAGAGATCTGCAAAAAGTATTAAAAGACGGCGTTGCCCGTTATCACTATTTTATGGGGCAGAAAGAGGTGCCCGAAGAAACGTCTTTTTTTCTTGTACATGCTGTATTTATAATTGCAGAAAAAAAATGGACTGATTTGCTGCCGGATATATTCCAGGTTTTAAAAAATGGCAAATCATTTAACGAATTTTATTTTGGTGATACCCTTACTTCCCTGCTATGGATTGCGTGGTATAAATTAGGAGCTGCCAATGCCAAGCCGCTTTTTGATTTCTTAAAAGAACGCAATACAGATACATTCGCTAAAACAGGCATTAACGCGGCATTGATACAACTTTACTGGCAACAGAAAGATCTGCAGCAGCAAATAATAAACGGTTATAAGGAATTGGCTTCTTATTTTATTGACAATAAAAATGACCCTGCTTTAACTGATAACGTTGTAATTGCCTCAACAGTGTGTGCAATGTATGATACCTCGCCGGACAAATTTGAAAACGAAATAAAACAATTGTATGAAAACAAGCTTGTTTCCCTGAGCTATGCAGGCAGCTTTGATTCTTTAATTAAGCAAAAAAGAAACAAAAGCGATATAATTGAAAAAGTTCCGGTTATGTATGAAATGTACCAGGATGCGGTAGACACCTGGTCGGGTTACCAGGAAGAAGAAGAAAAAGATTATCATAACGTTTACGGTGATGACAAGGGGGATATGTATGATGATGAATATGAAGACGGGGAAGAGCCGGTACAAACCGTTGTACGCACCGAACCAAAAATTGGTCGCAACGATAGCTGCCCCTGCGGCAGCGGTAAAAAGTATAAAAAGTGTTGTTTAAAAGAGGGGTTGTAGGGTGCATTTAATATGTGAAAATTATTAAATGGCCGTTAAGGCGTTTAGACGTTGATATGGTTTTAGTTTAGCTACTAATTCTTTTTTAAATCAATTGCTTATTTGTGTTTAGCGGGTTTAGAGGGTTAGGTGTTTTAGATGAAAAACTAAAAAAAGACGTAACGGCTTAACGGCAAAACCACGCAACCACTTTATGCTGCAAAAATTTAAAGCGCAACTGTGGCAGGAGGCTTCCAACCAATTGATGAAGTTGCTATCTGTTATTTTGCAGCACACTTTACAAACAAAAAAAAATAAAAATGGACATAGGATTTCCTCTACTGGTACTTGTTACCGTACTATTATTTTTCGCATTAAAAAAACTTAACTCAATTACAAAAAAAAGCCGGTGGATATTTTGGACAATAATTGTTTTATTGGGTTTTCTCTTTCTTTTTAGTGCAAACGAATTTTCACGGCGACAAATTGGGGGATTAGCAGGAAGCTATCCTTTTGTAGAATCCTGGGAGATTAAAGCAAGTGAAAGAGAAGTTATTGATGCAATAAAGGGGCTGAATAAAGTAAATGCTAATTTCAACCCACCAGGTAATTTAAAGTTTATATCAAAACGAGATACAGGTTATAATTGGACATCCTTAGAAATGCAAGCGTATACCAAAAAATTCAACCTGGATTCTTTAACAGCATTACCAGAAAAAAATGACGATAATTATTACCACGACTATTGGTTGTATGTAACATTGTATTATCCTGACACAAAGGAAATTGTAAACACCTTTACACGTCCGGGGCTTGATACAACTATTACAACATTTGCATTTGAAAGCCTTAATAAAATTGACAACCCAACTAAATTCAGATTGATAAATCGTGACTTTTGGTACCTTGATAATAAACGACAAATTAAAAAATTTAAAGAATTAATTGTTGACAAAATACAAGCGCAAATTGACAGGAAAAGAAAAAACGGCAGCTAGGGAGGGCTTGCTAATGTGTGGTATTTATACATTTATCCTTCGTAAAATATTTGCCGGCACCGTCTCATTGCGGAACGTGGTGCAGTGCCAAAATAACTTGGGTTGATCAATGCTATAAACACCCTTTAGCAGTAAATCGTCCGTTACTTCAATTGTAGAATATGGATATGACCAGCGGTTTGCTGTAAGCGAAACAGTCGCAACATTATTAGCCAGGCTAAAGTTTGTGGAGAGAAGTTGACGGGAACGAGGGCTGGTAATAACACCTTAACGGCATGACCAGGCAATCAATTTACGCAGCAAAAACGACGTAGCTTTTAAATTTGGAAGTAAAAAAATTAATACATGGCCGTTAAGGCGTTTAGACGTTCAGGTATAAAAACAAAAACGACCTGACGCCTAACGGCAAAACCAGGCAAACAATTTATGCTGCGATAGTTTAAAATTCAACCGATTAATAACATTCTACTTTATTTTGACCATTTATCCCTATTTTTATTTTTTGCCGCCAGCAATTAAAACAAAATATCTCTCGAAAAAAAGCCCTGGAAAGTTCTTCCTGTAATTTTTAATTTTACCATTTTGTAGTTGCGTATGCGGCATTTGTTTACCTGCCTCTTTTTACTGGTTGTTGCTTTCTCTTTTTCACAGGAGCCTATTTCCCTGTGTAGCTGGAACCTGAAAGACTTTGGCAAATCAAAATCTGCAGAAGAAATTACTTTTATTGCCGGGGTAGTAAAAGATTTTGATGTAATTGCCATACAGGAAGTAGTGGCAGGTGATGGTGGCGCACAGGCAGTAGC
>Ga0163154_10007894_pt1 | contig 12555 bp, 8 predicted proteins | sample OliLakLV19MP9P1_FD_148649 | JGI IMG/M metagenome (GOLD analysis project Ga0163154, IMG submission 148649) | Freshwater microbial mat bacterial communities from Lake Vanda, McMurdo Dry Valleys, Antarctica - Oligotrophic Lake LV.19.MP9.P1 | ecosystem: Environmental > Aquatic > Freshwater > Lake >... | reverse complement strand
CAGCAATCAATATAAAACAAAGGGCGGTGGGTCATCCCGTCCAAGCTCTCCGAGGCGACCGGAATACCGAGCCTGTGAAGAGAGAAGCCCGCGCTGTAGCGTAGCTCAGCGTCGGGAGTATGTCACGGGCGCAGGATATTCGGTGAGCGATCGCCTTAACGAGAAGAAATCCCTAGCGAGAAGAAATAATGGGGGGTTCCATTTTTCCAGTTTCACTTTAGAAAACACTCAGGTTTTTCTCATTTTGGCAATGAAAGATCGTGTCAGCATTGCAACAACCTGCCATGGAGTTCTGGAATGCTCCCAATTTTTTATGATCGCGGCTGGTATGGTTACCTGTCTGTTTGAGTATCCCAGTTCGCAAGTGCATCAAGCTATTGCCAATGCAGACCTGTGCCGATTATTCATTGGCATCGCCATGGGGTTGACGGCGATCGCCCTAATCTATTCTCCTTGGGGTAAACAATCTGGTGCGCACATCAATCCAGCGATTACCCTAACGTTCTATCGGTTAGGAAAAGTTAAACGACAAGATGCTCTATTCTATATTCTGTTTCAATGTTTAGGTGGGATAACAGGTGTGTATGTAGTCGTATTTTTATTACGCAATATATTCACGCAGCCGCCGATTAACTACATCGTTACGGTACCCGCTTAAAGCCTTCGGCATACATGAAAAGGGTGAGGGCAAATGCATGAACAACAATTGCCGGGTTAATATTTGGATCAAATATTTGGATCAAACCCAATCAGGTGACGCCAATGCGATTGGCTAAAACACTAAAACATACGCTCCTGTTTCTGGCGATCGCCGCCGCGATCGCGTTCAATTCTAACAGTCGTGCCAGTTCCTAATCTCAAGCAGGGCGATCGCTGGGTAAAGCCCCTAGGGTGTTCAGATCCCCGACTTCTATAAAAGTCGGGGATCTTTGCCTAAGCCATGATGCGGTTGAGGATGGACATGAATTTACCGGGGCAACTGGGCACGGGGATCAATTTGCTCCAGCTACCCGCCTCGGCCACCCCAAGGCTGTGTTGCCGCAAAATATGTGCCCTAACGTGGTCTGCGGTGCCAATAATCAGCAGCGTCAAAATGCGCGGATCGGGGTTGATCGGTTGCAGAGAGAGCGGATTGTAAGTCATGACAGTGTTTCACTCCACTATATAGAGATGGGTTGGAAGCGATACCCAAACTCAAAGCCACCCTGCTGTTTGGCTGCTGTGGCTGGTGGCCATAGCAAAGTCAGGGTGGCTAGTGGAGTGATAAACTGCCCTCTAGCCCTCCGAACTGGTGCACAGTTTTGAGGGTTAGTCGCCTGGGGCTGGTGGTACAGCTTCCAGGTGACGCTTTGAATTACGGATGTTTGTTTGTACTGAGAATCAACCGTACTAGAGAATTGAGTTTTTGGCAAGCGTATTTTGCGACAGGTTTATTAGGACTGGGGGCGGTGGGGGCGATCGGATACGTGCAGCCATCTAGGTGCCCTTTGGCGTGTCAATCCTGCTTGTTTGCGGCTGAACTCCCTAGCGGCCTTCAAAATGCGATACGCTAATTCTCTAGAAACTCCCTTTAAATCAAACGATTCATGACAGCCGCTGCAAATCCCCAAACCGCTGATCTATCGCTAACCTCTCGGTTGGTCAATGGCATTCTTTCGATTAAACCGATTGCCAAGCTGGCCAAGCACAATGCTCGCAGCATGATGATTAAACGGGCAGAAACGATCGGGGTGTATTGGTGGCAGGAAGTAGCAGCATTGCGATCGCGGGGCAGTGCCACCCAATTTTCGCCCGAGTGGAGTGCCACACTAGAGCAGCTCCAGAATCCTCACCTCAGCTACCCCAGCTATTACCTGCGCTCGTTCCATGCCTATGACGAAGGGAATTTGGGCTGGGAACCTGCCATGGAAGTGGAAGTGGCGGCTCATGCGGTTCATGCTCGAATTTGGGCTGATGGCGGCGCGGCGGGTGATGCTAAGCTGCGGCAGAGCTTTTTAGATGGGCTGAAGGCGCAGTTGCCGCAGACACCGCAGGATATTTTGGACGTGGGATGCAGCGTGGGCATGAGTACGTTTGCGTTGCAGTCGCTCTATCCGCAAGCGCGGCTAACTGGGCTAGACTTGTCGCCCTATTTTTTGGCGATCGCCCAATATCGCACCACAGCCCTACAAAACCAGCTGAGCCAGTCATCGCCGAGCCATGCGGCTGACAAAAAAACTGGCCTACATACCTTACAGCATCTGATTCCGACTGCCCAATCGCCTGCCCCCATCTGGCTACATGCCGCTGCCGAATCGACTGGGCTACCCGACGCCTGCATGGATTTGGTCTCAGCATTTCTGATTTTTCATGAATTGCCCCAGTCGGCAGCGGTGCAAATTTTGCAGGAAGCACGGCGAGTCTTGCGACCCGGTGGCCATGTCGCGGTGATGGACATGAACCCTCAATCCGAGATTTATGCAAAGATGCCGCCCTATATTTTGACGTTGCTCAAAAGTACGGAGCCATATTTGGATGAATATTTTGCCCTAGATATCAGCCAAGCCATCTACGATGCTGGGTTTGAGCGCCCCACCATCACCTGCAACACTCCCCGGCATCGCACGGTGATTGCCCGCGCCCGTTAATGCCGCCCTGGGTTTCCGGATGACGCTTCGATGAACTGTTGATATCTTTAATTCGAAGGATATAACTCACGGATTCAACACGTTAAATTGATAGAAATTACGCGATGTGCAACTTTGCCGAACCCCCTCACCCTTTTCATGTATGCCGAAGGCTTTAAGCCCTCTCCCGCTCTGGGAGAGGACTTTGAGCCACTCTTGCTCCCCTTCTCCCCACCTGGGAGAAGGGGCTGGGGGATGAGGGTGGATTGAACGTTGTACGTTGCGTGAAATCTGTTGATAGCAATCTGTTTGAGAATTTGTATCAGGTTGATCAACGCCGCTCGCTGAGGAGCTGACTTGAGTAAAGATGACTGAATCAACCCCGACCGAAAACCAGCAGCCGACACCGCTGAAGACAACTCAGAAATCGCCTAGAGCTGCCATCAAAAAATCACCCGTTGAACGGCGAAATGAAACCGAGCGGATGTATGACGTACTGATGTTGCTTGATCAAATGTTTAGGCGAGAAGAAGTAACGCTGAAGCTGATTTTGGGCTGTCTTTATGATGTTGGTTCTGTCAATTTAGTCAACCAGAAGATTAATCACCAGGCGGCTAATCGGTTGGTGAAATGGATTGCCAGTCTCTCCAGGCCAATTTTTGGCATGATTGCACTCCGCTGGTTCTACAAAAATTGCCCTCAGTTGCTGGTCGATTGGCTGCATTCAAAACTGATGTTTGAGCCAGCTAGCGAAAAGTCTGACTCCCCGACTCCAGCCGCGATCGCCTCCGAAGTGGTCGCCTCAGAACTGGGTACCTCTGAGCTAACTGCGGCCGATATTACCGCACCCGATACTTCTGCTTCAGATCTAGCAGATCCAGGCATCCCCGCGACTCCACGGAACGCCGTAGACCGCCCAGACCTGACCGTTTCCAATGCCGCTACTGTGAACGGGGCGCAGCCAGAAGCAGCGCTCTATCCCACAACCGTCATGTCTCCATCTCCCATGGCAATCGGGACAACTCTGACCCGGACGGCGGCTCCTGTGGCTTTGGCTCCCCCGCTGGCTAGCTTTCAACTCGTTGCGGCGGACTTAGATGGGACGAATCGGGAATTGGTGCAGCTGCGATCGCGGGTGCGGGTGCTAACGGTGATGCTGGTTGGAGTGACGCTAACCCTGGGCGGCGGCATGGTCTGGTTGGCTGTCAATCCCCCGACCAATCCTCGTCCCATCTCTAATTCAGCCAATGCGGCTCCAATCGAAGCGGCCAGCGTTGGCTTGCCTGCGCAGCGCGCAAATCGCCTCCCCTGACCCTGACCCTGGCTGCTGGCACTAAAGCCCCAAATCTGGCACCCTCGGACGCCGCGCCGGAGTGGGGAACAATAGCTGAAAGTATGGATCGCGATCGCCTAGCGTTTCATAAAAGAAAAACGCTACTCCAGCATAGTGGCGATCGCGAACCGCCCTGACCTGGCGCTGAATCTGACGAATATCTGAGATTCGACCCTTCAGACCCGTCAAAATTCCTACCCCGACGGGCAAAAACTCCCGTGCTACCTGCACATCAGGGCGGTCTAGTTCTAGTTCGAAGCGATCCAGATCATTCCGGTAAATCTGCACAATTAGCTCGTCAATTAACCCGCGCCGCTCCCACGTTCCCCAATCTTGCAGATACTGCTCGTAGGCAAACTGACGCGGATTGGGCGACAGAGAAATGATGCAGGTCGGCTTGAGCGCTCTGAGCGCCGTGACAATTTGGTGAAATAGCCGAGTCACCTGGTTGGCGCGCCAGCGCATCCACGCCGGATCGGTTTCATCTGCTGGCGGCGGGTTACCCTCGTGCTGCTGCTGATATAGCGCCACCGTATAGGGGTCATAGCCCATCTCTAGCGGCATGCCAAAGTGATCATCCAACTGAATACCGTCGATCGTATAGCGCTCTGCCACTTCGGCCAACAGCCGCACCATAAACTGCTGCACCTCTGGATGAAATGGGTTGAGCCAAACGCGAGGTAACGATCCCTGCATCCAAGTTTGAGTGCCATCTCGCCGCTGCGTCAGCCAGTCGGGATGTTGAATGGCCAATTCTGACCCGGCTGGAGCCATCAAGCCAAACTCAAACCAGGGAATCACCGCCATGCCGAGCCGATGCCCCTCCACTACGGTTTCACCTAGCACATCGCGCCCCTGCAAGCCGGGATAGGGATCTAACTCGACGCCAAAGGTTGCCTTGGCTGTGGGGCTGGGATAGAGCGTATATCCGCCATTCCACACTGTCGGGTAGAGCGTGTTAAAGTTCATCCGCGCCAGCCGCCGCAGCCCCACGACTAAGTTGCGGCTAGAAAACAAGACTTCACTATCAATATTGGTTAACCAAACGCCCCGTAATTCTGTGGGCTGATCTGGGGCAGGTTGCGCCAGGGTAGATTGGGCTAGCACGAGGCGAGGCGGATGCAGGAGGAGGGCGATCGCCAAACCCAGCGCTATCAGCCAAGAGCGGCGAATTGGGCGACCCATTAAGCGTAAGCATGAGGAGCGGCTGTCGTCACAACTGACTTAACAGCAACCGACTCGACCCACTGCACCTGCACAAAATGCACCGGATGACCCAGGCGATCGCGGCTGGCCGTTACTCCTTGCACGGCCAAATTAAACGGAATAGCGGTCGTTAAATAGCGCTGCGCCAAGCTGCCAAAATCAGGAGCCAGACCTGCGGCTGCCGTTGCGGCTAGCCCCAACCCCAGCAACTGCCCCAGCGGATCTTTAGGCAGCAGCCAGTTTACGCCTATCGCCAGCCCTGCTGTCAGCAAAATCCCAACCGACACATTGGTGCCACAGCGCGGATGCACTGCCAAGTCCCACTCGCCAGCCACCAGTCGCTGCAAGGCTCGATGCACCGCCCACTCTACCGTTACCGGATCGACTGCCCCATAGAGATAAAAGCCGCGCTCTGTAGACATGCCGCCCAGCTGCTCGGTCGATGGGGCAGAGGGTGCGTGGGCAGAGGTCGATGGGGCAGAGGTCGATGCTAGTGGCGATCGCCCCAATTCACTCAGCACCCAGACGGTGGCATGTTCTAAGGCGTGAACCTGACGCACGGTCAGGAGTTCCTTTAATCCGGGCACAAATTGCAGCTGCTGGAGCAGTTCTGTATCTTGCACAGTCCGGGGCGAGAAATCAAACGGAAAGGAATGAGACGATGAAACCGCTGAAGCTGTCATGGAGTTCTACTCCTGAGAGTGAAGGCTAACGCATTGGAGAATTAACCAGAAAAATTAACCAGAAAAATTAACCGGAGAGCAATCAGATCAAGCCAGAGGCTCAGCCGTTATGCTGCTGGTTGCCCCAACGCAATCACAGGCCCACCTTGGCCTACCGCAGTTGGCACCTCAATGCCATATTGCTCTAGCACCACCACAGGTTCTTCTGCACCTCGATTCATTTCGATCCGCTTGACCAACACCTGCCCATTAGACAAACGTTGACCCACCTGCACATAGCGGCTGGTCGGCTCGTTTGGCGCTTGCACAATGGCATGGGCTGTATTGCCAATTTGCACTACGCCCAATACCTGCACGGCTCGGGCCACATCTGGCTGGGGTGGTGGTGCCACAAACGGACGTTGCGCTTCCCCAGAAGCACGGTTTGGGACTAGGGTAGGAATGGGCGCTAACCGGCCAGAGCCACTGGTGCGACCAGGTAGCCGCACACCTTGCCCCGGCGGAGCCACCAACGGAGCGGTCTGAGTCTGTGGCGTCTGCACCACACGCGGGCTGACGGGAATTAGCGAAAACGGATCGGCCCGGTTGCGGAGCACGTCCTGAACTCGCTCATTAGCGTTGGTTGATGTAATTAGTTCAGGGGGAACGGTGCCCGCTGGCGCTCCTGGTGAAGGCACAGGCACACCTGCTGGAGCAGCCGCTACAGCGACAGATGGAGCGGCTGGGATGGCGGCTGGGTCGGCAGGTATAGACGCTGGAGCGGCGGCATTTGGATCTGCCTCTGGATCCCCTGCGCAGCCGCCCAGCCATAGGGCTAATGTTCCGGCGATCGCCACCCATGATGCTCGATGCATAGCTTTTTGTCGCATACCCACTTCCTTAAACCACCTCATGAACCTAAATCTGAAAGCAGCTTTCACTGCTGTTTTTGAAAGCAGCTTTCACTGCTGTTTAATTAAAGATAGCGAATACTGCCGACATTGAAGCTAAATCTTCTGGGTCTCTGGATCTTTCACATTTTTTGCCTTCCGGGGCGTTGCTTCTAGGGCTGTACGGGCAGCGAGAACGGGAAGGTGGCCGTAGGCTGCTGATCGCTGACAGTTCCTTGGATAGTGCGGGTGGTGCCCTGGACTAAAAGGGTGAGGTTAAAGGGGATGGGCGCAGTGCTGCCACCACAACGAGTAAACAGACTGACTTGAATGGAATACTGACCCTGGGGAGCTTGGCCAGCAGGCCAGAACACATTTTCGATAGGACTAGTGTTTTGTTCACTGCATCCAGCATTGGCGTCCACATCCAGCTGCCCTTGGGAGGCCACAGCGCGGTTATAGTAGGCCAGCACATCCCCTGCCGGATCGGTAACTGCCAAATCTACATCGTCAAGGGTGGTCCATCGCAGCGTCACCTGAATATCTCCAGTGCCCAAGGTGAGCGGAGTTTGAGCCTGCGCCGTTGGCACTGCAAACGGTCGAACCGCAGGGCAGAGAGGCGACAGGTCAATCAACTGACCGGCTTGGCTGATCATGAAACAGCCCTGACGTTCTTGAGCTGAGACGGGAGTACTGCTTTGAAAGATGACGGGTAGCGCGATCGCTGATGAAATTAAAGCCAGCCGCAGAGCATATAACATACGTGAATCGAGTTAGGTGAATCGTTGATTAATATCAATAGCATTAAAATCATCGGCATTAACTGCCTAGCGACAGCGTAGCCGATATGGGGATTGGGGTTGATGCTGCGGCTCAACCTACATCTAATCTTTAACTTGTTCTACTGAAGCACGATTGAAGGAAGATGGCTGTATGTGGTTTAGAGTACCCATTTTTGGAAATAAGATAATTATTCTGCGCAAACAATATACTTAAACCCCTGATCTGATATGGGACTAAGCAGCAATAATAATTAACACAAGCAGCCTTGACCCCGTTTGGCACGCAAAAAAGGCTGCTGCCCTCTAATATTTCTGTTTTTTTTGATAAAAATTGAGCTAAGGTTTGAGAATTCTGAAATAGCGACTGGAGAAGATTGAAAGTCTGTCTTCACTAAAGGATTGAGGGATTGAGGGGAATGAGGAGTTGGACATGACGCGCGTTTGTAGCACTCAAGACGATCACAATTACAGCAACCGTGACTCTCAAACCAGTCAGCTGAGGCTGCTGAAACGAGTCGCGATCGCCCTAGGCAGCACAGCGCTGACGGTGGCCACGATTGCCGCTCAGCCGCTGCCCGCTGCTGCCCAAGCTGCCTACGGCAGCTATGTCGGGATTGGCGGCTCGTTTGGGTTGTCTTCTGGCGATTCAGCATTTGGTGAAGACAGTAGCTCTGGTGCCGTGATTGCAGCCCGTTATAAGCTGTTGCGGGCACCTGTTTCAATTCGGGCTCAGGCGTTAATTAGCGATCGCACTGCCATTGTGCCAACGGTATCCTACGACATTCCGCTAAATTGGCAAACCGATGTCTACATTGGGGCTGGGGCCTCTTTGATGCTAGATGGCGATCAGGAAGACACGTCTCCGGTTGGCAACCAGAGCAGTTTTGTGCTGCAACCTGGAATTGACCACACCCTGCCCAATAGCAACCTCGTTTTATTTGGCAATGCCATTTTTGCGTTTGATGGTTATCAAGCAGGTGGCAATGCCGCTGTTTCGATTCAAGGCGGAGTCGGACTACGGTTTTAGGTAATACGCGCTAATCTACGGTTGATATTTTTTTGGTAAACGAGTGTTTCAGCAGCTCTTTGACAAACAGCCGTGAGAACTTGAGCATTTGATAACATAAAGAAGGGATTGCTAAGCTAAGATCTATCTTCTAGAATGCATGTTCTGACCTTAATCAAGGTCAGCGTTTTGGCGATCGCTGCCCGATTGCGTTGCCGAACGTCCGGGCTGGGTCGGCAAGGTTGGATGGTTGTTTGATAGTTGTTGGATGGTTAACGCTAGTCCGACACCAAGGGAGTGCTCTAGCCACCACCGTTCTGCTTGCTGTGCCGCTGACATTTCAATCATTGAACTGACAGAGTGTGATGTAAGTATCCATTTCTAGATGGGACTTCCCTCTAGAGTGGTAGGTAAATGATCCCCCTTGCTGCAAGCGGTGCTGCTGAGTGCCGGAAACAGATGACGTTGGGTGAAATTCTGCTCCCCGATCAGGGGAGAAGTTTTTCTTTTAAAAGAAAGATAGATAGAGCAAAAAGATTCGTCACATGGGTGGTACAAGCGTGAATACGGATAGATTGGTGAATCAGGGTTTAGCGGGATATGCCGGACAAAAGTGGTTGGTAGAAGAGCGTGATGCCTGCGGAGTTGGGTTTATTGCCGACCAGCGAGGAAACGCTAGCCATGACCTGGTTAAAAAAGCCCTATCTGCCCTAACCTGCTTGGAACATCGCGGAGCGTGCAGCGCCGACCAAGACTCTGGCGATGGGGCTGGCATTATGACGGCGCTTCCCTGGCAGCTGTTTCGTCAATGGTTTCAGGAACAGAGCATTGAGTCCGGTGACCTCAATGAAATTGGTGTGGGTATGGTGTTTTTACCCCCAATCGAAGCCGTGGCGGCGATCGCCCGCAGTTTGACCACCAAGAGTTTGACCGATAGCGGGCTGAGCGTCTTGGGCTGGCGTCAGGTGCCTGTCAAGCCCGAGCTATTGGGCATTCAAGCTAAAGAAAACCAGCCGCAGATTGAACAGGTGTTTGTGCGCTCTACTGAGACTGGAGATAGCCTAGAGCGGCTGCTTTACCTGGCACGCAAACGGGTCGAAACTGCTGTGGTGGCGGCTGCCAAGGCGGCGTCGGCAGCTGATGCCGCCGCGATGGATGAATTCTACATCTGCACCTTTTCCAGCCGCACGATTGTCTATAAAGGCATGGTGCGCTCGGCGGTGCTGGGTGAGTTTTACCTAGATTTGCAAGATCCAAATTATCAAAGCGCCTTTGCGGTTTACCATCGCCGCTTTAGCACCAACACCATGCCTAAGTGGCCGCTGGCTCAGCCCATGCGCCTGTTGGGTCACAATGGCGAAATCAATACGCTGTTGGGCAATATTAACTGGATGGTGGCGCGGCAAGAAGATTTGGCGCATCCCTGCTGGGGCGATCGTCTCGTCGAACTGAAGCCAATTGTCGATACCGAAAAGAGCGATTCGGCCAACCTAGATAGCTCGGTGGAACTGTTGGTGCGATCGGGGCGCGATCCGCTAGCTGCCGTCATGATTACGGTGCCCGAAGCCTACAACAACCAGCCCGACCTCAAAGACCACCCCGAAATCGTCGATTTTTACGAATACTACAGCGGCATTCAAGAGCCGTGGGACGGCCCCGCCCTGCTGGTATTCAGCGACGGCAAAGAAGTCGGAGCCTCACTCGACCGCAATGGTCTACGCCCCGCTCGCTATGCCATCACCCGCGATGGCTACATTGTGGTGTCATCTGAAGCAGGCGTGATCGAGCTGCCCGAAACCGAGATTGTCGAGAAGGGTCGGCTTGGCCCTGGACAGGCGATCGCCGTCAACCTGGAAACCCACGAAATCCTGAAGAATTGGGACATTAAGCAGCGAGTGGCCAGCACCCATCCCTACGGGAAGTGGCTGAAGCAATATCGCCAAGAATTAGAGCAACAGCCTTTTACCGACGCGCTACAGCTTGATGGCAGCACCCTTTTGAGCTATCAAACCGCTTTTGGCTACACCTCCGAAGACGTGGAAATGGTAATCGACGACATGGCGCAGAAGGGCACTGAGCCGACCTTCTGCATGGGCGACGATATTCCATTGGCAGTGCTGTCGGCACGTCCCCACATTTTGTATGACTACTTCAAACAGCGGTTTGCCCAAGTCACCAACCCCCCGATCGACCCGCTGCGCGAGAAGCTGGTGATGTCTCTGACGGTGCATTTGGGCGATCGCGGCAACTTGCTGGAAGAGAAGCCAGACTATGCCCATCGGCTAACGCTGAAGTCGCCGGTGCTCAACGAAGCCGAACTGGTCAAAATTCGCCAGTCTGAGTTTGATGCCGCCGATCTGTCTACCCTATTTGAGATTTCCTCAGGGCCAGATGGGTTGCAGCAGGCTGTCAAGGAGCTATGTCAAGCTGCCACCGCCGCCGTGCGCGCTGGCAAGAAAATTTTGATTTTGAGCGATCGCCTCACCGCAGACGGCACCGCCACCCAGCTCACCGCCACCCAAAGCTATATCCCGCCGATGCTGGCCGTTGGCGCGGTGCATCATCACCTGATTCGTCAGGGGCTGCGGATGCGGGCGTCGCTGGTGGTCGATACGGCGCAATGCTGGAGCACGCATCACTTTGCCTGCTTGATTGGCTACGGTGCCAGCGCCGTTTGCCCCTATCTGGCCTTTGAGACGGTGCGCCACTGGCACGCCGATCCCAAAACCCAAAGCCAGATCCAGCGGGGCAAAATCGACGTGGCTTCTCTGGAAAAAGCGCAGCAAAACTACCGCAAAGCCGTCGAGTCGGGGCTGCTGAAGATTTTATCGAAAATGGGAATTTCGCTGCTCTCTAGCTACCACGGGGCGCAGATTTTTGAGGCGATCGGGATTGGCTCCGACCTGCTGTACTTGGGCTTCTCCGGCACCGCCTCCCGCCTAGGTGGCCTCACCGTAGCCGATCTAGCGCACGAGGTTCTGTCTTTCCACAGCCGCGCCTTCCCCGAACTCACCCAGCGGAAACTGGAAAACATGGGCTTTGTGCAATATCGCCCCGGCGGTGAGTACCACATGAACAGCCCCGAAATGGCCAAGCATTTGCACAAAGCGCTGGCAACCAAAAACCACGACCACTACGACCTCTACCTGAAATACCTGGAAGATCGACCCGTGACCGCGCTGCGCGACCTGCTCGACTTCAAGAGCGATCGCCCCTCAATTCCGCTCAATGACGTAGAACCCGTGACCGAGATCGTTAAGCGCTTCTGCACCGGCGGCATGTCGCTGGGCGCACTGTCGCGCGAGGCGCATGAGACGCTGGCGATCGCCATGAACCGGATTGGCGGCAAGTCTAATTCTGGCGAAGGCGGCGAAGATCCGGTGCGGTTTAACGTGCTCAACGACGTCAACGACAGCGGCGTATCGCCCCTGTTACCTCACCTCAAGGGTCTCAAAAACGGCGACACCGCCAACTCCGCCATCAAGCAAATTGCCTCCGGTCGCTTTGGCGTCACGCCCGAATATCTGATGAGTGCCAAACAGCTCGAAATCAAAATGGCGCAAGGGGCAAAACCCGGCGAAGGCGGTCAGCTACCAGGGCCTAAAGTCAGCGGCTACATTGCCATGCTGCGCCGCTCCAAACCGGGCGTTACCCTGATTTCGCCCCCGCCCCACCACGACATCTACTCGATCGAAGACCTGTCTCAGCTGATCTTCGACCTGCACCAGATCAACCCCTTGGCGCAAGTTTCAGTCAAACTCGTAGCCGAGGTAGGGATCGGCACGATTGCCGCTGGAGTGGCCAAGGCCAACGCCGACATCATCCAAATTTCGGGACATGATGGCGGCACGGGTGCATCGCCCCTCAGTTCAATCAAACACGCGGGCAGCCCCTGGGAACTGGGCTTAAGCGAAGTCCACCGGGTGCTGATGGACAACGAACTGCGCGATCGCGTCTTGCTCCGGGTAGATGGCGGCATCAAAACCGGGTGGGACGTGCTCATGGCCGCGCTCATGGGCGGTGAAGAATATGGCTTCGGCTCCGTCGCTATGATTGCCGAAGGCTGCATT
>Ga0163154_10007891_pt1 | contig 12558 bp, 15 predicted proteins | sample OliLakLV19MP9P1_FD_148649 | JGI IMG/M metagenome (GOLD analysis project Ga0163154, IMG submission 148649) | Freshwater microbial mat bacterial communities from Lake Vanda, McMurdo Dry Valleys, Antarctica - Oligotrophic Lake LV.19.MP9.P1 | ecosystem: Environmental > Aquatic > Freshwater > Lake >... | reverse complement strand
AAATAATATTAAATATCCCACAGCAATAACCGCCACGTATATAACTTTACGAAATACTTCACGCGGCCGTGGCTCATGCTGGGCAAAGGAATCCGGTAACATTGCTCCAAATACTACAGCAATACCCAAGATGAAGACGAACTTAAGGCCATCCATAGCCTGTACCACCGCCACGTCACCTATATCGGTCGCCTTAAGGATCAAAAAGGCTGCGACCCCGGCCAGGACCTTAGTCAGTATCACGATGGCACCAGTCTTTTTGGTAGTTTTTTTAGTTTGCTCTGTTACTTTTTCATAATAAGTCGGCACCAACAGAAGTGACAAAGCGAACAATACAAAACAAACTCTTGACCAAAAGAAACCGTCGTCAAAACTAGTCTCCTGAAATAGTCCCTTCATTGCAATATAGTGCAAGGCAAAAAAGACTCCACTGTGGATCACACTTAAAATGACTGATTTTTTTGGCAAGGTCTGAGCGACTAGCAAAGTACCTAAGGCGAGAACGATCACGCCCCACATGTATTGAATTACAAAAGGCGTATTGAGGAAAAAATAACTAAAAGCAAAGGTCGCTAAAGCCGACGTGGCCCCTATCACTGGCATCACATTTACCGCCTCGGCCTTCTTTAGAGCCTCATACATTGAGACCAGGGCCATAAAGAAGGTGTAGGCTGCCAAAAATGACATCCCTAGCACTTGGATGGTCGGGCTTTGGATACTGGAAAAAGATGGCATACCCAAGCCAGTCAAACCGGGAATATGACCTATAAAATATATTACTACCCAAAAACCGGTTAGCAAACAAGAGTAAAAAGCATACACAAAAGGTCGTGGTAAAACCTTTTCATCAGAAACAATATACTTGTCTAGAAAAGCGACGACAGCATTTATTAGTTGACCAATTGTCGCCAATAGCACCCATGACATATAAATTATTGTATCACTTGGTTTTTCTCACAAATTTCCTTATACACGTAAGCCGAAGGACGTATCTTTCGTTCCAATGTCTCATAATTAATTTCTACCAACCCAAATCTTTTCTCAAAACCAAGCGCCCACTCATAATTGTCTAAGAGAGACCAATATAAATGTCCACGTACGTCAGCCCCAGCCTGAATGGCTTTATAAGTCCCCTCAACCTGTTTTTTTATATATTCGGCGCGTCCCGCGTCGGTCGCGTCAGCTATACCACCTTCAGACACAAACAATGGTTTTTTATATTTGGCCAACATCATCAGGGCGTCATAAATATGCTCTGGAGCAAAATTCCAATCCATATCCGTCTTGCGCCACTTTCGCTTATCACCAAATTTAGTATAAAAATAATAGTTCAAGCCAATCGAATCGCAATGATCCTCAACCCGATTCATAAACTTATAAGTCCAGAAATAATTGGCCACCCAAGCTTTTAGTTGATTAAAAGGATTAATAGTGGCATCAAAAACAATCACATGTTTGACCACACTAACTTCTGTCTTTGGTGAAATTTCTTTTATCTGCTCATAGGCTTCGTTGTGAGCCAAAGCTAGATTTTTCATAACTTTAAAATACGTAAAGACTGGTTTGATTCCTTTGCTTGCTTTAGATTCATATTGCTTGCCTGAGTTGGTGATCGATACCATATCAGTCAAAGAAAAGCGCTTAAAAGGCGGCCAAGTGCCTCGTAACCAACCATTACTGCCAAAAACATTTGGTTCGTTCATGGTCGAGAAATGATCACAAAGATCCCCCAGTCTACTAACCACATAAGCGGCGTAGCGCGCAAAAACCTCCGGCGAATCTTCACGTTCAAAACTGCCAGTCTCAGAAAACCATAGAGGTAAGGTAAAGTGCCACAAAGTCACAAAAGGTTTTAGATTGCGCTCTCTTAAGGCCTCTAAGACTCGACGATAGTGCTGGATTGCCTCTTCGTTATAATTACCTTCTTCGGGCTCGATTCTGGCCCACTCTATAGAAAAACGATGGGCGGTATGACCCAGGTCTTTAGCCATATCAAAATCCTGTTCGTAAAGTCGATAATGATCGCAGGCGCGTCCACAGGCAGGCACCCGACCTTCAGCCGCTGCCTTGGACCAGTCGGTGTTATCAATACCACCCTCAACTTGGTAAGAAGCCGTCGCTGCGCCCCAGTAGAAATTCTTAGGGAAATGTTTTTCATTCATATGTAAAAAGTATAGCAAATGAAATGATGATGTTTTGTTTTTATTAATTCCACACAATTAGGCAAATGAGATAAAGAGTCATTTTATATTTGCTATAATCGCATTATGCGAATAGAAAGCAAAGGCTTCACTCTGATTGAACTTTTGGTTGTGATAGCCACTATTGGTGTTTTAGCAACTACCGTCTTATCTAGTACTTCTCAAGCACGAGTCTTGGCCGAGGATGCCGTGCGTCGCACTGACGCTTCTAGTATTGCTAAAGCTTTATTTGTTTATAATCTAAAATTAGGAAACTGGGTTGAAGCTGGTAGTGGCTGTGGCCTTGATGGTAACGGAAACGGTTGGTATAACTTTACCGGAACCAACTATACAAACTCTATTTCTTCTTGTTTATTGGCTCAGTCATTAATGCCTGATATCATTATCGATCCATCTAAAAATACGGTTTCCAATACAGAAAGTGGTAATGCCTACATGAAATACACCTGTACTGAATCTAGTAAAAAAGTAAGTTACGTCTATGCCAAACTAAGTGCCACGCCTCAAAGCGAAACCGCAACCGACAATACTTGCTGCCCGACTTGTGATACTAGCTATGGAATGAATTATTATATAAAAGTTGACTAGTATGAATACCAACTACCAAAACAGAACCATAAAACCGAACTCCCTGTCTTTATTCCTGATCAAAAATAAGCTGGCTAAAAACGATATCGAGGCCAAGCAAATTCTCCTGATTGTATCTTTGATGGTGATTTCTTTAGCTATCTACTTTCTGTTTGTGGATAACCAAAATCAGCCAATTGATCCGTCGCTCATAGAAAATGCTGGCTCTCCAGACGAAATCGTCAACACCTAGTCGTACCTAACGTCCTCTCCATACTGTTCCTCTGGCGTGTTCTTATTAAAATCCAAGTACTGCTGCCATTTTAAATATAATTCCTTTGTAGCCCGCACATCATCAGCATTATAGCTGGCGATGTCGCGGAACTTTTTCTCATGAAAAAGTTCCGCGACATCATCCCCACCAACTTCTGTCTTTGGGCTCAAGATATCAAAAGCCCGACAAAATAAATGGAGGCTTGGCTTGCGGTACATCGCTCCAAAAAATGTCAGCTCATCTAAAAGATCAACGTGGCGACAACTCTTTTGCTGATTTGGATAACGGCCTTCGAGCATATTCTTGGTTGGCCTTACTCCATTGGCAACAGATCGGTGATACAAAAACGGCGCGTCAAACGCCCGCCCATTGAAAGTCACAAAAGTATTGTAATGCTTGGCCCCATCCCAAAACTCTTCCAGCATTTCCTTTTCTGATCTCTGTTTGAAAGTAAAGTCATTAAGACTGACGTCTACTTCGTCACCATTGCCAGTGTAATAGACGGCGCCACTTTGCCGTTCCAAGTCGTAGACCCCGATAGCCACCACGTATCCTGTCAAAGGCGAAAAGCCCAGACCAGTTTCTACATCTTTATATAAAGCCTCTTTCTCTGATTTATCTTTAGTCGATCGATCAATCCACCTAGTCAAAGTCTTTTTAGTAACATCATCTAGCGCGCCATAGTCTTCCCCAACTGTTTCGATGTCAAAGATTAGGGTAGACATAGGCTAAATATTAATTGGCGTACTGCTAAAGCAACCAAGTACTCCTTCCCTTTCGCTACTTAAGTAATAGCGATACTCACCATCCACAGTTGCTCCACCACAAGTATCTACCAACAGATTACTGGAACCATGAAGAGCAAAGCCATCTAAGGTATAGCCCACGACTGTCTCGCTACCAAAAATAGCGTAAAGCTTAAAGTCCTCATTTCGAATCAAAGATCCGTCCAGAGCAATAGCTACTACATCAGACCGCAAACAGTTATAGTTGTTCTGGTACAACTGCGAGCGTAATGGTAATTGAAGGACTAAAATATCGGTACTAGACGACGTTGTCGAATCAACAGGAACAACACTTTCGCGACTCAAGATCCGCGCCCCTTCTATCACCTCAAATTTTAGTCCATTCGGATTCCAAAACTGACTGTACTTTTGATAATTACCACACAAGCTAATTGCCCCGGACTCAGGTTCTACCTCTTCTTCGACTACTTCAGGTTCTGGGACCGGCTCTGGCTCAGGAATAAACTGTGACGCAATCTTATTTCTAAGCTCGGCCAATCTACCTGGTCTATCTTGACGCGTATTTGTGCTAGCTTCTGCTTGATAGATAACTTCTTCTTTACTAGTATTTAAAGATAAAGCCACAGAAGCAGCACCGTCACCAGTTTTTATGTCACTAGTAAAAGCCAGGTTGACAACCAACCCAATAAACAAAACTACACCAAGCAAGAATATAATAAAATGTTTAGTTCGAATCTGCATACCCACATCTTAACAGATTACCCTCGTAAATTAAAAATTACTTCTTAGAAGCCACTTTAATCTCGACCAATTGCTCTACCCTTCTGATATCAGCTAATAGTTTTGAACGATCCTCGTTCTTCATAAATAGGTTAAAGACTGAACGTCCACCATTACGAGCAAAAGTCGCTCTGTCACCAATCTTTTTATTAACATCAATTTTATAAAAGGATTCGAGTTGTTCAATCTTCTTAATGCCCTTCATTTCAGAAATCTTACCTTCCTTGGACGCAAACCACTTCATCGCACAAGCAAAGCCTGAGCACTTCTTAGGTAAGATTGTTTTACTAGGAATTCTGATCAGGATATCGTTCATCGAGTGATCAATGCCACAAGTTAGCTTATGTAGCATGTGACGAAAACCGCCCATGCGAGCACCTATTTCAACCACCTTCCACTCATCATCAATCTTCATCAGCTCAGTATGAGTAATAGAACTTCTAAGCCCAAGCGCATGGATTGCTTTCTCAGCTACCGCTTCAGCCTTGGCGATTGTTTCCTTCTTAAATACTGGCGGCGTAATCTGAAGGTAATTATAAAAGTCATTGTGACCAATCTTTTTAGCTGTCACTTGTTTTACCAATGGGCAGTGTTCTACCTTGCCTCTAGCACCCACGTAAGAGTCCACTGAGTAGAGGTCACCATCCATAAATGCCTCAGCGATTATTTTTGGCTCTTCCAAGCGACGATCGGCTTCATAGGCCTTGCGCAGTTTTCTAAAAGTAGTCCGGAGAGTTTTTTCCAACTCTTCTTCGTGATAACAAATAGTTACAAACAAACTAGCTGACAAGTTGGTTGGCTTTACAATCATCGGAAAACCAATATTTTCGATGACTCGGTTACGTTCTGTTTTACTGTTTTCCTTGACCAGAGTAAACTTAGGTGTAATTGAAGGATCAAAAGCCTTCATCATTTTGCGCATTTCGTACTTGTCGGCTGCCCACGCCAAAGACTCTGTGGTTGGAGTACGAAGATAAGGCACATGAGGAATAACTTGAGCAAAACGGGCCATACTCTGTTCATGTCTACAAGTAATAGCCAGTAAATCATCTTTATACGGCAGAAGTGCTTCAGCAATCTTTTCCGGTTTTGTAAAATCAGCTTCAAGAATAATATCAGCTCCAGTGTTCAGTTTGTATTCATCTGAACCTTTGATTTTAGAATCAAAAAACAGCATCACTCGATATTTGTTGCCAGAGAGTTTTTCGTATTCACGAATTCCAGCTACAGTACCAGCAGGTATCTTCATCACGTAGATAATAATATTTTTATTATTCTCGACTTTTTTCATATATTAGACAAGCAATTTCTAGCCGTTAAACTTGGGCGACTTTAGGGACAATAAATTTAACGCCTGTAAGCATACTACATTTTTCATGAGATTTAGTTCAAGTAACAAAAAATAAAAAAAGCAAGGATTGACATTCTACAAAGGTAAAATCGTAGCGGAGAAAGTAGGCTATTCAGCCAAGTCAAACTTAATGTCAGGGTTTATAGCTGCGGCGATTTGATTTCTAAAGTCTTCATAAGTTTCAATAGCCATTCGTTCACCATTCAGGAAGAAGGTCGGTGTTCCGGTCAAACCTAGATCGCGAGCTTCTCTACCTTCAGCGCGAACATGGTCACGAATAATGGACGAATTGTAGTGTCGCTTAAACATATCCACATCAAGTTCCAAGTCAGTAGCGTATTGAATAAATAACCCTGTCGGATTAACGCTTGCAGCCCAAGCTTCTTGATTTAGGAATAGTTGATCGTGGAAAGCAAAGAAAGCGCCTTGCTGACCCGCCGCTTCAGCTGCCCGGGCTGCCGCTTCAGCTAGTGGGTGAATTGGTAGAGGGAAATGCTTGTATTCAAACTTTACAGCATCTCCATGTAGTTCCAAAACTTCATCTAGCGCCGGCTGGAAGGCCGCACAAGCTGGACACTGAAAGTCACTATATTCAGTTAGAGTAACTAGAGAATCTGAACCACCTTTAATCTTTGCTTCAATAACCACACCTTCGTTATTACTCTCAGAAGCATTACCTGAAAACCAGACCGAACCTCCGATTAATACAACTGCAATCAAAACAACAATGACCCATGGATTTTTCATATGCGGAAATTATATCATATGAAAATATCATTGCTACCAAACTAATAAAATAGCCACCTGTAGCCTTTGTAAACAGTCACCAGACCAAGGAAGTCAATAGACTCAGACAAACTGATGTGAGAGTTTGTCTAAATAATTTAGTCTCGCCAAAGCCAACCACCACCCGCCTTCGATCAGTCGCTGCAGATAGTCTATGCATGCGCATTTCTTCCCGAAGGCTGGCCTCGGGCGAATCTTGTATCAGTGATACAATCTCCAGTACGCCTAAAGCCGGCTAACTCAATGCGAGTTTCTTTACTAAACTGCTGATACATAAATACTCACGGTTACTTTTTTGTTTTGTCTGATAACGAAACTATTGTATCCCACGGGTATTTGTGTTTTTAGCCTAAGCTTCTTGTTTTAGGGTTTACGCGGTTCAGGTTTAAGTTCAAGTGATAAAAATTGATTAAATATGAAATTGTGTTATAATTAAACGATATATGGCACGTAAACCCAATTTTGTCCGCAAGAAAAAACGCAAGCAGCACGGTGAAACTTTTTGGGATTCTGAATACAAGAACCCAACCCACCTCAAGCTATCGACGAACCCTAGTGAAGACCTGGAGAAATTTACTCGCTGGGTTATTCGTCGTAAGCGAGAGGATATCCTGTCACCTAAAGCCAGTGTGCTTGATGTTGGCTGTGGTAATGGTCGAAATCTCATCTATTTAAATAATTACTTTGGCAACAAAGGCGTGGGTTATGACATCTCCAAAGCTGCCATCATGCAAGCCGTCAACGCTTCCAAAGGCTCTCCCTTGAAATACACTGCTCGCACTATAGCCGGAGGGCTTGATGTTGAGGATGATTCGCAAGGACTAGCCTTAGACATGATGAGTTCTCACTTTTTAAATAAGGAAGAAAGACTAATGCTCCGAGACGAAATCTACCGCACTCTTGAGCCAGGTGGCTTACTCTTCATGAAAACTTTTCTTCGTGACGGAGACCTGCATACAAAAAGACTATGCGAAGAATTCCCGGCTAAAGAAGAAAATGCTTACATCCACCCTATCATGGGCGTAGCTGAATATGTCTACAGTGAAGAAGAACTGATTAAATTCTTGTCGGAGAAATTTATCATTCACAAGATCTACCGATCACACAAGCACTCTTTCAGAGGTCAGGCGCGCAAAAGACGGACTATTACTGTCTACGCCGAGAAAGACCGCTTTCTATAGAACTTACTGACAACTGAAAGCTACGTTGCAAGAATCACGGCCTTCTCCGGCGGGTACCCGCGCGCACAAGGCACATTGATCTTCCGCTGAACCACTTTCTTCATAAATATTACCAAACTCCATTCCGGCATCCATGATGTTGCTAAAATCTCTAAAGACAATATCTGTTGGAGGTTCGAAAACACTGCCATCTAAACTGGTCCAAGCCTTACATTCGTACTTCACGGGTGAATCCAGTGGTACTGGTTCTTTGGTGTCCGGCACTTCCCCATTTAGTTTTTGAGCTTCCATAGCTTTAAGATCAATCAACATACCATACTTCTCACCATCAATTTCGGACCAAGAATATAGTTTTTCGTCACGCATGATTATTGAGGACATAATATCAGTATTGTTTGAAGCCACGATAAAATCTCCGCGCACTTTACCCTGACTAGTGAAATAGGTACCAGAAATATCTTCGGCTCCGCCTTCAGGTGTATAAGTAATATTACATTCGAGATTAGCTCCCCTAGCCATGAGTGACTCTAGAGTTCCGGTACCACTACTACTCAGCTCTTCTTCGGGTATAGTTTCAACTTCAGATGCACTAGTATCTTCTTTAGCAACCACCTCAGCTTCGTTTCCATTACTAAAAAGCAAGTACACGGTACCCACTCCGACAGCAGCGACTCCGACAAAACTTAATAAAAGGATTTTTGACATAAAAAAAGGACACTTAATTGATAGTGCTTTTATTATAACAATATTTTGTTTGAGGTGAAGGGTCTAGAGGTGCAGATTAGCCGCGATAGATCAAAGATATGACGTAAATTATATACATTAAGACCAACAAGGCTCCTTGCCATCTTTCTAAAACTGCTTTCCGGCCCACAAACAAGCTCAGAAACAGAATTAACGTTACTACAAAAGTAATCCTCAAGTCTGTGGCCAAAGCTGCTGAAAATGGTAAAGGTTGAATAATAGAACTGATTCCCAAGATCCAGAAGATATTAAAAATATTTGAGCCGATAATACCCCCGACTGCAATGTCGACGTTTTTCTTGTAGGCCGCCACGATTGAAGTAGCCATTTCCGGTAAAGAGGTCCCAATAGCTACTATAGTAAGCCCGATCAAAGCTTCACTCACCCCAAAGCTTTGGGCAAAAGCGACAGCCCCATCCACAATCCATTTACCTCCAATTACTAGACCAGCTAAACCTAAAATAATCATTACCAGTGAACGAGTGATAGAAACATGGTCAACTTCTGGTGCCTGAGCCGTCAAGTTTTTTTGTTTTTTGTCAGATTTGGCTAAGTTATAAATATAAAATAAAAATAAAACAAAGAATGAAATTAATACAAAACCATCCAGTCTACTCAAAATGGCCGAGTCGGCACCGAAAAAAATTACTTCGCCTACTAATAGAACGAGTACAATTACAGAAAAAACTGCAAAGGGGATTTCTTTTTTTATCGTTCCATTCTGTACTGACAGTGGATACAAAACTGCTGAAAAACCTAGAATCAAAAGTATATTTACAATATTACTCCCTAGAATATTACCAATAGCAATATCAGTATTCCCCTCCAAACTAGCTAAGATGTTGACCGCTAGCTCTGGCGCTGAAGTTCCAAAGGCCACTACGGTAAGTCCAATAACCAGAGAAGACACTCCAATCTTGCGTGCCAAGGTAGAAGCCCCGTCCACAAGTAAATCAGCGCCCTTAATTAAGGTGATAAAACCAACAAAAAATAGTATGTAAACTAAGGCCATAAGTTGAAGAGGCTCAATCGAGCACTCACTTAGGTATCTTTATACAAGGATTAAGGCAAATAATCAAGCCTACAAGGTGTTTTGTTTCTACTTAGTCTTTGGCTGGTGCAAGGTCATTTGTGGGAATGGAATTTCAATACCTTCATTGTCAAAAGCAATCTTAAGTCTCTTTCTTAGTTCTCCAGCCACTTCCCATTGTCTACTTGGCAGAGTATCTCCCAAAATCTTTATTACTACTGCCGAGTCAGCAAACTCTTCGACACGCAGGAATTTTGGCTGTTTAATAATCAGGTCTTTCCACACTTCATCATTAGTCAAAGATTCTCCTACCTCATCCACTACCTTAATCACGTGTTCTAAATTGGCATTGTATGAGATGCCAATATTAAGATTTATTCGAGAGAAACCTTTGGTCATATTGGAGACAATGTTCACTTCTCCATGAGGAATGTGGTGCACTGTTCCATCCAGGTCCCGCAGTGTAGTCATTCGTAAAGAGACAGCCTCTACCAAACCGCAAGTTCCATTGAAACAAACCACATCGCCAGCGCGATACTGATTTTCTAGCAAAATAAAGATGCCCGAAATCACGTCGCGAATCAAGTACTGTCCACCAAAACCCAAAGCAATACCAGCGACTCCAGCTGCAGCCAAAACTGGGGCAATAGCAATACCAAACTCCGACATCACCATCAGAATCACAATGAGCCAGATAGCTATATTAGCGACTCCAGTAATAACTTGAATCAAAGTATTTTCCCTCTTTACTTCAGCTTCATGGCTAGCCACTCCCTGCTTAATTACTTTTTTGATTACCCGATCAATAATCCGTCCCACAAAAATATGCAAGATAGAGGCAACGATAATAATAAAGACCACCTTCATTCCATGGTCAAAAAACCAGCCATTGGCTGTATTTAAGAATTGATTTATTAGATTTGTCATTAAATCACCATACCTAATTTAAACCAGATAGCAAACTGTAGAGCTGGGACAACCATCAAAAAACACTTATCCACAAGTTTAAGGTAATTCTGCGGATAAGTGATATAATTGAAACATATGAAAGATAAAAGTGTGTTGTTAGTTGAGGACGATACAAACATTCGTGAACTTTACGCCATCGCTCTTATTAACGCCGGTATAGAAGTAATTATGGCTGAAGATGGTGAGCAAGGCGTCAGAATAGCTTTAGAAAAACATCCTTCATTAATTTTGATGGATATTACTATGCCGGTCATGGACGGTCATGACGCTGTCCAAAAGATCCGTGCGGACGCTTGGGGTCGAGACGCAAAAATCATTTTCCTTACCAATCACAGTGAACCACACGATGTAGCTCATGCCTTCTCACAAAGTCCAGAGGACTATATTGTAAAAGTAAACACTCCAGTCAAAGAGGTAGTGAATCGAGTCCGCATGGCTTTAACTTAAGCCAAACACCCACCGAAACAAAAGCTTGCACATTTATGTGCGAGCTTTTGTTTTATGTCTTTTCCACTTCTTTAGGCTTAGATTTATCCCAGAAGTTAAATTTTTCGTATTTATTCCCCACTTCACCTAAAATAGTCTTCCAGTCTGAGTGCACCGGTTTTACCTCACTTCTGATCTGGTGCAAGTCGGTAAAGCCATGGAAGAAGTCATCTTCTTTAGTGGTTTGGACAATATTTCCAAAGTCATGATCAAAATATGGTTCGTCCAAAAATTTGTAAATCGCCCGCAAGACTCTTTCAGGATTGGTAGTTAGTTCTTCAAAAAAGATGAAGTGCATCCGGTCAGCAAAACCTCTAAGCAAGGCATCTTTCATTTTTTGATAAGCACTGCCGACCGGCTGATTGGCGCGCATCATCACCTCGGCTCTACCTTCGACACTTTGAAACTCAATCGGAAAAGCTTTTTCTTGGGAGGTTTGCCCGGTCCTCGATTCTTTACGCCACAATTTTTCAAAACTTGAGAGAACGTCGCGGAGATCGCGTACCGTCACCAGCATCTTAGACTTATGTCCCAAAATAGACTCCAACATCTCTAGCTGTTGTGGCCAACCACGAGATTTATCAAAAATTATTTTCTTATCTTGATCCGCATAAAAAGAAAACAACATGGACCGAAGGACTCGTAACTTGGCCGACTCATTCCGGACTGCCTTAAACTCCACAATAGCGTTCCAATTATTTTTAACGATTAAAAGCATCGACAACACTCCAGACGTGGCTGTAGCGTGAAACTTGGGATTTTGGTTTAGGATATTACACAGCAAAGTCGAGCCACTACGAGGTAATCCCGCAATAGTGACTATACTTTTCTCCTCTCCGGCTGAATTATAGAAATCCTTGTTTTTAGAGTCACTCATAATTATGAATAATATCACAAATCAACCATGACGCGAAAAAGAGCTTTTCCTACTTTCGCCTTGAAACTTTTGCCAGCTATGGCACTATGTTGCTACCAGACTGAGAATGAAAGGACCTAAAGAATAAAATACGTAGTGAAGTATTGCCGGATCATCTAATGGTAGGATTCGGGTTTCTGGTACCCGTCATCTTGGTTCGAGTCCAAGTCCGGCAGCAAATGCAGGACCGTAAAGTGTTAGCTTTACGGTCCTTTGCATTTTGCTCGGCGGACTTGGACTCGAAAGACGGAGCAGGGGACCCCCTGGGTCTGCGAGTCGGGGTCGAGAGTACTTACTAGAATTGGAGCCGAAGGCGAACAATTATAGTTAGTAACTCGTGACCGAGTCCAAGTCCGGCAGCAGTCATGTGAGACAGACCAAGTCTACTAAAGGTAACTCGCTATCAGTAAAACTTAAATTAAGTTAAAATTCAGTGGATGCTAAAATTAGAATTCAAAATAGACAAACACCATCTTGCATATAAGTACGTATTGAAATATTTTGGTAACTCTGAAGTTTCTTTAGAA
>Ga0163154_10007886_pt1 | contig 12568 bp, 9 predicted proteins | sample OliLakLV19MP9P1_FD_148649 | JGI IMG/M metagenome (GOLD analysis project Ga0163154, IMG submission 148649) | Freshwater microbial mat bacterial communities from Lake Vanda, McMurdo Dry Valleys, Antarctica - Oligotrophic Lake LV.19.MP9.P1 | ecosystem: Environmental > Aquatic > Freshwater > Lake >... | reverse complement strand
AAAGGGTGATGATCTCGCGCGCGGTGCAGAGAACCGATGACGGGTTGAACGCTTCGAGCAGGCCCTTGTTGGATTCAGCGTTGAACGCCGCGGGGTCGGGCCATCCGAGCGTGCTCAGCGGCCAGAGTGCGGAAGAGAACCAGGTGTCGAGGACATCGGGGTCGCGCCTGAATCCGGCCTCCTCCAAGCACTCTGTTAAAGGATGATCTTGCCCTTCAGGATCCCGAATGGCGATTGAGTATTCAAGCGAACCAAACGCATATCCGGCGGCAAGCGAGTCAGTTTGTCCTTCCCTAGGGCGGATCGTGAGATGACCGCGGAAGTCCGCCCTTCCTGCCTTACATGCAGCCGACAGCTGAGGCATAAAGTCTGCCATGGACGGATGTTGGGAACCGGCCTGAGAAAGCATAGCAGAGGGGGTCCCAGCCGTCGGGTGCCACACCGGAATCCTGTGTCCCCACCACAACTGGCGCGAGATGCACCAGTCGCGGATGTTGTCGTGCCAGTGCTCAAACGTCTTGGCGTACCGAGCGGGGTGGAAACTCATGGAGCCGTCGCCCGCTCCGTTTTCTCCTTCATTTGCTGCTTTGCTGCTTTGCTGCTTTGCTGTTTTCTGATCCGCCACCAAGGCGTCATTCGCCGTCTGCGCCATCCTCGGATCGGTCACCTTCACGAACCACTGGTCGCTCAGGTACGGCTCGATGACCGCCTTGGAGCGGTCGGAGATCTTCACGGTCTGCCTGTAGGGCTTGGTGCCCTCCAGCCAGCCCTTGGCCTTGAACTCCGCGACGATCTTCTTGCGGGCATCCTCACGAGACATGCCCAAAAACTGCCGCGCCTCTCCGATGTCCGTCCAGCCGTGCTTGTCCGAGATTGAGGCATCCGGGGCCATCACGCAAATGAGGCCCGTGCCCGCGGAGTTGCGGTTGATCTGCTCCTTGTGCCGGAAGTACAGGTCGTAGTCGTTCTGGTCGTGCGCGGGCGTAACCTTCAGAAAGCCCGTCGCGTACTCGGCCTTGGTTTCTTGGCCCTTGTCCGCGGCGTATTCCGCACCGCTCTGGAGAGCGGTGCCACCCATCGCCTTGGGCAGCACGACATAGTCATCGGCCACGATCGGGAGGATGCGGCCGACAAAGGGCAGTTCGACCCACAGTCCTTCAAGAGCCTTCAGGCGCGGGTCGTGCGGGTTCATGCCGATCGCGGCATCCCCGAGATACGTCTCAGGGCGCGTTGTCGCAACGGTGACCCACGCCTGCTCATCGGCCGGGTGCTGATCCGCGCCGGCATAACCCCGCCGCGCCAACTCGCCCCACGTAACCCCTGCCGTCTCCGATCTGCTGATCTGCTGATCTGCTGACCTGCTGCTCTCTCGTGCTTGCACGAGCGGATACCGCATGTAGTAGAACGCCGTGTCGATCTCGATCTCGTCCGTCTCATCGTCCGCAACGGCGGTCCTGAGCTCCGGGTCCCAGTTCACCAACCGCTTGCCGCGGTAGATCAGGCCGTCGCGGAACAGGCGAAAGAACGCTTCTCGCACGGCCGCAGCGCACTGCTCATCCATCGTGAAGCGCTGGCGCTCCCAGTCGCAGGAGCAGCCCATCGCCTTCAACTGCTCGGTGATGGTCTTCTCGTACGCGTCCTTGAAAACCTGGATCTTGGCGATGAACTCGGCGCGTCCAGTCTCCCCGTGAAAGTCCTGACGCCGGCGACCCTCTTCCTTGAGCACGCGCTTCTCGACGACGGCCTGCGTAGCGATGCCCGCGTGGTCGGTGCCCGGCATCCACAGCGTCTCGAAGCCCATCATGCGGTGCGCGCGGGCGAGGATGTCCTGAAGGGTGTTGTTCAGTGCGTGCCCGAGGTGCAGCGCGGCCGTCACGTTCGGGGGCGGGATGAAAATGCAGTATGGCTTGGCCTCGCCGCTCAGGACGCGCGCGGGGTCGGCGTGGAAGGGTCTGGCATCGTCCCAGGCCTTGGTGACGCGCGGCTCGGCATCGGCGGGGCGGTACGCCGCGGGCATGGCGAGGTCGGCACCCCCGGGGGGGTGTGGTGGGGTGCCGGGCGTGGTGGCGGGCTTGGCGGAAGGGGGTGGCGTGGGAGTGCTCATAGATCAGGATGGGACGGCGTAGGGGATCCGGTCGGGCTGGGGGGGCAAAGGGGAACGGAGTGTATGAGCCGCGTGCGCTCTTTGCGGTGTGTTCAGGCCGAGTATTGCACAGTCGTGGGTCCACAACCCGGTCCGCGGTGGGGACAGGTCGGCGAGCGACCGATAGAGTTCCCATGATGACCGATGCCTCCGACAGCGTTGCCGTCAGTGGGTCCCGATCCAAGGGGCCGGTCATCGCCGTGGTCGCGCTGGTGATCGGTGTGGTGGGCGTGGGCTGGTTCGTCGCGAAGAAGGCGAGTTCGTCGCCGGGCGCAGCGCAGGCTTCGGGCGGTGGGGGCGCGGTCGCGCGGAACTCGGCGGCTGCCTTGCAGGCCGGCCTCGAAGCCGCGGCCGCGTACAAGAGCCAGGGCAGGTTCGGCGAGGCGTCGGCGGTGCTCGCGAAGTTGGTCGAGCAGAGCATCGACAGCCAGCCGCTTCGGCTGGCGTTTGCGCAGTCGTTGATGGGGGAGAAGAAGTTCAAGGAGGCGTACGCGCAGTACCAGGCGGCGTTCGCGCTGGAGCAGACAACTGTGGCCGCGAAGGTGACGGCGGCCCAGGCGAAGGTCCACTTCGAGGCCGGGACGTGTGCGAACCAGGCCGGCCTGCCACAGCGGGCGGCGGAGCATTACGAGATGGCGCAGGTCGGGGAACCGGGCGAGGCCCGCTACCCGCTCTACCTGGCGATGATACAGATCAAACTCGGCAATGAAGACGGCGCAAACGCGAGTCTCGTCCGCGCGGCGAAACTGAACCCCGATCTGGCCGAAGCGTGGGGGACGATGGCCGAACTCGCGCTGCGGAACAACTCCCTGGGCCTGGCAGCGCAGCACCTCGACAACGCCGAGCGCTTGCAGCCGGAGGTGGCGAAGTGGCGCGTGGTGCGGGCGCGGATCCTGAATCGGCAGGGCGAGCCGGAGAAGGCCGCGACGCTCCTGCTGGCGATGGATGGCGCATCGTTGCGCGGGCGAGATGCGATGACGGCGCTGGCGCAGAGTTATGGCCTGCTGAAGCGTCCGCTTGACGCGGCGGAGGTGTACGCGAACGCGGCCAAGGCGACGCCGGATGATGCCGAACTGCATTTCGAGGCCGCGCAGTGGCTCGAGCGCGGCGGTGACGAAGCGGGCGCGGTCGAGCATGCGAAGATCGGCGCGATGCTCGGGCACGAGGGGTGCAGGGAGATGCTGGCGAAGGCGGGGGAGTGAGGACCGGATTCAACGCGGCGGCGCGGAGGACGCAGATCAGGGCGAAGAGCGGCCACGGATTTGCACGGATCAAGACAGATTTGAAAGAGGGGAAGACGCCGCAGATGGACGCAGATTTCGCAGATCAGGAATGATCGAGACGTGCGATCTTGATTTGTGGCTTGATCTCCGCGTCCTCCGCGCCTCTCGCGGTGAACCTTTGGTTTACAACATTGACCGCCCGCCGTCGAGGCGGATTACCTCGCCCGTGATGTAGTGGGCGTCGAGCGCGAGCCACCGCACGGCCTCCGCGGCATCTTCAGGCGTGCCCGCGCGGTCAAGAGGAACACGACTCAGATATGCCCGCTGCGCAGCCTGATCGGCTTCGTGACCCGATTCGGGCCACGCGACGACGCCGGGGGCGAGGGCATTGACGCGGATCCGGGGCGCAAGTTCGCGGGCCAGCGAGCGGACCATCTCGACGAGCGCGGCTTTAGACATGGCGTAACTGGCGAAGTCCTTCCGAGGCAGGCCGTGCTCGCCGAGGGCGTGGATGTCCGCCATCGCGACGATTGCTCCGCCGCCGGGGAGCGGTGAGTGGGCGAGCGCGGGTGCGAGCGCGCGCGACAGCAACAGGGGAGCAACCGCATTCACGGTGTAATCGCGCAGCAGGCGCTCGGGCGAAAGTCCGGCGAGCGGCGACAACTCGTAGGTCGATGCGCTGTGGACAAGCACATCCCAGCGGGGACGTATGGCCGCGAGCGCGTCGAGCGCAGAGGGCAGGTTTGCCGCTTCGTCGAACGCGATGCCGTGGGCCAACGCATTCACGCCCTGCGCGCGGGCATAGGCGGCGGTCCGCTCGGCATCGTCGCGGCTGCGGTTGTATGTAAGCACGACATCGCACCCGGCGCGAGCGAGGGCGAGGCAGATCGCCTGCCCGATGCGTCTGGCGCCCCCGGTCACGAGCGCGACGGGGCGAACAGATGGAACGGGCGCGGGGGTGGGTGGCATCAGCGCCGCCCTTTGCCTGGGCGGCCGGGTCCCGGTGGCTCGCGGTCCTCGTCATCGGGGCGCAGGTCCACATCGCCCGGCGAGATGTCGGAGGGGTCGATGTCGCGCGTGTCGTCGTCGGCCAGGCCGTCATCGGGCGGGAGGCGAAGGCGGCGGGCCGATTCCGCCCACGCGCTGGCGGGCCTGGCGCGCCGGCGTGCCTTTACGCCCACTCCTCCGCGAGCGCGCCGTCGCGCGGCGAGCAGCCAGAGCGTTCCGAAGACCACCGTGAAGACGGCGATGCCCAGCAGCAGGGCCGCGCCGATGCGGACCTTTTCTATCGGCACGTTCGCTGGCGTTGCCGCGAGCGTGAGGAGCAGGTTGGCCGCGTCCGTTGCAGGCATGTGGGAAGCGTAAGCGGACGACCGGGGGTCAGTCTCGAACCGCGATGGCGAGGACCGAGGTGCCCCACGGGAGGTGCAACGGCCCGAGCAGACGTTCCTCCATGTCGCACCAGGCTGTGGCGAGGGCATTGATGGGTCCGGGCGGGATGGCCGACTGCTCGCTCTTGATGCCGGCGACCCGGTTCCCCCGAGCGATGAGCCACTTTGGTGTGAAGAGAGAGTGGAACAGGTAGCGGACGCTGACCAGGCGGGCGGGGGGACGGATCAACGCCGCGAGTGTGCGCAGCGTGTAGCGCTGGTGGTGGTGGTTGATCTCGTCGTGCCGGTCCCAGAGCGACATGAACGCGGGAACGGTCAGCAGGAGCCGGCCGCCGGGCCGGAGCATCTTGACCATCTCCGCCACGGCCCAGGAGTCATCCTCAATGTGCTCGACGACATCCAGCGCGGTGATGAGGTCAAACCGCCATTCCTCCGCTGTGTAACAAGGGTCCCCCAGCGGCCGCGTATGGATGCGCGGGCGGTCCAATCCATCGGGGGAAAGAAGTGACGTGTCGATCTCGATGCCGCGGACGGTGCCGAACTCACGCAAGCGCGGGAAGAAGAGCGCATCGCCACAACCGACATCAAGGATGTCCGCGCTCTCGGGGAGCGAGGGCGAGAGCCGGCGCAGTTCCCGCATCAGGATGCGTTCGCGTGAACGCCACCACCAGTGCCGGCGGTAGAGGTCCGCGTAAACGCGTCCGTAGTCCCCGTGCATACAACGATTTCCGTGGCGCGGCCGTCGGCCGCGCCGGGGTGGACAAGGTGCTGGCGGATAAGGGCGACAGGCCGGCGTCGCGTCTCGTCGAACGTGCGGTGAACGTACTCGCCCACCAGACCCATGAACAGCAGTTGCACGCCGCCCAGGAACCAGATGGAGATGATGAGCGTGGGCCACCCGCGCGGCCAGGTCGGGCTGTCGATCGTGATCGCGAGAATAAGGTAAACAATCGCGGTCAGGAACGCGGCCCCCGAGATGGCAAAGCCCAGAACCTGCATCACGCGCACGGGAACACTCGAGAAACTGAACAGGCCGTCGTAGGCGAGCGCGAGAAGTTTCGTAAGCGTGTACTTGGGCGCCCCCGCGTGCCGGGCGGAGCGCTCGTACTCGACCCCGACCTGCGTGTAGCCGACCCAGGCTCGCAGGCCTCGGACGAAGCGGTTACGCTCCGGCAGGCGGAGCATGTCATCCACGACGCAGCGTCGCATGGCGCAGAAGTCGCCGCTGTCCAGCGGGATGTCGATCGAAGAGACCTTGCGGAGCAGGCGGTAGAACGCGAAGTAGGCGGCCCGCTTGAGGATGCTCTCCTTGCGGACCCGGCGGACGCCGTACGCGACATCCGCCCCGTCTCGGATCGCGCCAAGAAGCAGACCGATGGCCTCCGGCGGGTCCTGCAGGTCCCCGTCGATGATGGCGACCACATCGCCCTTGCAATGTGCAAGCCCCGTCGAGACCGCCGCCTGGTGGCCGAAGTTCCGCGTCAGAAAGATGCCGGAGAACGCCGGGTCCTCGCGCACGATGCCCGCGATGATGGCCTCGGTGCGGTCGCGGCTGCCATCGCTGATGAGCAGCACCTCCGCGGCGTCAAAGTGCCCGCCCAGCCCGGTCACGCCGTCCGATTCAAGAAAGGCCGAAACCCGCCGGCGGAGTTCCGGGAGGTTCTCTTCCTCATTGAAGACCGGGATGATGATGCTCAGTCTTGAGCCGGGGTCGGGCATGAGGCAGCGCCAGGGGGGACAACTCGGAGCCGTCAGAAGCAACAGACTCTACCCCCGGCGGACTCGCTTGGCGCACGAACCTGCCCCATTGCACATCCTCATCGAAGGATGGGGTTCTGGTCCTCCCTCTGGTGAGGAACAATAAACGCTTCACCGCCGGTCCTGACCAGCCCGGATGGCTGCCCGGCCTCGGCGAGAGCCGCAATGAGTTGGTCATCGCTCAGGATGCAGAGGGTCGCTACGGGTGCGATGTCACAGGGTGTGGTCGGCAACGGCTCGCTCCGGACGATGCGAATCGTGACGCGCGACGGTGAGGGGGGGACGAACCCGCTCGCATTGGCGGCGACGGGAACTGGGATCGGCGAATGATCCACAACTTGGGTGGGCTTCGCTGCGCCAAAATCCGCCAGGTGCGGCACTGGCACTGAACGTGATGGGGGCAGAGCCATGTAAAGACCGGCAGCAAGGGCGAGCGCTCCAATCGTCGATGCAAGGACCGCTCGCGCAGCACGCTTCCGCCGCGAGCGGGCGCGGAGGTGCGCATGGAGTTCGCCGAGCATCTGGCGTTGGCGGTTGTCGGTGCGGCTCGCATCAGTCATGGTCCATCTCCTGAAGGCCCTCGCCAAGCGTCCGCAGGGAACGGCGGATGCGTCCGTACGCCGCGCCGATGGTCGTCCCGACCGCGTGCGCCGTGTTCCGGAGCGTCGCGCCGCTCGCGAAGCGGAGGTACAGCAGTTCCCGATCGTCGGCGTGGAGCGCGGCGACCCGAGCGCGGACAACCTCGATCGAGTCCCCGGATGCATCAGATCGACCGTCACGCCGCGGGGAAGATGCGACGCCCGCTTCTCGGGCAGCGCGCCGGAGTTCGCGCCGCAGGAGGTCGATGGCCGCGGATCGGACGATGGCCCCCATCCACCTGTCGAGATCGTCCCGACCCGCGAGCCTCGCCAGGCGCGGCGCGTGATCGATGACGCGGACAAACGTCTCCTGAACGACGTCGAGGCAGAAGGACTCGTCCCGGCGCGTCAGCGCGCGGGCAAGGGCCAGAGCACGCGGGAACCAGGACTCGTACAGCGCGGTGAGCGCCGCGTGGTCGCCCCGGGACAGGGCATCGAGAAGGTCACGGTCGCAAGCCAGGGATGGCGCGCCGGCTCCAGCGTGCTCGTGGGAGGTGCCGAGAGGACGCGGGCAGTCCAGAGCGTCTCCGTCGGGCTCGAGACGTTTGGTCATGGCTTTACGCCGTGGGACCGGGAGCAGCGAAGGTTGGGACGCGGCGGTCGCCGTGAGTTCACTCCTTGGGGGACTTCTGGATGAGTTGGTCGAGCGTCGCGCCGGGAAGTTTGGGTTCGTTCGCCTTCAGCCGCCGGGCCGTGTTGAAGATGTTTACGAGGATTTCCTGCCGATCTCTGCCAGCCTTGACCACGAGCGACCCGGTGGAATCGCCCGATGCGGGCACGACGTCCATCTTCCCATCCGGGCCGATGACCTGCTTGACAAGATCCATGAAATCCCGCTTGAAGTTGGCCAGGTCGCGGACGTCGTAGACGACAACAACTTTTTCGGCCTTGGGGACGTGGTGGGAGCCCGCGTTGCCCGTCCTCAGAATCTCCCTTCGACGCTGGGCAATCGCCATCTGCGCCTCCGCCGCGCCCACGTTTGTCTCCGCGATCTGCAGTTGCGCCTTGGCCCGCTCCAGGTCGCCTTGGCCGCCCGCTCCCGATGCAACGAGTTGTTCCAGCCGTTTGACCTCCGCCGTGGCCGGGCCAAGTTCGGAGCGCGCCCGGTCAAACTGGGCGCGAATGGCCTGCCCCTGGCTCTCCAGGTCCAGAATCTGCATTTCGTCGCTGCGGGATCGGTCCTGGGCCTGAGCCACCTCCGCGCGCCGCTGGAGAAGCGTCGCCGTGATCTGCTCGATGACGCCCTCGATCAGCCGGTGTTGGTCTGGCGTGCCCCGAGCGATCAGGAGTTGCGTGTCCTCGTGATACAGCAACTGCGTCGGTGCGACTGTTGCATCCGTCGCTTCAAGTTCCGATGCGAGTTTGAGCGCACCGAGCACGGCATCGGCGGACAACCGCAGTCCAGAGTCGTTCTGATCGAGTTCGGCGGGCGCGATCAAAAGGCCCCTGAGCGAGTACGCCTGGCTGACGGCGGGCTGGTGCATCGTCACCTGCTGCGGCACGCCGCTGAACTGCTTGGAGAACTGGAGCGCGAACGTCAGGCCCTCATCGCCATCGCTCGTCATGTTGTCGGAGCGCAGTTGAAACGGGCCGTGGTTCCCGAAGGCATATCGCAGGGTCTGCAGCGCCGTCTCCGCCGACACACGCTTGAGCGACACGGCGGGCAGGGGTACATCGGCGGCCTCGGAGGGCACCATCACGTTCACCGGCGTCTTCGCGGAGGACTGCGAGGCCGCCTTCTGGATCGCGCTCACAAACTCCTGCACCGAGCCGCCCGGGAACTCGACATCGATGATCGGCATCGGCGGGCGGATGGGGTCGGGCCGCGGCGTGGCGGTCTGGTTGCGGGCAGCCGCGGCTTGTGCCGCCGACAGGCCTTGGTTGGGCTCGGACTGAGCCGAGGCAACGCAGGACAACGCAACTGAGGCGAACAAGGACAGGGCGGCGAAGGGGCTGGGGCGTCGCATGTGGTGTCTCCTGTGGGTATACACAAAGAGAACGCCGCGGAGAGCGCTGTTTGGCGCGGGTTGTCAAGAAGTTTTGGTGATTTGGCAGGGCGCGGGAGCAAGTGGGGGGTGTAGTCCACAGGTATGCAGGGGCGTGGGCTCAGTGCAGCGTCCGGCCCAGTCAGCCCGCTTCCAGCGGGCTTGCTCGCTTGTAGGCCACGCCTTCAGGCGTGGTACTCCAACCAGCAGTTTGCGTTTCAATCCCCTTAGCCCGTTTCAACGGGCTTCGTGAGAGCCAGCCTTTAGGCGATCGAAACGGGCACATTTGGAAGGGTTCGATGGCTGAAGCCGATGGAGCAAAGCCCGTTGATACGGGCTGGGGTAGACACCGACGAAGTTCCACCACCGCTGAAGCGGTGGCCTACGAGTGGGAAAGGCCGCTGAAGCGGAATGAGCAAGCCGATCCGGGAGCGATTTCGAGATGCCATAACTTTGGACTACACCTGCGAGTGGACGGCTGGGAGAGGCGAACCCGGCGCACCCTCCTACACTCCGCCCCATGCACTACGACGCCCACCAGCCCATCATCAACGACCTCGAGGCGCGGATCTTGACCATCCGCGACTCGCTTTAACTACGAGTCCAGGCTCAAGGAGCAGTCCGAACTGGAAAGCCGGATGGGGGCGGCGGACTTCTGGGACCGCGCAGGGGACGCCCGGCGCGTGGTCGAAGAGGTCAAACTCCTCAAGGCCAAGACCGAGCCGCTCCGCCGCGTGATCGCCGAGTTCGAGGACGCGAGGACCGCCTACGAGATGGCGCGGGAAGCGGGCGACAAGGACCTGCTCGCCGAGGCGGACCAGAAACTCTTTGAGATCGCCGGCAAGGACGATGCGCCCGGCTCGATGCACAAGGTCGAGTTGCAATCGCTTCTGGCGGGCAAGCACGACCACCGCAACTGTTTCCTGACGCTGACGGCCGGCGCCGGCGGCAAAGAGGCCAACGACTGGGTCGAGATGCTCTTCCGCATGTACATCTTCTACTGCGAGAAGATGGGCTTTGCAATGGAGGAGGTTTCCAAAATCTTCGGTGTCGAGGTCGGGATCGACTCGGTGACACTGCACATCAAGGGGGCCTTCGCCTTCGGCTACCTGAACACGGAACGCGGCACGCACCGCCTCGCGCGGGTCAGCCCATTCAACGCCGAGGGCAAGCGGCAGACCAGTTTCGCCACCGTTGATGTGGTGCCGGAGATCGAGGAAACCAAGATCAAGATCCCCGACAAGGACCTCGACATCGTCGCGTTCGTCCGGGCCAGCGGCCCCGGCGGGCAGAACGTCAACAAGGTCGCCACGGCGATCCGCGTGACGCACATCCCCACCGGCATCCAGGTGACGTCCAACACCTACCGCGATCAGCCACAGAACCGGGCCCAGGCGCTGGCGGTGCTGCAGGCCAAACTGGAACTCATCGAGGAAGAAAGGCGAGTCAAGGAACTCGCCGCGATCAGCGGCGGGGCGGTCGAGATGGGCTGGGGAACGCAGATCCGCTCATACGTCTTCTACGACAATCGCGTGAAGGACCACCGCACCAACGTCGAGTCGCGCGACTACGAGACTGTCCTCCGCGGCGAGATCCAGCCGTTCGTCGATGCCGAACTCAAGCGGCGGATGAAGGAAAAGAGCGGAGCGGGGATGTAAGGCGAGAAGGAACGCAGATGCAGCGGAGCAAGCGGAAGCAAAGCGCAGAGAAGCAGTTTTCAAGGCCGGAGCACAGATTCTACAGATTCGAGACAGATGGAAACAGATTCAAGGCATGGTCGAACCCGATCGTTCTTCATCTGTCTCATCTGTTCCTGATCTGTGCCATCCATGTTCCTGCCCTCTCCGCTTCTCCTCCGCTCACTCTGCTCCCTCTGAGTTCCTTCCGCGCGCCTAGAGCAGCGGGCTGAGCAACTGCGCTGCGTTGTCGCGGTACATGTGCCAGAAGCGGCGCTTCCGCCACTCCTCCAGGGTGACCTCGTAGGAGTCCGAGACGTAACTCATCTGCATGTAGCGCATCACGCTCGCAAAGTCGTCATCGAAGACGAACACCGTCACCTCGAAGTTCAGCCAGAACGACCGGGCATCGAAGTTGGTCGAGCCGATCAGTCCGAACTTGCGGTCCACGGTGATGGTCTTGCTGTGCATCAGCCCGCCGCGGAAGTGCAGGATCTTGACCCCCGCCTCCAGCAGGTCGATGTAGTGGGCCCGGCTCGCCGCGGCGACGAGCCATGAGTCCGATTCCTCCGGCATGACCAGCGTCACGCTCACGCCCCGGCGCGCCGCGGACTGCAGCGCCTTGTTCATCGCCTCATCGGGGATGAAGTAGGGCGTTGTCATCAACAACTCTTCCCGCGCCAGATAGATGGTCGTCAGAAGCGCCTGGTGGATCGCGTCGGGCGCAGGGCCCGGGCCGGAGGGGATGATCTGGATCGCGGAACTGTGGCCCCGCTGCTTGCGGAAATCGGGGACATACTTCTTCAGGTCCTCCAGTTTCTCCTCGGAGTCGAGCAGCCAATCGTGCAGAAAGACCAGGTTGAGGGCCGCGGCGGCAGGACCGACGATGCGGATGGTGGAGTCAAAGTAGGGGCCTGCGGGCCAGATCCACCCGACCCGGAAACTCGAGTCGATCATGTTGTGGCTGCCGCAGTAGGCGATCGTCCCGTCGATGACCGCGATCTTGCGGTGGTTGCGGAGGTCGATGCGGTCGAAGAACATTCGCAAGATGCCCACCGGCAGCGCAACCACGACATTGACGCCGCTCTCGCGCAGCCTGCGGACCATCCTGCCGCGCAGGAAATGCTTGGCGCCCACCGCATCTACAAGCACGCGGCACTCGACACCTCGTGCGGTAGCACGCACGAGTGCATCCACCACTTCCTCGATGGGTCCCGGATTGTCCTTCTGCCAGATGTAATACAGCAGGTGGCAGTGCGACTTGGCGGCGTCGATGTCCGTCACCAGCGCTGCAAGCACCTGATGTGCATCGGCCATGAGCGTGAGTTTGTTGTCCCTGAGCGGGGGGAGCCCCGTGACGGCGGTGCCGAAGCGCGCGACAGGTGCCCAGGCCTCGGGCTCGTGGTCCTTGTCTTCATCGGGCTGCTGGTGCCGCCACAGCGTTCCGGCCCGCTCGTCGAGGTCCTTGGTCAGGGCAATGTAGCGGCGAAGCCGGCGCGAGCCCAGCCGGCTCTCCCCGATCATGAAGTACAGCAGCGCGCCAACAAACGGGAGAAATGCCAGCACCGCGAGCCACATCAGCGAGACGTTGACGGGGCGGCGGCGATAAATAATCTGCGCGGCGACCGCGATGCGGATCGCGAGTTCCGCCACGAAGAGCCAGGAGGGGATGGTGAAGAGTCCGAACATACGGCGCGTCGTCCCCTGAGCGCGATCGGACGCGGCGTGATAGTAACGGTGCGGGGGGGCAGGGG
>Ga0163154_10007884_pt1 | contig 12569 bp, 7 predicted proteins | sample OliLakLV19MP9P1_FD_148649 | JGI IMG/M metagenome (GOLD analysis project Ga0163154, IMG submission 148649) | Freshwater microbial mat bacterial communities from Lake Vanda, McMurdo Dry Valleys, Antarctica - Oligotrophic Lake LV.19.MP9.P1 | ecosystem: Environmental > Aquatic > Freshwater > Lake >... | reverse complement strand
GGCCAAGTCCTGACCGGCAAGGTCGTCAGCCTCGAAGATTTCGGCGCGTTCGTCGATGTCGGCGGCGCTGAAGGTCTGGTTCACTTGACCGAGTTGTCGTGGAAACACGTCACTCACGCGAAGGAATTGCTCAAAGTGGGGCAAGAGGTCAAGGTTGAAGTCATCTCGGTAGACCCGGAGCGCAAGCGCATCGGCCTGTCGATTAAGCGCACCGAGACCGACCCGTGGGATGAAGTCGCCAGTAGCTATGTGCAAGGCCAATTGGTGCGCGCCCGCATCACCAAGCTGACCAAGTTCGGCGCGTTCGCCCGCCTCGTCAACAACAACGAAATCGAAGGCTTGGTTCACATCAGCGAACTGAGCGACCAGCGCGTGAACCACCCCAAAGAAGTGGTCAACGAAGGCGATACCCTCACCTTGCGCGTGATTAAAGTGGACATCCGCAGCCGCCGTCTCGGTCTGAGCCTCAAGCGCGTCAACAGCGCTGAGTATCTGGACGTTGACCTCGGTATGCGCCGCGAGTCGGAATCGAATTCACAAGCCGCCGCGCCAGTTGAACCTACTGCCGCCCCTGTTGAACCCGCCGTTGAGCCGGAAACCGGTTCAGAGGCCGAGTCCTAAACACCATCAACCCAACATTAAGAACCCTCTCGCGCATATAGCGAGGGGGTTTTTGCATAAATTAAGGGAAAGTAATAAAAGCCTCAACTTTCTAAGGCGCTTCTGACATCTATTCTTGGTAAGTATGCGGTATAATTTGTCTGTACGCAGGCAATATCGGCTGCCCCTGTATTGTTTGCGTCACCTAAATCAAGATTGTTTTATCTAAACGGCGGAGGTCGTTGCCGTGGCAAATAAGGGGATGGAACGCTTCACTCAACGGGCGCGGCGCGTCCTGAGTTTAGCGCAAGAAGAAGCTGAACGCCTTAATCACTCTCACATCGGGACTGAACACCTGTTGCTGGGGTTGCTCAAGGAAGAAGGCGGCGTTGCTGGGCGGGTGCTACGTGAGTTGGGTCTCGATACCCGCCGCGTAGAAGACCTGATTGTCAAGATGAAGAAGCCGGAAGCGCGCCCGCGCACAGGTCAGTTTGATTTGACCGCTGGGACAAAGCGCGTGATGGAACTCGCCATCGACGAAGCCCGCCGCATGGGTCATCACTATATTGGGACGGAACACCTCTTGCTGGCGCTTGTCCGTCAGCCAGAAGGCACGGCGATTGAAGTGCTACGCCGACTGGGGATTACCCCAGAAGAAGTCCGCCGCCAAACCAACAATGTCTTGCGCGACAGCCCGGTGCAGCCGTCACAGCCGCCCACACCTGATGAGCAGCAGCCCCCCACAGCGCCGCCGTCGCCATTGTCGCCTCCGCGTCGTCCGGCCACCTCACCATTTGGTCAGCCGCGCCGTCCGGAAAACAAGACACCTCAGCTCGACCAATTGGCAACCGACCTGACCGAAATGGCGCGGGAAGGCAAGCTAGACCCTGTGGTGGGGCGCGAGACCGAAATCGAGCGCGTCATCCAAGTCCTGAGCCGCCGCCGCAAGAACAACCCTGCCCTGATCGGTGAACCCGGCGTCGGCAAAACCGCCATCGTCGAAGGGTTGGCACAGCGCATCATCAATGGCGAAGTCCCCAAGCCGCTGTTGGGCAAGCGCGTTTTGCAGTTAGACGTCGGTTCGCTGGTCGCCGGTACGATGTATCGCGGTCAGTTTGAGGAGCGCCTCAAGCGCGTCATCGAAGAACTCAAGCAATCCGATAGCATCCTGTTCATCGACGAAGTTCACATGCTGGTAGGCGCGGGATCGGCTGGCAGCAGTGTTGATGCCGCCAACATCCTCAAGCCTGCGCTGGCGCGTGGTGAACTCCAATGTATCGGCGCGACCACGCTTGATGAATATCGCAAGCACATCGAAAGCGATGCTGCGTTGGAGCGCCGTTTCCAGCAAATCATCGTCAACGAGCCGAGCATCGAAGAGACGGTTGAAATCCTGCAAGGGATTAAAGAGCCATATCAGCAGCATCACAATGTCGAAATCACCGATGAGGCCATCGAAGCCGCGTCGCACCTATCAGCCCGTTATGTGCCTGACCGCTTCTTGCCGGACAAAGCCATTGACCTGATTGACGAAGGCTCTGCCCGCCTACGGATGTATAAGTCGCCGGAAGCAGCCCAAGTCCGCAAGGCCGAGGCTGAACTGGCGCGTATCGAAGAAGACATCAACGACTTTGAGACGGAAGATGAGACCAGTGACGAACTGGAACGCCTCCAACTTCAAGCCGAAGGCTTACGCCAGACGTTGGGCGACCTCAAGGCCAATTGGAACACTGAAACCAACCAGCCGCGCCTGACCTATGACGACATCGCAGAGGTTGTGGCGATGTGGACGGGCATCCCGATGCGCCGTATGGCCGCTGACGAGACCATCCGCTTGGTCGAGATGGAAAACGCGCTGCACAGCCGTATCATTGGGCAGCACGAGGCCATCGAAGCCATCAGCAAGGCCGTCCGTCGTAGCCGTGCCGGTCTGAAAGACCCACGCCGTCCGATTGGAACGTTCATGTTCCTCGGTCCTACCGGAGTCGGCAAGTCAGAACTCACCAAGTCGCTGGCGGAATTCATGTTCGGCAGTGAAGAAGCCCTCATCCAACTGGATATGAGCGAATTCATGGAGCGCCACAGCATCGCCCGTTTGGTCGGTGCGCCTCCCGGATATGTCGGCTACGAGGACGCTGGTCAATTGACCGAGGCGATTCGCCGCCGCCCGTACAGCATCGTCGTGTTTGACGAAATCGAAAAAGCCCACCCCGAAGCCTTCAATATGTTGCTTCAGGTGATGGAAGAAGGTCGCCTGACCGATGCGCGTGGCCGTAAGGTCGATTTCCGTAACGCCATCATCGTCATGACCAGCAATGTCGGCGCGGACACCATCAAGCGCGGTGCAAACCTCGGTTTTGGCGGTGTCGGTGACGAAGAACGCAACGAGATCCAGCAATATACAGACATGCGTAAAAACGTGATGGAACAGCTTAAGCGCGTGTTCCGTCCCGAATTCCTCAACCGTGTGGACGCGACCATCGTGTTCCGCACGCTAACCCGCGCCGAAATCAAGGCGATTGTCGAGCTTGAAATCCGCAAGGTCAGCGAGCGCCTCATCGAGAACGCGATCACGCTTGACCTGACCGAAGAGGGTCAGGAATGGCTGGCGAAGAATGGCTACGACCCCGAATTTGGGGCGCGTCCGCTACGCCGCCTGATTCAAAATGAGGTCGAGGACAAACTGAGCGACGGCATCTTATCGGGGCGTTTTGGCCTCGGCAGCATCGTCCGCATCACCACCGATCCTAAAGACGGTCATCTGTCGCTGCAACGCTACGACGAATTGGCCGACGAAGGCGAACACGCCGAGACCGCTGACGAAGGTGAACACGCCGAAACCGCCGACGCCGAACCCACGATATAAGACACATCACGCACGCACAAAAAAAGACCCGACGGATGTCGGGTCTTTTTTGTTGCTCATATAACATACTTCCCCCATTAAGCCTGACATCTGACACCGCACAAGCCGCCCATATAGGACTACACTGGCGATAATGACATTAAATACTTAAGGGATAGAACCATGCCGCCATACGATGTCTCGCAGATTCGGGCGGATTTTCCCATCTTGGCGCACCCGCATCACGCCGATGTACCGCTCATCTATTTGGACAACGGCGCGACCAGCCAAAAGCCTCAGGTTGTGCTGGACGCTATGACTCATTTTTATACACACACTAACGCCAATGTCCATCGGGGTCTGCATAAATTGAGTGAGGAATCCACCGCCGCTTATGAGGCAGTGCGCCATAAAGTCGCCCGTTTTATCAACGCCGGTTCATGGCGCGAAATCATCTTCACCCACGGCACAACCGAGTCGATTAACCTCGTCGCGCAATCATGGGGACGTGCCAACCTCAAACCCGGCCACATCATCCTCTCAACCGTGATGGAACATCACGCCAATATCGTCCCGTGGCAACTGTTGGCTAAAGAATTGGGGTGCGAGGTTCAATATGTGAATATCCACCCAGACGGCACGCTTGACCTTGATAGGGTTGACGCGATTCTGCGGACGGGGAAGGTACGATTATTGACCGTGGCGCATGTGTCGAACGTGCTGGGGACGGTCAACCCGATTCAACAGCTAACCTATATGGCGCACGCCGTCGGCGCGGTGATTTTGGTGGATGGCGCACAAGCCGTCAGCCATCAAGCCGTGGATGTTAGTGCGCTTGGGGTCGATTTTTACGCCTTCAGCGGGCATAAGATGTGTGGGCCAACCGGCGTCGGAGTCCTATATGGTCGGCGGACGTTGTTGGAACTGATGCCGCCGTGGATAGGCGGCGGAGATATGATTGAGCGCGTCACATTGGAGGGCAGCACCTATGCCCCACCACCCGCCCGTTTCGAGGCGGGGACGCCGCCGATTGCAGAAGTCATCGGACTCGGCGCGGCGATAGATTACCTGACGGGGATTGGGATGAGTGCTATCCACGCCCACCTCTCACAATTGACCGCGTATGCACTCGGATGGTTGGTCGATGTATCGGGCGTGCATGGGGTCGGACGTGCGCCCAAACGTGGGCCGGTGGTATCGTTCACAATGGATGGGCTACACCCGCATGACATCGCTCAATTACTTGACGCGCAAGGGATTGCGGTGCGGGCGGGGCATCACTGCGCTATGCCGCTGCATACCGCACTGGGTCTAAACGCTACCGTCCGCGCCAGCCTTGCTTTATATACCAACCGCGCCGAAATCGACGCTTTCGCCCACGCGCTTGAGGAACTCAGCTATGTATACGCCCGATGATTACCGCGAACTGATCCTCGATGCGGCGCGTAACCGCCAGAATTGGGGGTTACTCAATCCGGCGGATATTGACCACGCGGAACACAATCCGGTGTGCGGCGACCATCTGCACCTGACGCTCAGGCTCACCCCTGATGGGCAAATTAGCGAGGTCGGCTGGGAGGGGGACGGTTGCGCCATCAGCCAAGCATCGGCCTCTTTATTGGGCGAGAAAATCAAAGGGATGAGCATGGCTGACGCGCTGGCGCTCACCCGCGACGACATCTTGGCGATGATTGGCCTGCCGCTGATGCCGACCCGTCAGAAATGTGCGCTGCTCTCGCTCAAAACCCTCATCCTCGGCGCATCAGACCGTGACGCATGGGAAAAAATTGAGGGGTGAGCATTTAGGATAAGTGGACACGGGAATCCGGTGTCCACACAATTTTTACCGGGGTTTTGGTTAATTTCCGCCTCGGAAACCGTCAGGAATCGTTACCGGCGGCAGGCTCAAAGCCCCATCGCGCACTGTTCCATCCCTCGGCGCAACACAACTCGTCCCTGTCTGGACGAAAACGCCCACGTCATCCACCTCAACTTTACTACCAGCGCCCGCATATACACTGAGTTTGCCTTTAGTCGCGTTGAACTCGAGACAGGTTTGCCCGCTAACCACCTCATACCCCACCGTCGGCGTATACATCAGCGTCAAGGTAAGCGTCTCACCGGCTATAGCACCAGTCAGTTTGAGCAGGGCAACTGTACCGACGGGTACACCACTGCTGACCCGCACGGCTGCCTGTAAAATCACGTTATCTCCGGCTTGGGGCAAAGCGGCGGCCAGCAATTTCTGGTCATAGCGACCTGCCCCCTTGTTCCCGCTGAGAGCGCATCTGCCGAGATAGGCTGGATATTTCTGCGTCAGGGTATTCTCACAGGCGCGGACGAATTTGGTCGCAGAGACCGACTTCCAGACATTGCTGAGCAAGCTCTCCTCGAAACTGCCGTTGCGGACAATTTGCCGCGAAGTCATCCCAGCGGGGATTTCAACCGCGCCGAGGTCGCATCCGGTTAGGGTACGGGCTGTGCCGTGTTGGTCGGTGCTAAGGCAGTCGGTTAAACCAGTGTCATTGACAAGGCTCGGACTGGATGGCATGAGGCTAGGCAGGCCAATAAACATGGCTGAATCAACCTCACCAATGGTCACGTTCACCGTGACCGATTGAAATTCGGGGTCAACCCCTGTGATTTCATCGCCTGTGATGCTGCTATTACACCCGGCGGCGTTTTCGATCAAGTTTTTTCCGCTAGAGATGAAGTCGCCACCGCAGTCGCCAAACCCAATCGGGCTAAAACTGTTGGCGATAATGCTGTTGTTCAGAGTCGGGTTGCCATAGGCCGTCAGCCCGCCTTCATATAACGCGCTTCCGCCGCTGATGGTGATATGGTTGAGCAGCGCAACCGACGAATCAACATACAAACTCCCGCGCAACAGCGACATATTCCCGCTGAACGTGCTGTTTTGCAGCATGAATTGAGTCAGGAATGGGCCAACATACGCGCCACTGCCCTGCACCGCATAATTTTGGATGAAGCTACTGCCGTCGATGTTCAAATCACCGTCTTTAACGTGTAAGCCACCACCATTGCCGGAAGCGCGATTATCATGGAAATACGATTGGCTGATACTGCCGACGCTGATAGCGCCATCAACAAACAGGCCAGCGCCTTCATGAGCGTTGTTCCGCATGAACTCTGTACGTTCAATTGTGTAAGGCGAATCCAACACCATCAGGCCGCCGCCTAAATCTCCAGCGATATTCCCCTCGATAACACTATCTGACAACGAAAAAACATCGTTGTCTTCTGACAGGATGCCGCCAGCGCGTTCATACGACTGATTGTTTTTAACGATAATCCGGCTGAGGGTGACATCGCACAAGGCGCTATAAATACCGCCCGCCTCATAATTGCCCAGATTCCCCTCAATCCGTGAATCGGACAGCGTGATTGTCGAATTAATACAGCCAATACCGCCGCCAAATAACGCCTGATTACTCAGTAAAATCAGATTGGAGAGGTTGACCGTGTTCGTGGAGCGCACCCGAATCGCGCCACCGATGTTGCCATCCACAATATCGTTGACTGTCCCGCCCGTCAGAGTCAGGCCGGAGATGGTGACGTTTCCGGTGGCTTCCTCAACCATCATGACGCGCACATTTGGGACGGTCTGGCGGATGATGGTCTTGGCCGCGTTCGACCCTTGCAGGGTTAATTCCCCTGTGATGTCGAGGTCGCCAAAGGATTGATCATCAACGCCGGAAGCGAGCGTTAACAGATATGTGCCAGCCGGGACAGTGATGGTTGAGCCGTCGTCACGGGCGCTGGCTTCCATGACGGCTGCACGCAACGAACAACGATTGGCAGAGTCGGCGCACACTCCGTTACCAAGATTACTGTCAACACTATCGACGGTAGTATTAACAGTCAGTATCACCGGGGCGGCGATGGCGGTATGACTCAGGCCAAACGCGCCTGACAATACTACGAAAACAAACAATCCTATCCGGTGGCGCATGACATTCCTTAATCCGTGAGAAATCATCTCAGATTATAGCGCAACTCCCAATAAGATGCCGGATGTTATGAGATACACGTAGGGAAATGACATACAAAACGTGGGTGATGTTTTCCAATGTTATAGCAGCGGACACCGCAAGCTGTGTCCCTACCGTCATTTAAGCTTTATCTCAGGACTCATCACCGCTTTTAAGATGTGGCGGGCGCGAGCATCCCATGTATAGACCGACATCACCCGATTCCGCGCCGCCGCCGCCAATCGCTCCCGTAATGCAGAGTCCTGATACAAGCGACTCAACGCGCCGGATAGCGCCGCGACATCTGACGGCGGGACGAGCAGCGCGTCGATTTCATGTGTGATGACATCCGCCCAGCCGGGTAAATCGCTGGCGACCACCGCCCGCCCCGACGCCATATACTCGAATAGCTTCAACGGCGAGGTGTGTAGCGCGAAATGCTCTGTGCGAGGGTGCGGCATGGCGCACACATCGAACGCGCCCATCCATCCCGGCACAGCATCCGGCGTGACCTGTCCCGCGTATAAGAAATTGGCCGGATTCAGCCCCAGTTTCAGCCATAAGGCGCGGTATTCCTCTGCATAGTCGTCTGGCCCGCCAACCAGCGTCACCGCACACGCATCACGCTCCGGCATCTGGGCGATAGCCTGAATCAGGGTATCAATCCCCTTTGCCATGCCGAGCGTTTGCAGTCGCCCGACGTACCCAATCACAAATTTATCTTGCGGCCAGCCCGCCGTTTGACGCGCCTCTGATTGTGTGGGGATATGTTCAAAGCGGGCGCGGCGCACCCCGTCATGGGCGACCAGAATCGGCGTGCTGGGGTGTAATCTGAGCAAATCATCGCGTAACGGCGGCGTAATCGCCACGGTCAGCCCGACTCGCCGCAAAATCTGAGTCTGAAGCCAACTCCCCGCGCCTTTGCGATTCAGGCGGTGTGCCTCATAAGCCAATTGGCGCTTGGGTTTGACCAAACTCAGCAGCAGCAGCACCAGCGGGTCGCGGCTATAAAACAGGTCGGCGCGGGTGAATAACGCCGAGAACATCACCGCCAGCGCATAGGTCAACATCATCAGATAGAAGGCGAGCGCGTAAAGTTTGCCGCGTTCGCCGCCCAATAGATTTATCAGGTCAAGGGTGGGCAACCGTCGCATGATGAAGCGCGGCGCGACCCCATAAAAGGCGTAGGTATCCGGCACGGCGCGCATATCGGGCGTATTCAGGCGGCGCGGATGCCAGAGCGTCACCTCCGCCCCGACCTCCGCGAACGCCTCACAGTTTTGCATGATTTGAAGGCCGTGCGCCATCTCACTCGGCAGCCGTGCGGCAGACACATAGATTAAACGAGGCATTGTCAGCACTACTCCAGCAAGTGTTCCCACTCGGTCATAGCGTCGTGGAGGGCGGCCTCGGTCTGATGATAGTGAGTCCCCAATTGAGCGGCCTTGACCCCATCCCCGCTGGCGCTGACCTCGCTCAACTGCGCGGTGATGTCATGAATCTTCTGCTCTAATGCCGTGATTTTTGCTTCGACCTCGGCCACTTTTTTCTTGTGCTGATGCGGATTCAGGCCGTGTTTCTTGGCGACAGCTTGCGCCGCTGCCTGATTCGGCTTGTCAGCGGCCTTGCGTGCGGCCTGTGCTTCGGCATTTGCCTTCTGAGTTTGGGCGTCGCGCTTCGCCAGATATTCCTTATAGCTGCCCTCAAACGCGCCGAAACTCCCGCGCCGAACCGCCCAAATCTGGGTCGCTAAGGCGTCAACCAAGTAACGGTCATGTGTGACCAAAATCACCGTGCCGGGGAAGTCTGCAATCACGGTTTGCAATACCTCTTGGCTGTCGATGTCGAGATGGTTGGTCGGCTCGTCCAACAGCAACAGATTCGCGCCGATGACCGCCAATTTTGCCAGCGCCAAGCGTCCGCGCTCGCCACCGCTGAGGGTCGATACCTTGCGGAAGACATCATCGTTGGTGAACAGATACCGCGCCAGATGATTACGCGCCTCGCTGACCGGCATGGCTTTGGCGGTATAAAGCTCGTCAATCAGTGAATTTTTGGGGTTTAATCCCTCGTGCGCCTGAGCAAAATAGCCCAGCTTGACCGATGCGCCCAGCCGTACTACCCCTTTGAGGGGCGGAATCTGCTCGGTGACGGTCTTGAGGAAGGTCGATTTGCCCGCCCCATTTGGGCCAATCAAGGCCACGGTTTCGCCGCGCCATAGCGTCAAGTCGGGGACTTCAAACAGCACGCCGGTATCGTCATAGCCAACGCCCAAGTTTTCCGCCATCAGCACCTTATCACCGCTACGGAGCGTGGCCTGAAAGCGCAGGCTCATCTCGCGGCGCTTACCGCGTGGTCGGTCAATGATGCGCCCGTTGCTCTGCATGGTCTCAAGGCGACGCAAGCGGCCTTTGGCTTGGCGCGTGTTCTGCCCAGCCATATTGCGGCGGATATAGTCCATCTCTTTGGTCAGAAATTCTTGCTGCGCGTCGTATTCCTTCATCCGGCGCTCGTGACGTTCTTGCCGCTGGCTGATGTAATGCGAGTAATTGCCGCGATAGGTCTCAACCGTCCCAAATTCCAATTCCCAGACGGTGGAGGCGAAAGCGTCCATGAAATAACGGTCATGGCTGACGGCCAATACCGCGCCTTCAAAGTCTTTCAGGAAACCTTCCAGCCATTCCACGGCTTCGATATCGAGGTGGTTGGTCGGTTCGTCCAAGACCAGTAAATCGGGAGTCTCAAGCAGCAGCCGTGCAAGCAGGGCGCGGGTTTTCTGGCCGCCGGAGAGTTGTTCCAGCCGGAGATTGTCTTGTTCAGGCGTGAATCCCAAGCCTTGCAACACCATCCGAACGCGCTGTTCATAGGTATAGCCGCCGCGTCGTTCAAATTCCTCTTGCAGATGTCCATAGCGAGTCAAAGCGGCGGGGTCAGATTCCAGCCGTCCGGTCAAGTCTTGGAGTTCAACTTCCATCGCCCGCAAGTCATCGAACGCGGAAAGTTGCTCGTCCCATAGCGTATGGTCGCCCAACAGTTCTGGGCGCTGGGGCAGAAACCCGACTCGCGTGCCGCGTGCAATACTGACATCGCCCTCGCTGGGGATGTCGAGTCCGACGAGGATGTTTAGCAGGGTGGTCTTGCCCGCACCGTTAGGGCCGACCAGCGCAATCCGCGCCCGATGCGGCACTTCAACGCCGATGCTGTCAAAAATATCGTCTGGCCCGTAGGCTTTGGCGAGGTTATGGGTGGTCAAGAGGGACATGAAGGGAACGCTCTAAAATTCTGGATGTTTCGCCATTATATCAGAGCGCCCTGTTGAAATGTGTTGTCCTGAGTCTCTAGGGCATAAATTCTGACCCAACGGAAAAGCGTTCGCCGTCGATAATGATACGGCGCAGCCAATCTGACAGGCGGACGCCGCCCTCCTCCATCTCATAAAACAGGCCAAATGAAATGCTGGTATGCGGCGTCGTCAGTTTTTCAGGGCTAAAGTTGTGGTCGGTCAAGAAGTAGTAATACGGCAAATCGCTATCATCAACCGCCTGCATTGAGGCGCGCATCCCCGCCGACCACACTTTGTAGTAATCGGGAACGTCAAAATCATCGTTGAGATAGGCGTTGAAGTACATCAGCGTTTCATCGTATAGCGTGTTGAGGTGCAGATAGGTGACGGTGGGGGCGGTGGTCTGGGCGTATTGCAGATACAGCCCGCCAATCAAATCGTCGCGCACTTCAAACCCCAGCTTTTCGGTATCCGCCTGCCAGACCTGATTGACGATGTGCGACCACTGCGGGGTTTCCAGATATGACCCGTCGCCCAGATGATAAATCTCGCTGTCGGGATAACGGGCGGCGATGGTCGGAGTCCAGAACAGCGACCCAAACGCTCCGGCGCTCTCGCCAGAAATCAGCAATTTTTCGGGTGACTCAAACGTCCCGAATACCCAGTCGAGCGATTCTGTAATGTTTTGATGGCCGTTATGGTGCAACGTAAAAGTTTTGCCGTCGGATAGCGTATAGTCGAGGTGGGCATCCCCAATATGCAAGTCGGCGGTGCAGTACGGGATATAGACCACGTTCCAATCATGAAAAGGGTTATCAGGGTTGCTGGTGCTGAAGATGCCATCCAACATGACGCGCACGATGTCCCAGATGGTCGCAAAGTAAAACCCGTCGCCCATATCATCAATCGTGATGGGGTTTGAACTGGTTTCGGCGTCCCACGCCGCCCCGCCCCCGACAAAATGCACCAGCAGATTGTCTGATTCGCCGCGCCGCGCATAAATCCGGTAATCCGAGCCGTCGCTACATTGGGTTTGGTCGCTGAGGTCGATACGCGCCCAGACATACGGCGCTAATTCCTGAAATTCCACGGGAGTCTGGATGGTTTCAGCGTGGGTCAGGGTCGTATAGAGCAAAAACCCGCCCCCAACGACGAACAGTACGACTAAACTCAGACATCTGAAAACGACGGTCAACCCGCGACGTAGCATATCATCCTCAATTCAATCTTGACTCTCTCGATTCAAACATCAATCACGGGTTAAGGCTACCGCCAATAATCACCAATTAGCGGCCTTAATCTTTTACGCCCCTGCTTAACTGGAAACCTACCCGCTGAGGCGTTATACTTTGCACTATGTAATGGAAATAAAACTTTATCGTTTTGAATTTTAGGGGGCTTCATGGCACAGTCTACCCCGCCCGCAGTACTAGAAGTTCGTGGGCTAACCAAACGATTCCCCGGCGTTGTCGCCAATGACCATATCAACCTCGCGCTCCGGCAAGGCGAAGTCTTGGGTCTGTTAGGCGAAAATGGCGCGGGTAAATCGACTCTGATGAATCTGATTTACGGCCTGTATAAGCCCGATGAAGGCGAAATCCTCATCAAAGGCCAAGAGGTCAAGATTAAAGACCCCAACGATGCCATCCGTATGGGGATTGGGATGGTTCATCAACATTTCCAGCTTGTGCCAGTGCTGACCGTGACCGAAAACGTCATGCTCGGCAATGAGTCGGTCAATGGGCCGTTCCTCAACCGAGGGGCGGCCAAGAAGCGTATCCTCGAAATCGCCGACCAATACGGCCTCAAGGTCAACCCAGACGCGCTGGTGCAAGACCTCGGCGTGGGC
>Ga0163154_10007880_pt1 | contig 12571 bp, 20 predicted proteins | sample OliLakLV19MP9P1_FD_148649 | JGI IMG/M metagenome (GOLD analysis project Ga0163154, IMG submission 148649) | Freshwater microbial mat bacterial communities from Lake Vanda, McMurdo Dry Valleys, Antarctica - Oligotrophic Lake LV.19.MP9.P1 | ecosystem: Environmental > Aquatic > Freshwater > Lake >... | reverse complement strand
CTGACCGGCAATTGGACGCTCGCGTAGTAGGCAATTGGACGATTTCGTAATAGGCAATCGGACGCTATATTGACCGGCAAAAGGACGCTTTTGCATGATGCTCGACGCCCGGCTACTGGCAGAGTGCCTGAAGGCTGCACTGCACGATACGCCCGTAGTGTGCGTGCTGGTGGGGGCCTCGACAATCGGGCAAGACCACACTGGCGCGCCGGCTCGGGCCGCGCTACACCTACGTCAGCTTCGACGATGCGGCCGCGCTTGCCTTCGCCCGGGTTGATCCGGCCGGCTTTGTGGCGGCGCTGCCGCCGCGCGCCATCCTCGACGAGATACAACGAGTGCCGGAGTTGCTGCGCACGCTCAAGCTGGCGGTGGACCACGACCGGCGGCCCGGCCGCTTGGTGCTCACGGGTTCGGCTAATCTGCTGCTGTTGCCCAACCTTGGCGATTCGCTGGCCGGGCGCATGGAAGAGGTGTAGCTGCACCCGCTGACCGCGCTTGAGGTCGTCGTGTTTGACGTAATGCTGTATGACAAAACACTTGCGCTTTTCATGTCGCATCCGGACAAGAACTGGAGCATCACGGATTGCATGTCTTTCGTTGTCATGCAGGAACGCGAACTGACTCACGCACTCAGCGCGGATCATCATTTCGACCAGGCCGGATTCCTTGCTTTGCTCAGGCAGTAGCCGCGGGCCTGAAACAGTTGAAAAGGTTCCAGGCTCAAATATCTTGCGCTTGATGCGGCCGATAGACCCTGGCGCTGTGGGCGGTGCCAACCCGTTTTGAGTTTCCTCAAAAAGCGCATGCCCCAGTCACCACGTCCTGGCGATCGGGACCATTCCCGCCGCGGCGCGCGAATCAGCGCATCAATGCATGCTGCCCGCCATCGACCGGCAGGACCACGCCGTTGATGAATTTCGCGTCATCGGAGGCGAGAAACACCGCTGCGTGCGCGATGTCCCAGGCGTCGCCCATCCGGCCGGTGGGGCTCATGGCGTCGCGCGCGCGCACCATGTCATCGATGGAGGCATATTGCCCGGCGATCTGCTGATGGACCATCGGCGTGTTCATCAGGCCCGGCGCGATGCTGTTGGCGCGGATGCCCTGCTTCGCGTACTGCAGGCCCAAGTGCGTGGTCAGATGTACCACCGCCGCCTTGGAGGCATAGTAGGAGCTGTAGGGATACGGTGTAACGCGGATGCCGGCCAGCGAGGCAATATTGACGATCGCGCCACGGCCAGCCTTGAGCATGTGCGGCAGCACGAACTTGGCGGCGATGAACATCGCGGTCACGTTGGTGTCCATGACGCGCCGCCAGGACTCCAGCGTCTCGTCGATCGGACCGCCCATGGCAGTGACGCCGACGTTGTTGTGCAGCACGTCGATGCGGCCATGGCGTTCGGCGACGGCCGCGACCAGCGCCTCGACCTGCGCGGCATTGGTCACGTCCGCCTGGTGCACTTCGGCGGCCCCGCCTTCGGCTGCGATCATGGCGACGGTTTCTTCCGCCGCCTTGCGCACGATATCGACGCAGACCACGACTTGCGCGCCCTCGCGGGCGTACAGCACGGCGCTGGCGCGGCCGTTGCCGACACCGGGCCCGCATGAACCCGCGCCCATCACCAGCACCACCTTGCCCTTCATGCGTGTCGCCATGCGCCCTCCGGCATCCGATTGTATCGGGGCACGCTCAGCGCCCCGAGAAGTAGGCCGGCAGCCACAGCGAGAGCCCCGGGATGAACGTGATCAGCATCAGCACGCCGATGGCGGCACCGAGAAACGGCCAAACTTCGCGCGCCGCTTCCGACGGCTTGCAGCCGGCAATCACCGCGCCCAGTGAAAGGCAGATCGCCACCGGCGGCGTGATCAGTCCGATGATCAGGTTGACCGAGACGATCATCGCGAAATGGTAGGGGTCAATGCCCAATTTAGCGGCGATCGGGAACAGCACCGGCACCAGCATCACCATCGCCGGGCCGTTCTCCATGAAGGTGCCGATGAAGAGCAGGAACACGTTGACGATCAGCAGGAAAATCCAGGGCGACCGGGTCGCTGCCAGCATCGCCTCGGCGATTGACTGCGGAATGCTCTGGTAGGCCAAGAGCCACGACACCGCCTGCGCGCCGGCGATCACGACCATGATCACAGCCGTGGTGCGCGCGGTGCGCGACAGCGCGGTGTAGATGCCCTTCCAGGTCAGTTCACGGTAGATCACGCCGCCTACCAGCAACGCATAGAGGACCGCCATGGCCGAGCATTCGGTCACATTGAAGACGCCGGTGCGGATGCCCAGCAGGATCAGCACCGGCATCATCAGCGCCCAGAAAGCCGACCGCGTGGCCGCCCACACTTCGCCCTTGGGTGCCTTGCCGTGCACCGGGTAGCCGCGCCGCACGCTGATCCACCATGCCATGAACAGCATCACCAGCCCGTACAGCACGCCGGGCAGCACGCCGGCGATGAAGAGTTTGCTGATCGACAGGTTGGTCAATACGCCGATGATCACGAAGGCGATCGAAGGCGGAATGATGGGGCCCACAATGTTGGCCGAGGCGGTGAGCGCCGCGGCGAAGCCCGGGCTGTAGCCTTCCTTGATCATGGCCGGAATCAGCACGCGCCCGAGCGCGCTGGTATCGGCCACGGCCGAACCTGAGATGCCTGACATGAACACGGCCGAGGCGACGTTGCTCATCGCAAGCCCGCCGCGAAAGCGGCCCAAAAGCGCGTTGGTCAGGCGCAACAGGCGCGTGGTCAGACCGCCTTCGGTCATGAGGTCGCCGGCCAGGAGGAAAAACGGGATGGAAAGCAGCAGCAGGCTGTCGACCGCGCCGAACAGTTGCTGCGGGACGATCACCACGTTGATGCCGCCCACCCACATGATCCCGGCGATCGCCGTCAGGGTGAGCGCGAATGCGACCGGCACCGCCAGCAGCAGGAGAACGCTCAATACGCCGAGGATCAGCCAGGCCAGTTCCATCGTGCCCGCGCCTAGAACTCGTCGCCGGCGAGCGCCGGGAAAGGCCGGCCGGCCAGACGCGCCAGCACGATCTGCAGCGCCAGCAGGGCGAACCCCAACACCAGGGCGAAATTGGGAATGCTCATCGGAATTTCCATCGCCGCCGACTCCTGCGCGGCATTGATGGCGGCGAATTTCCAGCTGGCCCAGGCGAGCGCCACGCACAAGCCGAACATCAGCGCATCGCGCAGCGCCATCACCACCGCCTTGCCGCGTGCGCCGAGATGGTCGACCAGCGCCGTCACGGTGAGATGCGAGCCCGAGCGCAATACCGCCGCCGCGCCCAGGAAAGTGAGCCACACCATCATGTAACGGGCCAGTTCCTCGGCCCAGGCCGGCGACCGGCCAAGCACATAGCGGCCGAACACCTGCCAGCACATCGAACATACCATCACCACCAGCATGGCGATGGCCAGCACCTCGATGAGCGCTTCAATGGCGCGCGAGATGCGCGCGGCGGTCGGCATGACAGGAGACCCGCGGGCGACGGCGCACACGCGGGCCGCGCCTTATTTGACGGCCTGCACCTTCTCGATCCAGGTGGCGAGCTCGGGGAATTCCTTGGCCATCGGTTTGACCTTGGCCTGGAAGGCGGCGTTGTCGACCTTGATGAAGGTCATGCCCTTGCCCTGCAGCTTGGTCTTTAAGTCGGCTTCGGTCCTGACCATGCGGTCGGTAGCGGCCAGCATGGCCTTTTCGCCTTCTTCCTTGAGGATCTTCTGCGTTTCGGCCGGCAGCGATTTCCACTTCTGGTCGAAGAAGATCCAGGTCATCGCGCCGATCACGTGGCTGGTTTCGACCACGTACTTCTGCACCTCGTTGAACTTCATCTGCTCCAGCACTTCAAGGGGGTTTTCCTGGCCGTCGACCACGCCGTTTTGCAGCGACGTGAAGAGCTCGGCCACACCCATCGGCGTGGGGCTGGCGCCGAGGTATTCCCAGGTCATGCGGTACATCTTGAGCGGCGGCACGCGCAGCTTCACGCCCTTCAGGTCATCAAGTTTCTCGATCTTTTTGTTCGAAGACAAGTGGCGCGCGCCGCGGTAGCCTGCGCCGATGATGCGGAACTGCGTCTTGGCGGCGATCTCGTCATAAAGCTGCGCGCCGACCGGGCCGTAGTAGACCTTCTTGAAATGGTCGACGTCGCGCACGAGGTAGGGGTAGGCCTCGATACCGGCGATGGTGTTGTAACGGTCCAGCGTGCCGACGCTTTGCAGCACGATGTCGTTGGTACCGATCTTGAGTGCCTCGATCGACTGCGGCCAGTCGCCGGTGGTGCCGCTGTGGGCAATCTGGATCTTCAACTTGCCGCCGGAACGGGCCTCGACACCTTTGGCAAAGGCTTCGGCGGTTTCGTACCAGATGTTGCCCGGCGCGTAGATGTGCGCCATGCGCAGTGTCGTCTGGGCGTGCGCGGGCGCGCCGGCAGCGATGCCGAGCGCGACAAAAACAGCCGCCAATGAAAAGCGATTCATGCTTGTCTCCGTTTGTCGTTGTAGGTCGCCGATTATAATATCGAAGCCGATCGGCGGGCGTCCTGGAAGTCGTGGAGGACTTTCGCGGCGATACGTTTCGCGCGGTCTATACGGTGAGGTTCGCCGGCTGGATTTACTTCCTGCATTGTTTTCGGAAAAAGTCCAGGAGTGGGAGCAAGACACCGAAAGAGGCTATCAATTTGATACATCTTCGCCTGAAAGCCGCACGGCAGGTTGCTTAAGCTGATTTCCAGGCTCGGCCGGGACGTGAAGATCGCCGTCGGCGCGGTCCGTCGGCGCGCCGGCAAGATCGAATTGCAGTTCGCGTAGTCTTCTTCGTCCTCGATATTATCGAAGGAAACGATGGCCGATCCGCAAGACGTGGTGCGACCGCGTCACTTCTGCCCGGCGGGCGTGCCGCCGCAGACCGATCGCTTCGCACCGCTGTTCGCTTGACACGCTTTCGCGCTCACTTGCGGATTCACTTTTGCGGGGCGTTGATGTTATACGTTGTGCTATATTGTGTTCTTTAAATTTCGGACCTGCAACCATGCATAGCGCAACCTTGCGCAGGATCGGCGGAAGCGTTGGATTGAGCCTTCCTGCGCCGCTCGTCAAGTCACTCGCCTTCAAGGTGGGCGAGCAAGTCGAGGTGCTCGAGCGTGATGGCCAACTCATCGTCAAGCCATATGTGGCGCCAAAGCGCAAGCGTTACACGCTCGACGAACTGCTGGCGCAGTGCGATTTTTCCAGGCGATTGGGCAAGACGGAACGCGAATGGCTTGCCGCTCCGCGTGCCGGTCGGGAAGAGATTTGAAGCGCACGCCGGAGCGCGGTGAGATCTGGCTGGTCGATCTCGACCCGATTGCCGGCAAGGAGCAACGCGGGAGGCGACCGGTGTTCGTCGTCACGCGCGCGGCGCTCAACGCCTCGGGGCTGGCTTTGATATGCCCGATTTCCCAGGGCGCGCTGCAATCAAGATTCGCCGGCTTCGCTTCGTCACTGGTGGGTGCAGGCACGGCGACGCAAGGGGTCGTGATGTGCAACCAGCCACGCACCGTTGACCTCGTCGCCCGCCGCAGCAAGCGGGTCGAGATGGCGCCTGAGTTTGTGGTGGAAGACGTACTCGCACGGATCACCGTACTGCTCGATTGATCGGTGGGCCGGGGCGAAAGTGCGTTCGCGGCGTTTTGCGAAGATGCCATTGCCACGAGGAGATCTCATGAAGCCGTTCGCCCCACGCTCCTTCGCCCTGGCCTGCACATTCGCCTTGGCCGCCGCCGCGCACGCCGCCCCCGACGAAGCCGGCTTCGGCGCGAACGAAGGCTTTCCCGTCGGAACGCGCGCGAACTGGTTGCAGAAGCGATTCGTCGTCGGCTCGTTTTCCACGATGGAAAAGATCTTTCCGGTGCGCGAACTCAGGGCCGCGGCGACGCTACGGCCACTACCCGCGGCCGACAAGCCGCTCGACTGGGCACGCATCGATCAATGCCTCGCCGCCCACCCGGCGACCGGGCTGTTGATCATCAAGGACGGCCGTGTGCTGGCCGAACGCTACCAGTACGGCCGCAACGCCGAACATCGCTTCACCTCGTTTTCCATGGTCAAGACACTCGTCGGCATGGCCGTGGGCGCCGCGCTCGCCGACGGCGCCATCGCGAGATCGACGATGCGGTCGACAAGTACGAGCCCGAACTTTCGACCATCGCCTGGAAGGGCGTGTTTATCCGCCACGTGCTCAACATGGCCGCGGGCGTGAAATTCGACGAGATCTACGAGCGCTCCGACACCGACATCGCGCGCCTGTCGCGACCGTGGATCCGCGGCGCGTTCATTACGCGCCGCCAGGAACTCCACGAAATCCACCGCCCCAGCGGCTGAGACACAGTGGAGCCTCGCTTGAATTATCCGATTGACGACGTTGTGGGGTCCATGTAGGCGAGGTCGGTGCGCAGTTGCCGCGCGTCGAAAGCCCGGCGCTGATCAAGCGAATGGATTTCGCGCCCGGCCGCCGACAACCGGGCGCGGCTACTTGTACCGGTCCTCGATCGACGACCAGGCCGGCATGCCGACAATGGCCTTGTATTCTTCGAAGCCCACGCCCGAACCGACCTCGCGAAATTGCCCCGACGCCATGTCGGCCAGCGCGTCCTGCATCGTGCGCGTGATGCGCATGAGCAAGGAAATTCCGTAGATCACCATGCGAAAACCCAGTTCCTCGAGCTGCGGCGGCTGGAGGATCGGTGTCCGTCCCCCTTCGAGCATGTTGGCCATGAGCGGGACATCAAAGGCGCGACCGATGGTGCGCATCTCGTCGACATCGAGCGGGGCCTCGATGAACAGGCCATCGGCTCCGGCGCGCAGGTAGGCTTCACCGCGCCGCAGGGCTTCGTCCAGGCCGACGACTTCGCGGGCATCGGTGCGAGCGATGATGAACGTGTCTGGATTTATCCGCTCGCCGGCGGCCGCCCGAATCTTCGAGCACATCTCCTGGGCGGGCACCAACGCCTTGCCGGCGATGTGGCCGCAGCGCTTCGGGCTCACCTGGTCTTCGAAGAACAGGGCCTGTACACCCATGCGCTCTAGATTGTGGACTGCGTGGACCACATTCTTGTGGTCGCCATAACCATTGTCGACGTCCACCAGCGCAGGTAGTTTGCACACGGCCAGTATGTCGCGGTAGGCATCGGCGAACTCGCGCGCACCGAGCAGGCCGATGTCCGGCACCCCGAAACGCACGCCGGCGATAGAGAAACCGCCGATGAATACCGCCTTGAAGCCTGCTTGCTCAATCAGCAGCGCCGACAACGCGTCGTGCGCGCCGGGCATCACCAATGGCCGTTCGCTTGCGACCAGTTCACGGAAGGCATTCATTCGATTTTCACTCCGGCGTCGCGGATCACCTTGCCCCATTTCGCGGCGTCTTCGCGCACCACGCGGGCAAATTCCTCCGGAGTACCGCCCGCGGCCTCGGCGCCCTGCGCCGCAAGCTTGTCCTTCATTTCGGTCGATCGCAGGATCTTGTCGACCTCGCTGTTCATGCGGCCGACGATCTCCTTGGAAGTCGCCGCCGGCGCCACCAGCCCGAACCAGGTCACGCCCTCGAATTCCGGCAGGCCCGATTCGGCAACCGTCGGCAGGTCTGGCGCGAGTGGCGAACGCTCCTTGCTGGTGATTGCCAGGCCCTTGAGCTTGCCGGCGCGGATCTGCGGCAGGGACCAGACGATCGAATCGAAAATCCAGGCGATCCGTCCCGAGACAAGGTCGGGGACCGCCTGCACGCCGGTCTTGTAAGGCGCGTGCGGTGCCTGGATGCCGGCACTGGTTTTGAACAATTCGCCGATCAGGTGGGTGATGCCGCCGGTGCCGCTGGACGCATAGGTAAGCGCACCGGGTTTCTCCTTTGCAAGAGCGATCAGTTCCCGCATGTTGTTTGCCGGGATCGCGGGGCTGGCGACCAGGATGTTCGGTGCCCGGGCAACCAGGCTGACCAGCGCGAAATCCTTGCCCGGATCATAGGCCAGCTTGTTGTTGAGGATGGGAAGGATGACATGGGTGCTGATGGTGGCCATGAGGAAGGTGTAGCCGTCCGCAGTCGACCTTGCGACATGTTCGCTGGCGATGGCGCCCGTGGCGCCGGGGCGATTGTCGATCGCCACGGGCTGACCCAGCGCCTCCGACAGCTTTTGCCCGACCGCGCGCGCCACCGCGTCGGTCGATCCGCCTGCCGCGAACGGCAGCACGATGCGCACCGGGCGCGCCGGCCAGTTCTGGGCAGTCGATGCCAGAGGCAGAAGCGCGGGCAGGAGCGCCCACCAGCGGTAGACCTTGAATCGCAATGTTGCTCGCATGAACGTACCTCTGGCCGCTTGAAAAGCAGACTGTAACGGCGCAGCGCACGCAAGGGAAATGCATAATATGGATGGCCCGACCATGCACGAAATCGATACTCCAACGACACCGCCATGGCGCGACTCATGAATCCGCGCCGTCTCGATCTCAACCTCCTGGTCGTATTCGACGCAGTGGTTGCCGAGGCCAGTGTTTCGCGCGCGGCAAGCAGGCTCCACCTGACGCAATCGGCCTTGAGCCATGCGCTGGGGCGATTGCGCGAGGCCTTCGGCGACCCGATTCTCGTGCGCCAGGGGCGTGTCATGCAGGCCACACCGAGGGCGCTGGCCGCACTGCCCGAGGTGCGCTCGATCCTGTCCCAGGCCGGTCGCCTGTTTGCCGAAAGGGGCCGCTTTAATCCCGCGACCCTCGAGCGCAGCGTGCATGTGGGCAGCTCCGACTACGCGTGCGTGGAAGTGCTGTCGAAAGTCATGCCCGGCGTCTGCCGTGATGCCCCCGGCTTGCGCTGGATGGTCCGCCATGCAGGGCGGGTCGATGCGCCGGCGCTGCTGCGCGCCGGCTCGATCGATCTGGCGCTGGGCGTTTTCGGCGGGCTCACCCCGGACCTCGCAACCGAACCGCTGGTCGAGGAGCCTTACCTGTGCGCCGCATGGCGCGGCGCATGGCCGACCAGAACCCTGACCGAAGCGGCTTATCTTGAGGCCACGCACCTGAACGTGCTGGTCGCCGGTGACACCCTGGGCCTGATCGACGAGGCGCTCGCCCGGCGCGGTGTGACGCGGCGCATCGGCGCGACGCTGGCGCATTTCGGTGCGGCAGTGGCCATGCTCAGTGGCGGGCCCATGCTGCTGACCGCGCCGGCCGGGTTGCTGCGGCGCGCCGCGCGCCTCCACGATTTGCGGGTGATGCGCGTGCCGGTCGATCTGCCGCCGTTTCGCACCCAGCTGGCATGGGCGCGGCGGCGCGACGACGACGAGTGCTTGACATGGTTGCGCCAGCGAATCGTCAGCGCCATGCGTGCACCGTCGTCCGCCCGATCGGCCAGCCGGAACGACTGAACAGCGCTCCGAGGTGTTCCCGCTGATCTGCCCGATATGCGCAGGCCAGATGCGCATCATCGCCATCATTACGTTCAGTGCTGACATTCACAAGATTCCGGATCACATCGGAATCGATACACAAGCCCCGCGCATCACCCCGGCACGCGGGCCACCACTGCGGGATGACTGCGGTGCGTAGGAGGCGGGCGAGGGTGTCGAGGCTTTACCGGACTGGGATATGACCAGCCAATCAGCGCCAGACTACCCCGACGATCAGCGCACGACTTGGTGAATTTGCTTGCTGAATTTGCTGAATTTGCTGATTTTGCAATGGGGCGCGACGACTGCGCCGGGGTAGGCCTCTGCCCGCAGCCCAGCTTTTCATGTGGTTTGCGCCGGAGGGCGGCAAACCTTGCGAATTCAGTCTTTCACATCGGGAAAAGTACGACTCTTGAGGACGCTTTTCGGTACCGTACTTGGTCTCATGCGCTTGAAATGCCTATCAGTGGACACTCCGCCGCCCATCGCGGTGCGGCGCGCGTTGCGGTGGGCTGCCTTCCGCACCTGGGTGCGCACTTCCATGGCGTTCAGTCTCCTGACGGATTGGCATGACCCGGGATGCGACCGCCGGGCACGCGTTAGCGAGATCGCCACTTCGGACGTATTTGACGACACATCATCATGCTTCTCAGGGAATACGCAATATCGTATCAATCGGCAGAAACAGCGACAGACCCGGTTCGGTCAAGGGTATGAATCCGTAGTCCTCGTAATACCTGGCCACGCGGTCGCTGATCGCGTCGACCACGAGCGCGTACACGCCAATGGTCGCCGAGGCCTGTCCTACCCGCTTGAGCGCATCGATGATGAGGTGTCCGCCCAGCCCTTTTCCACTCAATTTCTTATCGACTGCAAGCCGGCCCAAAAGTACGGCGGGCACGGGGTAACGCGGCAGCTTGCGCGCTTGTTGCGCCGGAAATCGCTCGCGCTGGATGCTGGTCGCCGCCAGCGTGTAGTAGCCCAGAACTTCCGGCGAATCCGCCGTTGTCAGCACGAAGGCGCGGGTCAGAAAACGCCGTGAGTCCTGGTTGATGTAGCGACGCACGTACTCGTTGAAGCTATTTTCGCCGCAATCGAAATCCACGCGCAGGTGCTCGGCCGCCAGTGGCCGAATGTGCCAGGATTCAGCCGGCAAGTTCGCCTCCGCGCCTGGCATAGCGGCGCGCGGCGTCTCTCAGTTTGCCGTTGGGCTTTGGCGGGTGCTCCAGCGCCGTGCAAAAGCGCTCCCAATCCGCATCGGAAAGCGTGATGCTGTGGCCATGCAATTCAATGACCTTGTCGGCCGCGATAACGGCTTGCGACAAAACGAAGTCCGACGCGGTCTTGTTGAGGTACGCAGCCGCCTGCTCGATCTTGTTCCGTGCCGCGAGATCAAGGCGCAGATGAAGGCGTTCCCTTTTTACCTCCGCAAGGGGAGCGGCGGCGGCAAGGCGATGCCGTTTTTCCTTCGGCTCGGATCTGGCTTTGGTGCTGATTGCGGTGCTCATGTGGACATCTCCTGAGTCCGCCGCGGATTTCGGGACGGGGTGTCCGGGCAGGAGTGTAGTGTACGCCATCGTGGCGTACATCCGACGACGGAAAATCGCATGTCGCAAATCGCTTCTTGCGCACTGGCCTCGGGCGGACCGGTGGCCGAGGCGAATTCATCGCTTGAGAGTCACCCGCTCCAGTGCATCTCCCTGTGCCAACACCCGCCCGATCACCGCCGTGCTCGCATAGCCTGCTGCGCGCAGCGCAGGCCGACCCGATCACCCGGCACGCTCGCCAGCAGGCCGCCCGCGGTCCGCGGATCGAAGATCAGCCGGTAACGCCGGTGGTCGACCATCTCCGCCTGGTTGCGTAGCGCGCGGCGCAGGCGCACGTTGGCCGGCTGCAAAGAACCGAGGATGCCGGCGGCGGCGGTTTCCTCGGCGCCTTCGAGCACCGGCAGGGCTGACAAATGGGGTTCGATATCGACGCCCGAGGGCCGCGTGTTTCCAGGCGGCACTTACACCTATACGCTCGTTCATCCCGCTTTGCCCAACACGTCGCAAACCGGCGATCTCGACATGCCGGCCATATCGCTTTACGCCGGCTCGACCCCGACCTTCACCACCTTCGCCGGGTTTGAAGACGGCAACGGCGCGACCGCCACTTCGTGAGTGGCGTTCGATGCCATGGCGCCACCGCTCTTTCCTTCACCACCGCCGTTCCTGAGCCGTCGGCCGTCGTCATGCTCATGTCCGGGTTGCTGCTGGTGGGCGCCATGGCAAGGCGCCGGCGCGGTTGAGCTACGGGAGGCGATAGTCGCCGCTCGTTTGTCCAGGATACGCCGCGTCCGCCAGCGCGTCGCCGTAAAAACGGCGGCACAATTCGCGCCGACGTGCCAGCTTGCTCAACGAAGGATCAAGCGACGACAGCACGATCTGCTGCGCGGTTTCGAACATCTGCAGCGCCATCAGGGCGCGTTCCGACCCGGTCATCGCGGCGAAGCGTGTGATGAGGAAAGCTTCGGTCTCAGGGCTGGTGTCGTTCATCTTTTGCTTTCCGCAACATGTCCGTCAGACCGAGCTGTCCGGCCCATTCGTGAAGATATGCCTGATCATGCGGCGCCAACAACAACTGGCCGATATCGCGCCGCTGCTGTTCCGAGTGCGAATCGCGCGACCATTCGAGCTTGGAGAGGATCAAGTCCTCGATGCTCACGATCCACAGCGATACGCCGGCCAGTTCGACGCGCGAACGCGCAATCAAATCGATTTTCGCCACCGACGCCAGGTGGATGACGATCCAGGGCCACGCCTCGCGCAGCGCAGCGGTGATCGCCGCACCATCCGCATGGTAGTCGGCGCCCAGCGCGGCGGTCAGCAATTCGACCTGCGCTGCGTCGAGGGCGATCACCAGGTTGATGTCACGTGTCATGCGCGGTCTGGCGTAGTAACTCATCGCCAGGGAACCGGTCAGCATGTAGTCGATGCGCGTGCTGTCGAGCCGGGCGCAGACGTCGGCAAGCGCGGCCAGTTCGGGCGTGGAGGTCGCAGAGGACGGCATCGCATCGAATCTAATGCCGCAACGGTCAGCGCAGGTTCAGACCATGCCGAGTTTCTGTGCCCGCAGAGTGTGCAATCGGCGCCTGGAAAGCATCGCGC
>Ga0163154_10007877_pt1 | contig 12573 bp, 10 predicted proteins | sample OliLakLV19MP9P1_FD_148649 | JGI IMG/M metagenome (GOLD analysis project Ga0163154, IMG submission 148649) | Freshwater microbial mat bacterial communities from Lake Vanda, McMurdo Dry Valleys, Antarctica - Oligotrophic Lake LV.19.MP9.P1 | ecosystem: Environmental > Aquatic > Freshwater > Lake >... | reverse complement strand
GACAAAAGCATCCCACAAGCGTGCGGGAGCGTGTATGAAAGCAAAGCCGCTTACCGTTTTTTGGGGTAACAAGCGGGTGAGCCACGAAGCGATCCTAGGAAAAGCGCAAGCGGAGACGCGCAGGCGGATGGTGGGAGAAACGCACGTGCTGCTGGTGCAGGATACGACGAGTTTCAATTTCAGCCATCATCCGGCGACGGAAGGGATGGGCGACGGGGAGCAAACAGGGTTGCGGGACAAGCGTCATGAGCGGGCGTTTGCCGAGAAGGAAAGCTATAAATGGGTCGATGGATTACCGTCCGCTGACCTGCTGCCGGAAACGGTTCAGCCGATTGTGGTGTGTGATGCCGAGGCACATATCTACGAATTTCTGGACGAGATTCAGGCGCGGGGACTAGACCACGTGATCCGAGCGGCGGATTACCGCAGTTTCACGCCGGAGGGACAAGCGATGTTTGTGGCAGTCGGGGAAAAAGCGGTGCATTGGCTGCTGCTGACCGCTTTGCCGGTCGAAAGTACTGCTCAATCTCAGCAAATCACCACGTGGTACAGCTATCGCTGGTTGGTCGAGCGCTTTCACTATGTCCTCAAGAGCGGTTGCAAGCTTGAAGAAAGTCAACTGCGTCAAGAAGTTCGCCTGGAGCGGTTACTGGCGGTCTACACCTTGGTGGCGTGGCGACTGCTGTGGCTCACGTATCAGGCGCGTGTGACCCCCGATGCTCCCTGCACGGTGGCATTGCAGCAGGCGGAATGGCAAGCGATTTACCTTTTTACCCAACGCCAGCGCCGCTTACCCACCAAACCACTCTCGCTGCGTCAGGCAGTCCGCTGGATTGGTCAGTTAGGCGGGTTTCTCGGACGCACAGGCGATGGTGAACCCGGTATCAAAGTCCTGTGGCGGGGTTGGACACGCCTCCAGGACATCGTTACTACCTTCACCACCTTTACATCACGCGCTATGACCCCTTTAAAAGTTGGACACGCCTCCAGGACATCGTTACTACCTTCACCCTCCTCCAACCCCCACAAGATGTGGGTAATACATAGCTCCCTTAGGAGAGGGATTGGGGGTGAGGCTGTTTGTTCTTATGACTACGTTGGCGTGACCTTTGCCGGGTTCACCAACCGCTGAACCGTCGCCACGAGCTCACGCGGGTCAAACGGCTTGCCGATGAACGCAGACGCGCCAAAGTGCATCGCCAGCCGTTGATCCATTTCGCTCACGCGGGCGGTCACAGCCACAACCGGAACATCATTGCCCAGTTTACGCTTGAAGCTGAGGATCAGGGTGCGTCCGTCAATGTCGGGCAGGTTGAAATCCAGCAGAATGATCGATGGTTTCTCTTTCGTGACCGCTCCAAGACTGGTTAATCCACGCAGATAATGACGCACTTCAAAACCCGCTGTAGACAACGCACGGATCATCAAATCGGCGTTGTCTTGGTTATCTTCGACCAGCATGACATAAGACATTTTCGTTTTCCTCAGCTTATCAAGCAATAGATTTAGCCGTGAGTAGTTCCTCTACACATTCAATCAATGAGGCAATTGGTACAGGTTTTTGCAGCGTGCGCGTCCGTGAGTCCGTTATTTTCTCTTGATTGTCTTCACTCATTAAGATGATCGGGATGTGCTGTGTCGCCTCATGAGAGCGCAGGGTTGCATACATCGACAGGCTGTTATCAGTCAGCGTGGCGTCGTCCATGATGATCAAGTCGAGCGTAAGCGTAGACGCCAGTTCCAGAATGTCATCGCCGGGATGATGCTCAAATACGACGTACTTTGCATCTTCCAGACTGCGATTGAGTTTTGCGCGGGTTTCCGCGTCCTTTTCGATCAGCAGAACGATGCGGCTGCTTTCCCAATTCATAGGTTCAACCTCAACGGTGACCCGTGTCACATCGGTATCAGGTTCGGGGTCACTTGCGAGAGCAATTTGCTCCGCCGTCGCTAAGGGCAGCGTGAATGTGAACGTGCTGCCAATGCCAACGGCGCTTGTGACTTCTAGTTCGCTGTCGTGCATCTGCAAAAGGCGCTGGCAAATGTCCAAGCCCAAACCCGTTCCCTGAATGGTGGCTTTGTTTTGAATTTGCGCGTAGCGGTCAAAGATGGTTTTTAAGTCTTCTTCATTGATGCCGATGCCCGTGTCTTGCACCGAAATACGCACCTGATCGCCTTGCAACTCTGCTTTGAGCGTCACATAGCCCGTATCCGTAAACTTGATCGCGTTGGACATGAGGTTAAGCAGCACCTGCCGAACGCGCAGCGGGTCGCCCCAGATAAACGGGAGCGCAACGGGATGATCTGGACGAACCTGAATCGCCTTGTCTTTCACCAGCCCCACCGATGTAGCGACGACGCCGCGCACAATATCAAGCAGATCAACCGGCTGGGGCGAAAGTGTCAGCTTGCCCGCCTCGATTTTGCTCAAGTCCAGAATATCGTTGATTAAGCCGAGCAGATGCTCACCGTTCTTCTGGATGGTCTGAATGTCTTTTTTGTAGATGTCGGGCAGTACGACTTCTTTATACATCTCAGGGATGTACAACATTGATGTGGTGTAGCCGATCACCATATTGAGCGGCGTTCGTAATTCGTGGCTCATGTTCGACAGAAATTCAGATTTGGCATTGCTGGCGGCTTCGGCAATGCGCCGCGCATCATCTAGCTTGGCGGTACGATCTCGCACACGTTCTTCCAGCGTATCAATCGACTGCTTGATCTGCTTCGCCATGGTGTTGATGCTGACTTGCAGCGTACCAATCTCGTCCCGACTCGTGACAGCGACCACCCGGTCAAAGCTGCCGTTGGCAATTGCCCGCGCTGCTTCGGTCACATCAATGATGGGGCGGCTGATGCGCCGTGAGAACACGACTGCGACGATCACGCTGATGACCGCGACCACGCCCAACGTAAACAGAATGCCGATTTCCTGCTGCTGAACAATGGCGAGAACAGACGAGAGCGGCAGCACCGAAACAACTGTCCAGAAGAAACCGCTTGCTCCTTCGGGGGCAGTGCTTTCGTAGACGATCACATTGTCACCCGCTTCTGTGACTCCGGTTTGCTGACGATCCAGCAAGAACGACAGTTCGGGCGATTCTTGCTGTACGGTGATGCCCGTACCCACCGCCGCGCCAAAACGCTTATCGCCGTCGGGATGTGCGATATACGACCCCGTTTGATCTGCCATAAACGTCATGCCATCGCTGTTTTGCTGCGCGGTCACGAGTTGGAGAAAGCCTTCAGCGCGTACATCGGTCACGAGGACGCCCACAAACGTCTCGCCACCGTAAATAGGCATACTGTAACGCAGTACGGGGACATAAGGTCGTAGGATGCGCCCGAACTCGTCAAAGATTTCAATGGGCGAGACATAGATTTCACCGGGCGTCAGATTGATCGTTTGTCGGAAATAATCCTCTGTTGCCCGCGTATTGAGCGTGGATCGGGCGGCTACGTTTACCTGCCCGTTCAGGTTGTTGACGCGCACGAACTCGAAGCCGTTGGTATTTAGAAAACGGATGTGTTGGTAAACGAAACTGTCCGCGATTTGCCGTGCAGAGACGAAATTGAGGAAGTCTTCTTCAACCGAACTGCGAAGTTGTTCTAATCGTAGACTTTGCCGATCCGCAATTGCCTGGGCGAGCGTTTGCATAGCGGTTGATCCGCTTAAAATGCGAATATCGCTCAACGTCGTGTCGAGAAATCGCTCAATTTCTAGTGTGAGTTTGGAAAGGCGGGTTTGTTCGTCCTGGATGACGCGCTCACGGGTCATTTGCCCGGTGACGCGACTGCTCCAAATGCCCGTGATGGACAAAGGGAGCAGCACAGCGAGTAAGAACAGTAAGAGAAGTTTAGCGCGTAGGCTCAGTGACGGCATCGCAGGCTCGATTTAACTAGATGCTTCTGGCGTTTCTTCATAGGGTGCGGGCAGGGGTTGGGTGAAGTCGTTGCTTGTCCATGCCTCGATCATCGCTTCAACGTTGTTCAAGGTCACAATATCCATGCCCGTATCCGTGAAGGGTTCAAACGTTTCGCCGTTGACCACGTAGTCATACACGATTTGTACGCTGCTGTAGCCCCAATCCCAATATTTTTGACCGACTAGCCCGTGTAAATAACCTTCAACCATCAAATCCAGTTCGAGCGGAAGCGTATCAAACGCCACTGTGAATAAATCACCGTTTTCGGTAGCTTCTTCCCACGCGGGCATTGCGCCGCGACCCACTAGTAGGGGCCACAACCCGACGAAGAACCAACCGTCAACTTCTGGATTTCCCTCCATGAAGACATTAACCTGTTCTACAGCTAAAACCGGATCATCATTGCTGTACAACAAATCTAGAATTTCAATATCGGGGTAATCGGCTACATAATCAGTAAAACCGTCGATTCGTTCGCCTAAATTCTGCGATTCTTCGACGCCAGAGAGCAGAACAACCTGTCCCGCCTCGCCCATTGCGCGAACAAGCAGTTCAGCGGCGGCGCGTCCACCGTCATAATTATTTGTGCCGTAGTAAGTAAAACGGTCACTTTCGGGCGAATCGCTGTCCCACGTCATGACTGCAATTCCTTCCTCAACCGCACGGTTGATCGGCTCTAGGCACGCATCGGGTGAGATGCACGAGACGGCAATCGCATCAAATTCACCTGTGTCAATGATTTCGTTGAGGAGGGCGGCTTGTTCTTCTGCGATTGTATTCATGGGCGCGGCAACCAGCAGATCAACTTGACAACCGTCTGTTTCGTTCAGTTCTGCCGTGCGCGTTTCTGCACCCACCTGACCGAGTCCGAAAACAGCGTTATCCAGCGCCTTTGGAACCCAGACGATATTCAGCACACCGTCCGAAAGAGGACAAGACTCTTGTGTTGCCTCTTGTGCGTTTAACCCCGTGACACTCAAACAAAGTGTTAAAAAAACGCTAAACGTAAATCGCCGAATACGCTGCTTCATAGCTACCGCCTCATTAAATTCAGTATCTTTAGCCTAATTTAACGCCTATCAATGTGCAAATTTGCATTAAGACTTTGTAATAGGGTGTTAGGCGTATAAGTTGACATCTTCTAGGATTTGCCGCAGTGCCGCACTGTCTAGATTCTTCTTATCCAGAAATGCAGAGGCACCCGCCGCGATTCCTTGACGGTGAAATTCGCTGTCGGGGTAGGCGCTGAACAGCAAAATGCGCGATGTAGGGGACATTTTTGTGACTCGCTGTATACAATGGATCCCGTTTTCGTCACCGAGAACCACGTCAATCAGCACGAGACGCGGACGGAACTGTTGTGCGAGTAGTGTTGCTCTCTGCGTATTGTCCGCCTCGAAGATTTGCACCTGTGGGACAAGGGACATCATCATGCGCGTCAACTGCTGGCGGTAGCGTTGATTGTCATCCACGATGAGAACTGTGGGTTTGCTGCGCCCTATATGGCGTGACTCTTGCGGGGGTGGAAGGGTCGCAGGGTTGATTCCAAGGAGTTCGGGATGCTGAATGATGTAGTTGACCGCTTCTAAGCGACTGCGTACATTGAGCAGACGATATAAACCCGTCAGATGATTTTCAACCGTTTTCACGCTTAAGTCGAGCTGAATGGCAATGTTGTAATTGTCCAGCCCCTTATAGAGGAGATGCAGCATATCCCGTTGACGCACGGTGAGTTTGGGCAGTGTCATTTCGTGCGGTTGATGCACAAGACGATCTAACAGGCGGCTGGATACCCATCTTTCCCCTGCAATGACTCGCTGTACTGCCAGTCGAAGATCACTCAGGGGTTGATCCTTCAGGTGATAGCCGTTCGCCCCTAGTTGCAGAAGCCCTTGTACATAAATATCGTCGTCGTAGGCGCTCACGATCAAGATTTTTGTGCAGGGGAAGTGCATCCGAATCTCTTTAATGGCGGCGAACGGCTCAAAATCCGGCATCGTCACATCAATGAGTAAACAGTCAGCGGGGGTGTGCCGGAGCGCGTCAAAAAGCGTGGGTCCCGAATCGACCTCCGCCACAATTTCAATATCTGCTAGTCCGTTTAAGGCATTGCGAATACCTGCGCGGACAACGGCATGGTCGTCTGCCAAGATAAGGGTAGTTTTAGACATAATCACATCAATTTCTTTATTTATCTATTCCCTACAGCATAACATAACTAGAAAAGTCAATCAATCAATCAGTCGGTTACAGGGAGAAAGCGCAGGACTAGGGGGAATCCCCTAGTCTACGTAGGGGGAATCCGATGAGATAGGCGGGTCAATTATCCGTTACCCTAGTAAAGGACATGTTGGTTAAGGTCTGCATTTAGGCAGACTGCCTAAGACTAATGAACACTTAAAAAGTTCTCAGAGGATTGTACAAATGAAAGTAAAATCAGTTGGTAAGTTGTTCGGGTTGGCGCTGCTCGTTTTGATGTTGAGCATGTCGTTCAATATGGTTGCGGCTCAAGATTCGATTCAGGTGGCTGTGCTTCTGCCCGACAGCGCGTCGTCGGCACGTTGGGAAAACGATGATCGCCGCTTCCTCGCGGCAGCATTCGATGAAGCAGGCGTGACCTACTCGATTGTCAACGCAGAAGGGGATCGTCAGACCCAGATCACACAGGCTGAACAGGCGATCACCAATGGCGCACAGGTCATTTTGATGGTCAACCTCGACAGCGGCAGCGGCGCGGCAATCATTGCGATGGCGCGTGAAGCGGGTGTCTCGGTGATTGACTATGACCGTTTGACCATTGAAGGCGACGGCGCAGACTTCTATGTCAGTTTCGACAATGAGTCGGTTGGTGTTCTGCAAGGCGAAGGCTTAGTCGCTGCTGTTGAAGCCGCGCAAGAAGCCGGTACGATTGGCGACGTTCCCCAGATTGCCATCCTCAACGGTTCCCCGACGGATAACAATGCCACGTTGTTCGGCAATGGTTACCATTCGGTGATCGACCCGCTGTTTGAATCGGGCGAATGGGAATTGGTCACTGAACAAGATGTTCCTGAATGGAGCAACCAAGAAGCTCTCATCATCTTCGAACAGATGCAGACAGACAACGAAGCCATTGACGCCGCAGTTGCTGCGAACGATGGTTTGGCGCAAGCCGTGATCACCGCTCGTCAAAACGCGGGTCTGGACTTCATCCCGGTGACCGGTCAAGACGCGACGGTTGGTGGCATCCAGAACGTGTTGGCAGGTCGTCAGAGCATGACCGTCTACAAGGCAATTCGCGCTCAAGCTGAAGCGGCTGCGGCGCTGGCGATTGCTTTGGTCAACGGTGAAGACACCTCGGAACTGGCGACTGGTACGACGAACAACGGTACGAATGATGTTCCTTCCGTACTGCTCGTCCCTGTCTCGGTGACGGCGGAAAATGTTGCTGAAACGGTCATCGAAGACGGTTTCCGCACATGGGAAGAAATTTGCGTCGGCGAGTTTGCTGAATTCTGCCCCGCAGATGCCATGATGGAAATGACCCCCGAAGCTACTCCCGCTTCGTAAGCGTCGTAATTTAATCCATTGATGATTGTTCGGGGGGCGTTTGCCCCCCGACGTTTATGTCCCGTTCGGAAGTGATACGAGAGTCAAAACATGGAGCCATTGCTGAAACTGGTAGAGGTTTCACGGCGATTTGGTGCCGTACAAGCACTCTATAAGGTCAATTTTGAAGTAAATCCCGGCGAGGTGATGGCGTTAGTTGGCGACAACGGCGCGGGAAAATCGACGTTGATCAAGGGGATAGCCGGAATTTACCCGTTTAACGAAGGAAAAATCTTTTTTGACGGCAAGCAAGTCAATATCCACAGCCCGCGTGACACCACCAGCCTCGGCATTGAAATCGTATATCAAGACCTTGCGCTCACCGACAACCTTGATGTTGTGGCGAATATGTTTCTTGGTCGTGAATATAGTCGGTTTGGCGTATTTCTTGATGAACCGCAAATGGAAAAGGCATGTCTCGAAACGTTGCAATCGCTTTCTGTGACGACGGTGCGCTCTGTGCGCCAGACCGTAGCGCAGCTTTCGGGCGGTCAGCGTCAGTCGATTGCAGTGGCGAAAGCCGTCATGTGGAACTCGCGTCTGGTCATCCTCGATGAGCCGACTGCCGCGCTCGGAGTCGCGCAAACCCGTCAGGTGCTTGACCTTGTGCGCCGCCTCGCGGATAGAGGTTTGGGCGTGGTGATTGTCACCCATAACATGCATGATGTGTTTGAGGTTGCAGATCGCATCACCGTGCTACGGTTGGGACAAAGTGTTGGCTGTTTCGAGCGTAAATCCATCACTCAAACAGAAATTATCCACTCAATTACGGCGGGAAAACTAGAGCATGTACCGGGGATGACCGCCGATGGCTGAACAATCTAAAACACCAGAAGTGAGAATGGGCGAACAGGAAACCGTCAGCGTTGTGGGTTTCGTTCGTGGATATATAAAACGGCTTGGCTCAGGCGATCTGGGCGCACTGCCTATCATCGTCGGCTTAGTCATCATCGCTGTGATTTTTCAATCGCAGAACAGCAATTTCTTAACCCCGCGCAACTTTGTCAACTTGATTTTGCAAATGGCGGGCATCACCATGATCGCTTATGGCATGGTGTTCGTGCTGTTGCTAGGTGAAATTGATCTCTCTGTGGGTTATGTGAGCGCGGTAGGCGGCGTCACCGTCGCTATGCTGCTGCGTGACAGCAGCGCGGGCTGGACATGGTACACCGCGATCCCGCTGGCGCTGCTTGTCACTGCGGGGATCGGGCTGCTGCAAGGTTTGATTATCACGATGTTTCGCGTACCCTCGTTCATTGTCACACTGGCAGGGCTTTTAGCGTGGAACGGCGTTGTGCTGCGATTAGTCGGGCGCGGCGGCACGGTGATTGTGCAAGATCAGTTCGTCGTGGGCATTGCCAATTCGTACCTACCAGCCAACTCAATCTGGGGCTGGGTGGTGATCGGTTTGTTTGTCCTCGGCTACGCGGTGACGCAATTCCTACAGTATTCTACGCGGCGCAGTCGTGGATTGAGTACGCGCCCGCTTCCCGTGATCGCTTTACAGGTGTTTGCCATTCTGGTAGTCGGTGTGATCGTGGTTGCGATTTGCAATCAGGATCGTGGTTTGCCGATGATCGGCGTGCTGCTGCTGGTCATGGTGGTTCTCTTAACCATACTCGCCAAAAACACCCGCTTCGGACGGTTTGTCTACGCGGTAGGCGGCAACGCAGAAGCGGCACGCCGTGCAGGTATCAGCGTAACCCGTATTCGCGTGACGGTATTCGTCCTCTCCAGTATGCTTGCGGGTTTGGGCGGGATCATTCTTGCGTCGCGTCTGCGCTCCGTCGATACAGGGGCGGGGGGCGGTAACTTGCTGCTAAACGTCGTCGCGGCGGCTGTCATTGGTGGGACGAGTTTGTTTGGTGGACGTGGGTACGTTGCCAGTGCAATTCTTGGAGCATTGGTCATTTCTGGCGTCGAAAATGGCATGGGGCTGCTCAATTTGGAGTCGGGCGATAAGTTCATCATCACGGGGATCGTACTGCTCCTCGCAGTGATTGTGGACTCACTCTCTCGTCGTCGTCAGCAGCAATCCGGTTTAGCGTAATTCAAGTAGGGACATGCAACGGCGTGTCCGTTCATCTCAACGAATACACCCAATACCCACACATGTAAATATGGCGGACGCCCCGTTGGGCGTCCCTACTTTCTATTTTTTGCCTTCTATGTCACACTGAACCATCGTTTACCCCGTTCAGTTGATGTTGAACAATCATGGAACCTGTTTTACAGGTTGAGAACCTCTATAAGCGTTTCGGAACGCTGGAAGTGCTGCGGAACATCTCGTTTACGGTGCGGCAAGGCGAGGTCTTGGGTTTAGCGGGCTTAAGCGGATCGGGTAAGTCGGTATTCGCTCAAATTCTGGCAGGGCTTTACGCGCCAACCAGTGGTGATGTCCGCTGTTTCGGTAAAGAGTTCGGCACAGCAGAAAAATCCCAGCGACTCGGCATTGAAGTGATCCACCAAATCCCTATCCTAGTTGACAACTTAGACATCACGACCAACATTTTTCTAGGGCATGAAGTCTACTGGCAGGGGATAGGGCGACTGCTGCGATTTCCTCATCACGCGCAAATGGACAAGATCGCCACACGCATCTTTGAAGATTTAGGCGTGGAATTCCCCTCATTAGAAGAAAAAGTCGTCAATGTGACGGCGGAACAGCGCCAGTTGATCGCGGTTGCGCGGGCGGTTGTGCGTTCGTCGCCTGTCATCATCATTGATGAGCCGACGGTGCTGCTCAGTTTCAACTACCAGCAAAAACTACTCTCGCAGGTGCAGCGATGGCATCAGCAGGGCAAGACGATCATTTTTAGCAGCACCAATTTAGATCACTTGTCCGCAATTACAGATCGTGTCTTGGTATTGCGCGAGGGACAGCTTGTCGCAGAGTACAACACCGACCAAATGACACGCGAGCAGGTCGTTGCGGCGATGGTAGGGCAGCCGGATCACGCCCGCATCACGCCCGTGATCTGGGCGCTCGATAGTTATTACCGCGCACGAGAAAAGGTCGATCAACTGTACCGGCAGACCCGTTTGTTAGAACGCAACCTCGTCGCACAAGGGACGCTCAATCAAGACTTGCTCACGCAGATGACCGAGCAGGTCAAGGCACTGGATCAAGCGAATATCGCCCTGCAAGACGCGCATCGGCGCTTATTGGTCGAACGCGAAGAAGAACGGCGTCGGCTTGCCCGTGAACTGCATGATCAGGTGATTCAAGACTTGCTCACGACCAATTATCAGCTTGAGGAAATCACCGCCTTTTCTGAGGCATCCTTGTTGATGCAGGAGCGGCTAGACGACATTCGTCATTCGATTCGAGATATGATCGACGCTATCCGGCAAATTTGTGGCGATCTGCGCCCGCCCACCATTGATAGTCTAGGCTTGTCAGCGGCGATTCAGTCGCTTGTCCGTTCGTGGGAAAAGCGTACAGGCATCAAAATTGAGTTGAAACTTTCCCCCATGCTTGGACGCTTGCCCGAATCGACTGAATTGTCGATTTTTCGCATTGTGCAAGAGGGACTCAATAACGTCTATCGCCATTCGGGTGCGACACAGGTCGAAATTCAGCTTGAACATAGTTCTCCGCGCACGCTCATGATTTCAATTGCTGACAATGGCAGCGGCTTGGCACAAGATTTTGATCTTGCGGAACTGTCCTCAAATGGTCATTACGGTTTGCTCGGCATCAGCGAACGAGTTGCCTTATTGAGCGGACATTTGCGTTTGCAAAACTGGCAAAACGGCGGTGTCCTGCTTCAAGTCGAAATCCCACATCCCCGCGTAGAGATGAATCTCGATTCGCTGCCGAATGGGGCGGCGTAAAACGTAATTAATAACTCACTTTACGCAGCAGAATGCGCTAAAACTAACGGAATGAAAAACAGCGAACTGCTCGACATTTATAGTGATTATCTGATCAGCGCTTTCGGACAAACGACTGGAACGGGTTTGGCGGGTCTGCTGAACGGCAGTGTCAGCCACGACCAGATTCAACGGTTGTTGTCGAAAGAACCATCGCGTGCTGCCGATTTGTGGCAAATCGTCAAACCGTATGTGATCTAGATTCAGCAAGACGATGGCGTGGTCATCATTGATGATAGTATCGCTGAAAAGCCGTATACCGACGAAAACGACATTGTGTGCTGGCATTATGACCACAGCCAAGATCGCAGCGTCAAAGGCATTAATTTCATGACGTGTTTGTATCATGCGGGCGGGTACTCGCTGCCGGTTGGGTTCAGCCTTGTAGCGAAGACCGACTACTACATCGATAAGAAGGATGGAAAACGTAAGCGACGCTCGCCCATGAGTAAAAATGAATATTACCGCAGCCTGCTGACCAATGCCCGCAACAACTAGATGCCCTTCCAGTACGTCTTGAGCCATATCTGGTACAGCGCCGCCGAGAATATGATGTTCATCAAGCATGACTTGGACAAAGACTTTATCATGCCCCTCAAGTCCAACCGCAAAGTTGCGCTCAGTCTGCAAGCCAAACGTGAAGGACAGTGGGTACGTATCGACAGTTTGGTCTACCCCCGACGATCTGCGTTTGCCCTTACGCCTGTTCAATTTGCGGCGGACGCATGAAGGTGACGTGGAGATCAACGCGCAGTTGGATCAGGTATTTGACGCGATTGTCGCGGGCGATCTCGAAGGCGCAAAGGCGATCCTAGACAGCCTGTCATGAGGTATCATCCTTGCTGATATTAACCTTCGCAGCAAGGAGAATTTTATGATGTTGGATAAAGAACGCGATGCACGGTTGCGCGAAAGCATGGTCGCTCTCGATGCAGTGCTGGCGTATCGCATAGAAGAAGTGGTTTTGACGACGGGCGAATGCCCCCATTTAGGCGTGACTCTGTGCTTATACCCGCGCACAGGCACGCCTTTTGTTTATACCAAGCCAAGCGAACCGCCCGACCTCGCTCCTGCGTACATGACCAAACGCTTGTACAGTAGTCTCGATGAACTTAAGACGTTGATTGCGGCTGATCTGGCGGCACTGTCGCTCAACCGTGTGGGCTATTCGATGGAAGCGGGA
>Ga0163154_10007874_pt1 | contig 12578 bp, 10 predicted proteins | sample OliLakLV19MP9P1_FD_148649 | JGI IMG/M metagenome (GOLD analysis project Ga0163154, IMG submission 148649) | Freshwater microbial mat bacterial communities from Lake Vanda, McMurdo Dry Valleys, Antarctica - Oligotrophic Lake LV.19.MP9.P1 | ecosystem: Environmental > Aquatic > Freshwater > Lake >... | reverse complement strand
TTGCGATTTTCTAACATGCTGTTTGTCCCTGTTCTCCGCCCTGCAATTCCATCCTAAACTTGGAGGGTGAAGTTGTTTCATCCATTATGGCACACAGGGGCGTGATATCAAGCTGCGCTACAAGCAAATACTCAAAGGTGTCTTGCGGGCAGTCATTCAAGCGTTAGCGACCATGATGCTGTTTAATTTGTTCTTCGGCGGTTTGGCGAGCGTGCCTTGGGATAGCGTGAAAATCACGCTGAAGAGTCCTCAATGCCCCGCTCACCCATCAGCATGATGAGCGGCGGCGTGTAAGACCCCAACCACGGACTGACGCCGAGCGGGATGTTGAGCATGGGACTGACGAGTGGCAAAAACATCTGATCGCGACGACGTTGGAGAATGGCGGCACACCCTTCCCGTGAAGATTCGCGCTGTCTGTTCTTACCCCTTGACCAAACGGCGTTCTCGCGCAAAAGTAATAGAAGGAAAATGAACCAGAAAGACAATCTCTCGACTTATGCGCGAACAGAGCTTACCGCTCGCTGCTAATGATGAGCGACAGCATATCCGTATCAAACCGATTCAGGGGTGGGTGAACCTCGATCTCGGTGAACTCTGGCGCTTCCGCGATCTGGGCTTACTGCTGCTCCTGCGCGATGTGCGCTTGCGCTACAAACAAACCGCGCTCGGCATCGTCTGGGTGATTTTGCAGCCGCTCGTGTCGTCGCTGATCTTTGCGGCCATCTTCGGTCGTTTCGCGGGACTTTCTTCGAACGACACGCCATACATCCTGTTTGTGTACGCCGGAATGCTCCCTTGGAATTTGTTCGCTGGGGCGCTGCAACGGGCGGGCAACAGCTTGCTCGGCGACTCCCGATTGATCTCCAAAGTGTATTTTCCGCGCATGATTATTCCGATTGCGAGTTCAGCGGCGGTCTTGGTAGATTTCCTCGTCGCGCTGTGCGTAATGATCGTGCTGATCCCCCTATCAGGCTGGTCGTTCAGTTGGAATATCCTTGTTGTACCTCTCTTGACTGTCCAAGCACTACTCATCGGCGTCGGCGTCAGCTTTTTTTTCTCCGCGTTGAACGTGTACTACCGTGACTTCATGTACGCGTTGCCGTTTGTCGTACAGGTGTGGATGTATGCTTCCCCGGTCGTGTACGCGGGTGAGATTATCCCGGAACTACTGCGCCCGATCTTTGCGATCAACCCGATGGTCGGCGTGATCGACGGTTTCCGGTGGGCGCTTCTCGGCGCGGGCGAGTTTCCTGCCGTATCGCTCGGCATTTCGCTCGTCACCGGGCTGATCCTGTTTTTCGCTGGCGCGTTCGTCTTTCAACGGGTGGAACAAAATTTTGCGGATGTCATTTGATGTCTGATGTCGTCATTCGCGCCGAAGGTCTCGGCAAAGCGTACCGCATCTCGCACAACTTCGGGCGCTACAAGACGCTCCAAGAAGATTTGATCAACTTGTTCCGCCGACGGCACCGCGATTCCTCTGCCCGGAGCGAGATGTTCTGGGCGCTGCGTGATCTCGATTTTGAGGTACGGCAGGGCGAAGTCCTCGGAATCATCGGGCGCAACGGTGCAGGCAAAAGCACGTTGCTCAAAATCCTATCGCGCATTACCCGCCCGACGACAGGGCAGGTGGATGTGTATGGGCGTGTGGGGTCACTTTTGGAAGTTGGGACGGGTTTTCACCCCGAATTGACCGGACGAGAGAACATCTTCCTCAACGGGGCGGTGTTAGGCATGCTGCGCGAGGAAATTCGCCGGAAATTCGATGAAATTGTCGCCTTCGCAGAAGTCGAGCAGTTCCTCGATACACCCGTCAAACGCTACAGCAGCGGTATGTATATGCGCCTCGCGTTTTCGGTCGCCGCCCATTTAGAACCAGAAATCCTTGTCGTCGACGAAGTACTGGCGGTCGGGGATGCCCAGTTCCAGCGGAAGTCGCTCGGCAAAATGGAGAATGTCGCCAAGAGCGGGCGTACTGTGTTGTTTGTAAGTCATCAGATGAGCGCGGTCGAGTCTTTGTGTCAGCGGGCGATCTTGCTGGAAAAGGGGCGCATCGCGATGATGGGCGACGTTCACAGCGTTGTTTCTGCCTATATCTCCGAAGATACCAGCAATTCCGGCGCGGAATTGGAGACGGCACGCCGCACGGGCAATGGCAGGCTGATTGTCACGAACTTTCATTTGGAAGATGATCGTGGGAATATGGTGCAAGCGGCACGCAGCGGCGAACCGATCACCTTCGCGTTCGAGTATCAGAATCGTGGCTTGTCGCCGACGGATCGCGTTTCGTTTGGCTTTAGCATCCAAACGGATTTGCAAATGCCACTGCTGTATTACTACAGTCACTTTTCCGATGTGTACTACCGTGATTTACCCGCTGCGGGTTACATCAAGTGCCTTATACCCGAAATGCCGCTCTCAGCGGGGACGTTCTTAGTCGGCTGCCGTGTCGTGATGAATGGTGATCATCTTTCCGGTGAGACTGTGGATTACCCGCAGTTCCTCATTCCAATTTCCGTTAGCACCATTGACTACTTTGGAACCGGGGATGTCAACATCCCGTCATGGGGACCGATTGTCGTACGCGGAAACTGGTCTGTCTCAGAGGTAACGAACGCAGCCGCCCCAAGGAGCCAACACCATGAGTGACACGCGCTTGCATTTAATTCGGAGCCGTTTGGTTAGGGCGCGGCGGCGTGTCTACGAATTATTGGGCAACCCGCGCTATTCGCAGCCTGCGTTGAACAACCTTGATCAGAAACTTGCCAAGTATCTTGATTTCAACAACGGATCTTTTATTGAGATAGGGGCGAATGACGGTTATTCGCAGAGCAACACCTACTATCTCGAAAAATTGAAGAATTGGCGTGGCGTCCTCGTCGAACCTATTCCAGCGCTTTTTGGTCAAGCGGTGCTCCAGCGCACTCGGTCACGTGTGTTCAACTGTGCGTGCGTCCCGTTTGATTACGTGGGTTCGAACATTGAAATGACGTATTCGAATCTCATGTCGCTGGTCAAGGGTGCGTTGAAAGACCCGAAACTTGAGGCAGATCATATTCGCGCAGGCAACCAAATTCAACAGATTGAAGCCTATCAAATCGTTGTCCCCGTGCGTACCCTGACCTCCATCCTCGATGAATGTGGCGTGACACGCATCGACTTCTTCTCGCTGGATGTGGAAGGCTTTGAACTCGACGTGCTGAAGGGGTTAGATTTCGAACGGTATCGCCCGAGATTTATTTTGATCGAGGCGCGCTTCAAAGCGGACATTGACGCCTTTCTCAAGGATCACTATACGGTAGTCGAACAGATGAGCGAATTGGACTACTTGTATTGCTCAAGGGCATGATCTAGCCACCATGCGAGATCATGCGAACTATCAGGTTCAAACCCCGGTCGCGTTCTTTATCTTTCGCCGTCCTGATACGACGCAGCGCGTGTTTGACGCTATCGCGCAGGTGAAGCCCACGCGCTTGTTTGTGATCGCCGATGGCGCGCGCAGTCCGGATGAGGTGCAGCAGTGCGCCGTCACCCGCGCGATTATTCAGCAGGTCGATTGGAAGTGCGATGTTCTGACGAACTTTGCCGATGTTAATCTCGGACTCAAACGCCGCATCGTCAGCGGTTTGGACTGGGTATTTGAGCAGGAGGAAGAAGCCATCATCCTCGAAGATGATTGTTTACCTTCGCCGAGTTTCTTCCCGTTTTGTGAAAATATGTTGCAGCATTATCGCCATGAAACGAAAGTGATGCACATCAGCGGTGATCACTTCCACGCCGAAGCAAAAATACCTGAAAGCTGCTATTTCTCGCGCTATCCACATATCTGGGGATGGGCAACATGGCGACGTGCTTGGGCATTGTACGATGTGAAGATGACTCAATGGCAAGACCCACAGTATCAGACTTCTATCCTGCGGAAATTTCGTGATCGCGCTGAGGCGGTTTTTTGGCGTAAAACGTGGGACATGACCTATAGAAACGAGATCAACACATGGGATTACCAATGGGCTTTTGCGTGCATCGCCAATGACGCCCTTTCGATTAATCCGAGCGTAAATTTGATCGCCAACATCGGCTTTGGTAAAGCGGCAACACACACGACAGCCGTTGATCAACGACTGGCGAATCTACCCGTCGGAAATCTGAACTTTCCAATTATCCGTCCGGCGAACCTGTCGCGTAACAGCACGTTGGATACCAAAACCGCCAGACTGTTTTTCACTCAGCCAACACGATTGCGGCGGGCATTACGCAAGACGCGGGGGATTACCCGTGCGCTAATGGATCGCTTGAAGGGATGATGTGATGACTATAGAGGAAGCAATTAAGCTGCTGCGCCTCCAACCACAGTATCAGGAGCTCATTCACTACACCTATCTGGACGAAGATACGGTCAGCGCCGCTGAACGATTCGCTCGATCCGAAGAATTTGCCGAAGTCCTCCGGCTCGTCGGTGATACTGTGAAACAGGGTATCGTTGTCGATCTTGGTGCGGGTACGGGCATCGCATCCTATGCCTTTGCAGTTCACGATGCCAGACTTGTCCTAGCGCTTGAACCTGATCCCAGTGATATTGTCGGGCAGGGAGCTGTAATCAAGTTCAGCAGCCATCTGCCGATTCAGTTGGTCAGCGCCTATGGGGAAGCAATCCCCCTGACAGATGGTTCAGTCGATTTGGTGTATGTGCGGCAGGTGCTGCATCATACTCTCGATCTCGACCTCGTTTTGCGGGAGTGTCATCGGGTCTTGAAACCGGGCGGCTACTTTCTGGCCTGTCGGGAACATGTTGTCAATGATGAGGCGCAGTTGCAGTCTTTCTGGATGAACCACCCGATCCACCAACTCACGGGAGGCGAAAATGCGTTTACGCTAGCGGCGTATCGCCATGCCATCACAGCGTCAGGGCTCAAACTCGTCCAAGAGTTCGCGCCCTTTGACAACATCATCAACACATATCCAAACATTTCCGCCGCTGGAGTTGAAGACTTGATTCGCGCTAAACTGCGCCGGTTTTTCGGCAGTTTAGGCGATTGGATTGGACGACTTCCCGGCGTTGATCCACTTGGGCGGAGCTTGGTTAACTGGCGCAACCGCACGCCGGGTCGCCTGTATTCGTTCCTCGCGCAAAAGGAAGGCTAACTTAGTCTATGATCCTACTATGATTTGCTGATCGAACTGCTCCATCTCTATGCTAATGTCACGTTTCGGGCAGGTCATGAGCCACGATGTCCGTAACCCGTTTTCGGAGCTAAGCTAGAGGATTCATACAATAAGCAATATGCGCCTCATTCCGACCCACTTCGCGCGAGTGATTCGAAATAGGCGCGATCCTCCGGTGCTTGGTCGAGCAGCGCCCACAACACATTATCTGCTGCCTCGATATTCCCGGCGACGCGATAAGCCTGCATCAGGTCAACCCACGGCTGAAGCACACTTCGACCTAAACTCGGAGCGCGCATCATGGGGGCAAGATCAAACATGGCGGTTCGTCCTTGATAGAGTACCCCCTCGAAATTTTGCGCGATTACACGGAACGGAATGGAACTGGCGCGTAGATGGGCAATCTCATCAGCGCTCGTCGCCAACGCAATGCGAATCCGGTTCGGATACTCGTAGACCGTGCCAAGCAGTTCGGCAATTAACAAACTCCGCTGCGCTTCAATAGGATCACTCGTGAGTAACGCCCGTGCCCGTGACGCATGATAATCGCCAACTGTCGAGTTGAGCGCAATCGCTTGGTCAAAATAGGAGAGCGCACTTTGCGGATCGTTGAGGACGGCAAGTGTATATTCGCCTTTTACCCACCACCCGCGATCATCTGTCGGAGTGTCGGGGACAAGGGATGCAGCATACTCTGGATCGTATACCGCTGCGATCCGGTAGCGCAGATCAAGCCACACTGGCTCAAGGCGAATGAATTGCTGAATCGCTTCAAGGCGTAATGGGGACTGACTCCAAAATGGAGAGAGGGGCAGATCACCGATTGCTAAATAGAGAATGTTGGCGTGGATTACGTCTTCGGATGGGGCTGATCCCTCTGCCAAGCGCGCCCAGTGGATCGTTGCCGTTTTGAGGTTATTCATATCCAGTGCGCGCCGCAACGCCCGGATCGCACCCTCTCTATCCCCCTGCATCTCCATAAGTGCAGCGTAATTGATCCAACCTGTGTCCCAAGTCGGTTCTAAGGTCAGTGCGGTTTCATAAGCTGTCAATGCGGCACTTGCATCTTGGGTCGGCTCATTGAGCGCATTTACGCCTAGCAAATATGCAATTTGCAGATCATACAGATTGAGATGCGGATCAAGTGATTCAGCGATGCGTGCTTGTTCCAAGTCCCCATCTAGGCTCTGTCGAAAATGGGTGTAAGCGCGATCCGTCAAGAGCAACCCAGCGCCGTAGATACCCAGTAAGACCGCTAAAATGGCTGCCGCCCATGCGTGTTGACGAGGAGGCGTGTCTAGACGCGATCCGGGATGCGCCAAGAGGTATGCAATGAGCAGCAGGGTGAGCAAGGCTAGGGGAGGGGTAATTAGGGTATCAAATAGGCTTTGAATGCCCATGCCGACCAACGCCGCGAATATGCCATCGAGGCGGATTTGCCGCCATGCATTCGTGTTCCGGCGCATTCGCCACCACGTTCGCGCCACGATTACGCCGACCGCGACCATAATGAGTAGCCCGGCAACCCCGTTTTCGGCAGCGACATTCAGATAGGCATTATGGGCTGTCCCTAAGCGATCATCAATGGGACCGGGCGCTCGATACGCACGGAAAGCGCGTCCAAACAACCCTGTTCCTACGCCTAAAATCGGATAATCCTGCGCGATTTCTGTCGCGCTTCGCCATAGTTCAAAGCGCAGCTGATCACCGGCAATGCGGGGCGCAAACCGGGTGAGGGTAACCAGGCTGACCGCCAAGATAATCACGCCAACAGCAACAAGCGGGATGACAACCGTCAAGCGACGTATATTGACCCGTCCTGCACTGCGTAAAACTGTGAACAAACCAACCGCAGCAGCGAAAGCAATGAATCCTCCGCGAGAGAAGGTCAACAAGAGAATACCCGCAAGCGCGAAGGCTAACCCGCGCAATACGAACCGGTAATCGCGGCGGCGAGCCGTCAGACTCCATACGAATGCCACCAGAGCGGAGGGCGCAGCATAGGCTGCCAACCAGGTCGAGACACCGAATGGTAGATACAGATTTGGCGTCTCGAGTGGCATCCATGCGCCTGTGCCAATCACATCCGCCCAACCGATGTCCGTGCCGGGAACAATTCCCCATCCAAAATACCACGACAGGAGTTGAACTCCAGCGAGCAAGACGACCAACGCGGAGAGCAAAAAGTAGGTTTCCATTATTAACGCCTGTCGTCCTGTAGAAATGAGATCAACCATCAGGAAGAAAATCACGACATGGGTCAGCGGAAACCAACTATTTTCAAGCGCGGTACGCGGATTGATCCCTAAAAATGCTGAGATGAGCCACACGCAAATTACCCCATACAAAAGCAGGTTGATTGGTGTGACCGGAAAACCACCTCTGCGCGCACGTTGAATAAGCCAGAGCACGAGCAGGACGGTGGCAAAAAGGTGATGAAAGACGCGAATGGGTAGAACCTGCGCATAATAGGGGCTGCCCCCGATCAGGACAAAATACGCCGCAAGCAGGACGAATGCAAACCGATTTAGACGCACAGGATTCCTTTTAAGCTAAGAGATTGATCCAACCACGCTGTATGCCCTTTAATCATCTTGTTTATACCTCCATCGAAGCAAATTAGCGATGGCATGACCGGACTGCTTGCCTCCGACGCCGCCGCCACTTTGATCTGGAACGTCAGACACGCGCCTATTGGTCATGGTATGCAGGGGTGCTCTCCGCACTTCAGGCAGGGGGCAGCAGCACAAGTTGATCAAAATTCGCTATCACATAAGCCAGCGCCGGATCAATCGTCCAATAGTTAACTTGAGGCAAAAACTGACGCGGACTCGCCAAGCGAAGGAACTGGATGTAATTGATGTTGGCTCCAAACACGAAATCCATTTCAAAGGGGTCGATTAGGATCAGATCGCGGACAACTGCCAATTCAGCTTGACCAGACTGACCTTGATAACGCGCAAGCAGCGCCGCGCCCAGATAATACCATGCTCGCTGTTCCGGCAGCCCCCCGCCAACCTGCTCCCAGATCACCGTCGCGCCCGCCGCATCATGCTGCCGGAGCTTCAAGAACAGCTCTAGAACTTGATACGCGGGCCATCCGTAATGCGGGATCGCCGCCCACTGCGTTTGGGCAGCCAATGTATCGCCGTTCACCAATGCCTGAACCAATGGAATCAACGCAGACTCCGGCAGCGTCAGCCCTTGACGAAGCTCCGAAGCATCCCATTCCGGCATAAGCGGCAGCTCGGTATTCAAGCGCAGCGCCTGCTCATAAAAAGCGCGCGCGGCGGGGATATCGCCCTGCGCTTCTGCATAGACGCCGGCGCGGTAGGCAAAATTCCAATCCCCCGGCGCTGTCCGCGCGGCGGCTGCCATCGCCGTGACCGCGCGCCCATAGTCGCCGTTTTCCGCGTACATCGCGCCCAAATTCGCCCACCCTGCCGCGTAATGCGGCTCAAGCGCAACAACCTGTTCAAAAGCAGCAATCGCGGGCTGAACGTCGTCTGGACGGGTTAAGGCGGACAAGCCGTAAAGCATCCCCTGCTGTTGAACATAAACAGGCATCCAGCGATCCGCCTGAACAATCGGCGCGAGCGCCTCCGCGCCATCATGATACTGATCAGTAGCCGCCGCTGTCTGCAAAATCTGATAGTAGCTGACATACAGACGCTCACTCCACCACCCCGTGAGCAAAAGCGCCACCAAACCCAGGACCACCACCCAGCGCATACCGCCCGGGCGCTGCACTGGTTCGTCATCCGCCGTCAGCGCCGCCAGCAGCAAGAGGAACGAGAACATAATCGCGGGCATCATGATGGGGAAGTCAAGGAGATGATGCCCTGTAAATGCAGTTATCGCCCCCAATAAACCCCACCTCAGCGGATCGCGCTGTGGCGCACGGCGCACGACCATGCGCGCCACCAATCCGAGGCTGACAAACAGTGCGATCAGACCCAGCAGCCCCAACTCCGCCGCGACGTGCAGGAACAGGTTGTGGGCATGGGTGTGGGGTTCAAACGGGGGAATCGAATTGAGCCGTATCAGCCCCTCGCCAAACGTGAACAACCCGTAGCCGGTCACTGGTTTCTCCACGAACATCGTGACTGCCGTGTCATAAATCCACGTCCGCAGATCAATCCGCCGTGTCCCTTCATTTAAGGACAGGACGATCACCACCGCTCCGGCAGCAAGGATGCCAGCGAGCAGGAATGCGCCGATGAGCGCAGTCCGTCTGATGGGTATAGACGCCTCCCGCCATGCGCCGCGCAGCGCAGCGATGGACAGCCAACGACGCTGATAGAGATACCACATCCCCATGACAGCGAGACCCAACGCTAAGCCGAGCCACGCCCCGCGTGAAAAGGTCAACACGATCAGCAGCAGGGCAGCTAGGGCATAGCTACCCCATAAAACGCGGCTGACCGGCGCGCGCGCGCCCAAGAAGCGCACCAGCACCAGCGGAAGCAGCAGCAGCAAAAATGTGGCAAGCACATTGGTATTGCCAAAAACGCTGACGGGACGCACCAATTCGGCGCGCGCCGCGCTGATCTGAACCAAGCCGATCAAAACAACGCCCACGCCCACCAACATAAACCCATTCATCAAGGTTGCGCGGCTGAGCAGTCGATTGGCGAGACAGTCATGCAGAATGTACCAGATGACAGCATACAGGCCCGCAAACCAGATGCCGATCATAATCCGGCGTATGTCCCCGCTGTTGGCAGCGAGTGAGGCAGCAATCGCCAGTCCCCACAGCAGCGCCGCCCCTTGCAAAGGAACGGGATGCCAGACTTTGCCCCGTCGCGCTATCCACCAGACCACAGGCAGCAGCGTCAAGAGCGCGAGATCAAGCGTTCGAAATTGCGGCGTCAGAACACCGTTGTACGTCGCTCCGACCGCAATCAAGTAAACCAGCACACTGCTAACAACACCATAGAGCAGGAATTTTCTAAAGAGAATCATCAATCATCCCTAACCTTCGCCGTTGCCCGCGTCATCACAACTGCGCTTGCTCCGCGTTCGCGTAGCTTCTGGACCACCTTGCTGCCGAGAAAGCCTGGACCACCGGTTACAACAAAACGGTTTTCATCCCAGAAACCCATCTGCCGTCTCCCGAAGTGATTGATGATACAATACCCTCATTCTGACACACAACCCCCATGAGATTCCATGCTGATTTCAGTGGCTCTTTGCACCTACAACGGGGAAAAGTATCTTCCTGATCAACTTGAGAGCATTCGTGGACAGACCCGCCTTCCTGATGAAGTCATCCTGTCCGACGATGGCTCACAGGATCGGACGCGCGTGATCCTTCAGGATTTCAAGCGCGCAGCGCCATTTCCTGTGATTGTTCACCAGCAGGCGCACAATCTCGGATCAACCCACAACTTCGCCGACGCGATCCAACATTGCAGCGGCGACATCATTGTCCTTGCCGATCAGGATGATGTCTGGTATCCAGACAAGCTTGCTACCATCGCCGCTGTTTTTGAAAGCGAACCGGATGTAGGGCTGGTCTTTTCAAATGCCGACGTCATGGACTGCAACCTTCAGCCGCTCGGTTACACGTTATGGCAGTCGGTGCGATTCAGCAGCACGCAGCAGGCGCAGATGGGGCAGGGCGGGGCACTGACCGTCCTGCTTAAACATCCGGTGATCACGGGGGCGACCATGGCGTTTCGCAAGCAGTTCCGGACGCTGTTTCAGCCAATCCCCTCCAGCTGGATTCATGATGAATGGATCGGTTTACACCTTGCGCTGGTCACGCGCCTCTATCCCATCCAGCGCCCACTGATGCGCTACCGCCGTCATGCGACCAATCAAGTCGGTGCGGAAGGGGTACGCTGGCGCGAACGCTGGCAAGCGGCTCTACAAACCAATCCAAGCGTGTATTCCCGGCGCGCTGAAGAATACCGCTTCGTGCGGGGTCACTTAGCCCACCTTCCGGGTATTTCATCCTACGTGCGCCGCCAGCTGAACGAGAAAATCAACCATCTACACTTTCGCGGCACACTGCCCAAGCAGCGCCTCGCCCGCATCCTCCCGATTGCGCTGCATCTGCCGCAGTATATCCGCTACACCAACAGTCTGTTCAACGCCCTGCGCGATCTCCTGCTTCAACACACGGAAGCCTAGCCATGCAGCCCTTGGTCACAGTGATCACCCCGTCATTCAATCAAGGAAAGTACATTCGCGCCACTATTGAGAGCGTGTTGGAACAAGATTATCCTCAGATCGAATATATCGTGATCGATGGCGGATCCACCGACTCGACGGTGAATGTATTGAAAAGCTGCCATGATCCCCGCCTAGTCTGGATTTCTGAGCCAGATCGTGGGCAAACGGACGCGCTGAACAAAGGACTTCGGCGTGCGCGCGGCGCGTATCTCACCTATCTCAACTCCGACGATCTGCTCTTGCCCCGTGCAATTTCAACCAGCGTCGATGCTTTTGAACGCGATGCAACGATTGACCTTATCTATGGAGATTGTCAATTTATTGACACGGAGGGAGCGCCGATCCTGACAGCGCGCGCTGCGCCTTTCGACCTCACCCATATCGTCACAGGGAAACTCGCGATTTTGCAGCCCGGCACGGTCTGGCGCAGGCGTGTGTTTGAAAAACTTGGCTTCTTTTGGGACGAACTGCATTATTGCATGGACATCGATTATTGGATACGTGCGGGCGCTGCCGATTGTCGATTTAGCTATTTGCCCGGCGCGCGCTCCGCGTTTCGACTCCATCAAACTAGTAAATCCGTGAGCCAAGCACCTCTGTTTTGGAATGAGTGGCTGCGTATTTTGGATCGGCAGTATGGACGGGACGATCTACCAGAGACACTCGTAGCGGTGAAGGTTGCTGCTTACGCGTATGTCGCATGGAATACGGTAAAAGCGCAGTGGTCAGCTAAGCAGTATGTTCAGGTGCGTCCCGCGCTCAAACAGTTCGCATTGCACGGCAGTTCTGGACGCCGAATTGCGGCTGCCTCTATGCTCCTCGACAGCTACCTTCCAACAGCGCTTACGCCGCGACTGTATGGGCTGGCTCAACGTTTTCAAGACAGCACCATGCTTCGACAAACCCTTTCTGCTTTGAAGGGACGGCGAAAGTAGAACACACGCCTTAATTGACATTGCAGGTATAATCAAGCTAATGGAGGAACGATTTAGACCTCACATGATCTTTCCAGCGAACCCATATCATGCGCTCCCGCGGAGATCGTGCAATCTCTAAATCTGTTCTCCATAAGCAAACGCCACAAGGATTGGCGTTTTTGCTTGCCTCGATTCAGATGCCCGTGACGAGCGATTAGGAAACGATGACCCAAAATCTTTGCAGCCCGCGGTGGCGTCTCATCACGCGACATGCCGAGCGCGAGAAAGGCGGATTGGACGAGGAGGGGTTTGTGT
>Ga0163154_10007873_pt1 | contig 12578 bp, 10 predicted proteins | sample OliLakLV19MP9P1_FD_148649 | JGI IMG/M metagenome (GOLD analysis project Ga0163154, IMG submission 148649) | Freshwater microbial mat bacterial communities from Lake Vanda, McMurdo Dry Valleys, Antarctica - Oligotrophic Lake LV.19.MP9.P1 | ecosystem: Environmental > Aquatic > Freshwater > Lake >... | reverse complement strand
CACTTGCACCGACTGCACCGAGTGGTGTTACCCTCGAACCCACCGGCCATATTCAACCGATCCACGACCCAGTGCTGACCCAGGAGGGCAACACCTACTACGTCTACTCAACCGGCAGCCAGCTGATCATCCACTGCTCGCAAGATATGGTGGAATGGCGGTGGTGCGGACGCGTCTTTGAACGCAACCCAGGCTGGGTGACAGACGCGATCCCCGGCGTGGGCGATCTGTGGGCGCCCGACATTTCCTTTTTCGGCGGCAAATGGCACCTCTACTATGCCGCCTCTACCTTTGGCTCCAACCGTTCGCTGATCGGTCTGGTCACCAACACAACGCTGGATCCCGACAGCCCCGACTATGCATGGATCGACGAGGGTAAGGTGATCGCATCGCAGCCGGGCGATGACTGGAATGCGATTGATCCCAACCTGGCCTTTGATGCGGCAGGCCAACCTTGGCTGGCCTTTGGCTCTTACTGGAGCGGCATCAAGCTGCGCAAGATCGACCCCGCCACCGGTAAACTCGCCGCCGATGATCCAGAGCTCTACGCCCTGGCCACTCGTTCGCGCAGTGGTGGCGCACCCGGTGCGATCGAGGCGGCGTTTATCATCCAGCACGACGGCGCTTTCTATCTATTCGTCTCGTTCGACGCCTGTTGCCAGGGCGTGGCAAGCACCTACCATGTGCGCGTCGGCCGCGCCGCGCAGATCACCAGCCCCTACCTGGATCGCGACGGCAAGGCCATGCTCTTATCCGCCTACGACCGCTGGCGTGGCCCCGGCCACAACGGCATTTTTCAAGATGGCGCCACCGACTGGTTGTTCTACCATGCCTACGACGCCCGCGAAGTGGGCGTTCCCAAGTTGCGGATCGAGGCGCTGATCTGGGACGCCGAAGGCTGGCCGCACGCGCCGAGCGCGGCGTTGACCGATTGACAGGCAAGGAATTTGATCATACAACCCTAACAACTAACTTTTATGAAACCCTGGAACTTAAAGACTTAAAGATTGAGTGATTGACAATTTAAGAATATACCTATACACTAAATTAACTTCAGGAGAAATTAAGGATGCAGTTATTATTTGATAAAATGCATACTGACACAGAAATATGCTCTATAGTCGGTTGCTGGATATAGACGAATGAACCAAACTGATTACCACGCCAAATATTTCGCCTACGAATTAACCAAGCGCCACGCCAGCGATAATCTCGAAAAACTGGCAGGTACATTAGTCGATGCTCAAGTTGACCTCAATCCACACCAGGTTGATGCGGCACTTTTTGCCTTTCGCTCTCCCCTTTCTAAAGGTGCAATGCTGGCCGACGAGGTAGGTCTAGGCAAAACGATTGAAGCGGGCCTGGTTATTTCTCAGCGTTGGGCCGAACATAAACGGCGCATTCTGGTTATCACACCATCCAATCTGCGTAAACAATGGCTCCAAGAATTACACGAAAAATTCTTTCTTCGCTGTCGCATTCTTGAAACTCAATCCTATAATCAATTGCGCAAGGCTGGTCAGCCGAATCCATTCGCCTGTGATGAAGTTGTCATTTGCTCCTACCATTTTGCACGCAACAAAGCAGCCGACCTAAGTCGTGTGCCCTGGGATCTGGTCGTGATTGATGAAGCCCACCGTCTGCGCAATGTTTACAAAAAATCCAACAAGATTGCCAATCAACTGCGTGACACACTCCAAGGTGTAAACAAACTACTACTCACTGCCACCCCCTTACAAAATTCACTCCTTGAATTGTACGGACTGGTTAGTTTTATTGATGAGCATACTTTTGGCGACTTGAAGAGCTTTCGTGAACAATTCAGCGATCTGAGTAACCCGCGCACGTTTGAAACGCTCAAGGCTCGCCTGCGCCCAATCTGCCAGCGTACGCTGCGCAGCCAAGTGTTACCGTACATTCGCTACACAAAGCGTCTGCCGCTGCTCCAAGAGTTTACCCCCACCGCGGATGAGACAACGCTCTACGAGCTTGTCTCTGACTATTTACGCAAACCAGAACTACAAGCGTTGCCATCTGGTCAACGCCAACTGTTAACCCTTGTTCTGCGTAAGCTACTCGCCTCCTCCACCTTTGCGATTGCCGGTGCGCTCGACAAAATGGCGCGTCGTTTGCGCAAACGTCTAGAAGATACGGAACCACTCGCAGGAAAACCGGAAAAACCGCTGGAAGAGGAGCTAGACGAAGATTTCGAAACACTCGATGAAATTAGCGAGGAATGGGACGAGGAAAACGAGCCAGCGCCTTTAACTTCTACTGAGCGTGCGGCGCTCGCGCTAGAAGTTGCCGAGCTAGAGGCGTTTTATGAGTTGGCCGTACAAATTACCCAGAATGCCAAAGGGGAAGCGCTGCTAACAGCCCTTGAAACTGCCTTTGCCACCGCAACTGAATTAGGCGCAGCCCAGAAAGCCTTGATCTTCACCGAATCGCGCCGCACCCAGGAATATTTGTTACAGTTGCTCGCCAATGGCCCTTATGCTGATCGCATTGTTCTTTTCAATGGCTCTAATAACGATACAAAGTCGAGGGAAATTTACCAAGCGTGGGCAGCCCAGCATCAAAATACCGACCGGATCACCGGCTCCCGCACAGCCGACATGCGTTCTGCCCTGGTTGATTATTTTCGTGAACAGGGACAAATCATGATCGCCACCGAGGGGGGGGCTGAAGGGATCAATTTACAATTCTGCTCACTGGTCGTCAACTATGACTTGCCGTGGAACCCCCAGCGCGTGGAGCAGCGGATCGGCCGCTGTCATCGTTATGGCCAACGCAACGATGTTGTTGTCGTCAATTTCCTCAATCGCGAAAATGCCGCCGACCGCCGCGTTTTCGAACTACTTGACCAGAAATTTCAGCTTTTTGAGGGTGTTTTTGGCGTCAGTGACGAAGTGCTAGGGGTCGTAGAATCGGGAGTTGCTTTTGAAAAGCGGATCGCCGACATTTACCAGACTTGCCGCTCGACCGCGGAGATCAACAGTTCGTTCGATCAATTACAGGCTGATCTGAGCGCCCAGATTGCCGAAGCAATGACCAACGCCCGTCAATCGCTGCTGGAAAATTTTGACGATGAAGTGCAAGAAAAATTACGTCTGCGCGCCGCTAACACCAAGGAGCAGTTGGATCGTTATGAGCAGATGTTAATGCAGTTGACCGCTTATGAACTCAACGGCAGTGCGAAGTTTCTGAATGACTCGTCCTTTGAATTAGTTCAGGCACCCTTTGCCGACGACGAAATTCCGATTGGCCGCTACGAACTGCCGCGGCGGTCGGGTGATGCCCATTTCTATCGCCTGGCCCACCCATTAGCTCAACAGTTGATCCAACAGGCCAAGGATCGGGTATTATCGCCCGTTGCAATGGTCTTCGACTATGCTAATGCATCTAACAAAATCAGCGTATTGGAAGCTTTGCCCGTCAAACAAGGTTGGTTGCAATTATCACAGTTGACCGTGGCATCGCTTTACCAAACCGAAGATCGCCTGATTTGGGTCGCACGGACCGATGACGATCAAAGGCTGGAAGCAGATACGACGCGCCGGCTCTTCCAACTGCCGGCGCGCATCAACGGGCCGGTCGCTAACTGTCCGTCCGCCATTGACACACAAACAGAGGTAATTCAACAAGGGATTTTACAGGAGATTGGCGAACGCAACGCTGGCTTTTTTGAAACGGAAATGAGTAAGTTGGAAGCCTGGGCCGATGACCGCAAAGTATCGCTGGATCGTGAGATCAAAGAGTTCGACCGGCGGATTCAGGAAGCGCGCCGTACAGCGCTAGCGGTGGTAACATTAGAACAAAAGTTAGCGGCGCAGAAGGAAGTCAAAGCTTTAGAAAAAGAGCGTATGGCCAAACGGCGCGCCCTTTTTGAGGCGCAGGATGAAATTGATGTACAGCGCGATGAAATTATTGCCGACACTGAAGCGCGCATGGCGCAAACTCATACAGTAACAACGTTATTCACGATTCGATGGAGGCTATTGCTGTGATTGAATCCCCCAATTTTGAGAACCCAGACGAAATTGTTGCAAATCAGATCATTACGCGTTTTGTGGCAGCGGGGCTTTTGTCCCAGCAGGATATGGCCTATGCAAAGACTCAACTAGCCAACGGCACCTTACGCGCCGATGATTGGCGTCTGCTAGCAGAAAAAGCGTTAGAATTAGCGTTACGGGAGCGCGCCGGTGAGTAAGAATTTGCGCATAGAGCGCTTGCAATTTACTAATTTCCGCGGCGCAACTAAGTCGGTTGTTTTTCAATTTCAACCAAATCATTCTATTGTTCTCATATTTGGCGAAAACGGCACTGGCAAATCAACGATTGCTGACGCGCTCGACTTTGTGTGTAACAGTGACTTTGGTTCTCTGCGCCTACGCAGCGGTACAACGCCACGCACCCATATTGTTGCAGCGCAGGGTAACGCCAGTGATTTAGAAGTAGAGATGGTCTATGGGGGTAACACCTGGCGAGCAACCCTACAAAATGGTAAACCGGTCACAACACCGCCACAAGCACCCCGCGCCTTTGTTCTACGTCGTACCGATATCACGCGTATTATGGAAGCCAACGACAGCGAGCGCTATAAATCTTTACAGGAATTTATTACAGTACCAAAAATTGAAAACGCTGAAAGTACGTTGCGCGCGAGCTATAAAACGGTTGAGAACGAATTGCAACAAGCCATCCAACAAAAACTCACCGCTGAAACGACTCTGCAAGAATTCTGGATAGCAGAAGGACAACCCAATAGCGATTATATAACATGGGCGCGCACAGCCATTCAAAAGTCGCTCACCATACTAAAACAGCAAATCAACATTCATAAGACGCTCTTAAAAGCTCTCGATGATGCAGTACATGCCGAACAAATTTTAATAGCAGCCAATACTAGTTTACAGCAAGTTGAATCTGATTACCTAGTCTTGGAAAACCAATTACATCAAGCCAGCCAAACAGAACGTAACGCCGACCTCGTAACCACATTGCAAGCCGCCCAAAGTTATCTAACCAGACATCCAGAAACCTCTAGCTGTCCAGTCTGTGCCAAACCTGAACCCCACGCTGCACTTCTGGCACAAATTGATGCTCAACTTGCGCAGTTGCGGCAGATTCAAACTTTGCGACAGCAATTAGAGCAAAGGAGTAGCGCGGTGCAACAAGCCAAGGGGGCATTCAGTGCGGCGCACAGCGCTTGGCATAATGAGTACACGAATCTGATCCAACTATTGCCAACCGCATCAGCTAAAGTGCTTAATGGAGTCGACATTGCTGCCGCTGCTACAGCGAACGACACGGAAACCCACACTACGTTGCAACAGTTAGTCAGCAATCGTGCATCACTGATACAACGCATTGCACAAGCCGAAAAGATCGTCAACCAGCACAATGCGCTCACAACCCATCTAGCCACCATTGATCAACTCTCGGCAACTATGCAGGGCAAATATGTGCTTGCCGAACATCTAAAAGCAATGTTGGCAATTGTCGAGGAAGAACGGAAACTCTTCGTCGAAAACACGATTAACAGTATTAGTGACACGGTCACGCAATTATACCAGCGCATCCATCCTGGTGAACCAATAGGCAACCTTAGTTTTGGTCTAAAAAAGAATGCAAAAGCTTCCTTAACCCTATCTAGCACCTTTGGCAGCAATAATGATGTTTCGCCAGCCGCCTATTATAGCGAAGCCCATCTTGACACACTAGGATTGTGTGTTTACCTGGCTCTAGCCAAAGTAGCGGGCAACGCGCTGGTAGTGCTCGATGATGTGCTGACATCAGTCGATGACCCGCATCTTGATCGAGTCATCGACCTGATCAGGGATGAAGCGCCTAATTTTGGTCATGTCATTATCACCACCCATTCGCGGGCCTGGTTTAACCGGATGCGGCAGGGACAGGGGATGCAAGCACAACTGATCGAACTGTATGGCTGGGATTTGCACAATGGCATGTATCACAGTGCTGCGCCTCTGCCGATTGACGAATTACGGACGGCGGTTCAATCACAAAAACTTGACCGTCAGGCAGTTGCCTCATGCGCCGGAATTTTATTGGAACAGATGCTTGATGAGTTGGCCTTGCGCTTTAATTGCGCCTTACCATACAAACATCCAGCGCGCTATACACTTGGGGAGTTGGCTCAATGCTTCGATAAAAAGTTACAAAAACTCTTGCAAACTGAACAGTTGGATGCAGCGGGCAATATAACGGCTAAGTATGAACTGCATTTACTAATCACTGCCGCTACCACAGATATATTAATTCGTAATCAGGTGGGCGCCCATTTCAACCCCGATGCGGCAGGGATTTCCGATGCCATGGTGAAACAGTTTGGCGAAAATGTAGTCAAGTTGGCCGATGCTTTACTCTGTCCTCACTGTCGCCAACTGGCCCGCAAAAACAAAAGTGGTAGCTACTGGGAATGTGGCGGCAGTTGCGGAAAAATCAGACTTTATCCACTGCACGCGCCATAGCAGCCTTTATTCTTTTCACGAGATCAAAATTATGAGTGCAACGACAACCTTTGATAGCACTAAAGAATCCTTATCCGATATGCTACGCAGCATTCAGGAAGGCAAGACTCAACTACCAGACTTCCAACGTGGTTGGGTATGGGATGATGGCCATATCCGCAGTCTGTTGGCGAGTGTATCACTTTCATACCCAATTGGCACGGTTATGCTTTTAATGACGGGCGATGGACATATACGGTTTCGTCCACGCTTAATTGAAGGGGTGCATCTCCCAACCCGCGTGGAACCGGAGCGGCTAATTCTAGATGGCCAGCAGCGCCTGACATCACTCTTTCAGGCAATCTTCCTAAAGCAGCCGGTTGAAACGAGAGACAGCCGCAAAAAACAACGCAAGGTCTGGTATTATATTGATATTGCGAAAGCTCTGGAAACGGATGGGGACCGGGATGAGGCCATCATCTCAATTCCCGAAGATCGTATGCTCCGCAACTTCCGCGGTGAAGTCATTGCTGATTATTCAACACCCGCTAGTGAATATGCGTTCGGTCTTTTTCCACTCAGCAAAGTGTTCGATTGCTTTGAATGGCGTGACGCTTATCACGAATACTGGGATTACAACAAGGATAAACTCAAGCAATTCAACTTATTTGAACGGGAAGTCATCAAACGTTTTGAGCAATACCAGATGCCCAAAATCTCGCTCCACGAGTCTACGCCCAAAGAAGCTGTATGTATTGTCTTTGAAAAAGTGAATACTGGCGGCGTTTCGCTCACGGTTTTTGAACTGATGACCGCCACTTTTGCGGCCGACGACTATAACCTACGCGATGATTGGCAAACCCGCCGCACAATTTTCCAAGATTACAAAGTATTAGACGGTGTTACGAGTGATGATCTACTGCAAGCGATCACGCTACTCGCCACCAACGAAAGAAGGCGACGAAGTTTGGACGCGGGTACACCCCCGGAAAACGCCCCAGGGGTAAGCTGCAAACGCAAAGATATTTTGCGCTTGACGCTGGATGAATACAAATATTGGGTGGATGCAGCGACGAAAGGCTTCAAAAAGGTGGCTGGGTTGCTGTATAGTCAAAAGCTCTATACGTCACGTGATTTGCCTTACCGTACACAGTTAGTCCCGCTAGCCGCGGTCTTCGCTGTATTAGGAGATGAGGCAGATAAAGACAGTGTGCGTACACGGCTGGTGCGCTGGTATTGGTGTGGCATTTTGGGCGAACTTTACGGCAGTGCAATTGAAACGCGCTTTGCGAAAGATCTGCCAGAAATTCTACGGTGGATCAAAGGTGGTGAAGAACCGGACACAGTACGCGACGCCAACTTTGTCCCTGTACGCCTGCACACATTACGCACACGTAATAGTGCCGCCTATAAAGGTATCTATGCCTTGTTGTTACGTGATGGCGGATTGGATTTTCTTTCTGGTAAGCCAATTGAAGAACAGATGTATTCAGAAGAGCAGATCGATATTCATCACATCTTCCCACGCGGATGGTGTGATCTGCAAGGAATCCCGAAGCAGCGCTATGATAGCATTGTGAATAAAACACCGCTTTCGGCCAGAACTAATAAGTTGATTGGCAGCAAAGCACCCAGTCTCTACCTAATGCAGATGCAGCAGCGCGCAGAGGTGGAAGAAGAACGCATGGACGCGATATTGGGTACGCATATTATTGATCCGATCTGTCTGCGTCTAGATGAATTTGATGAATTTTTCCAACTAAGAGAACGCGCATTGCTCCAGCGGATTGAGCAAGCGATGGGCAAAGCAGTCGACTTTGATTCTATGCTGACCTCAGATGATTTTGGTGCAGATGAGGATGAATCGTGAATCTACAACAACTTGCGCCATCAAGTAAGCTAGATAGATAAAATACAATGACCCCACGCAAACCCAAACTCGAACTGACCTGGATCGGCAAGGAAAACCGCCCGCGCCTGGAACCGTGTCGGTAGGCTCACGGCGCGCCGCGCATTTTGCTCGCAGACCCCAGCCGCAGCTACCACGCGCCCCATCGTGTCAGCGAAAGCGACATCTTCGACAACTGCCTGATCTTTGGCGATAACCGGCTGGCGTTGAAGGCTTTGGTATAACCATGAAAATTCCGCAGAATGCAATCATAGACCCAGAAAAGCTGACCGGATACCTTCTCGTGCCGCAGACGAAGAATGATAAAGCTCAATTTCTAGCCCAGGCTGGCTTCTCGGCAGACAACCCAGCCACACTGGAACAAGCAATTCGCACCCTCATCGCCAGCAACGAAGCAGTACAAGATCGACAAGATATATATGGCACATTTTATCAGGTTACGGGCGATCTAGTGGGGCCTAATGGTATAATATCAGTGGTTACCGTTTGGATATTGCGTACGATAGACGGGCAATATCGCTTTGTAACCTTGAAACCGGCAAGGAGGAATCGATGAAACCAGCACTCTATCAAGAAATAGCCCTCACACGCGATATTCCGACCGAGAAACTGAAGCAAGGCGACATTGCTGTGCTCATCGACTATGTTCCTCATCCGACGGGTGGTGAAGAGGGGGCTGTGCTGGAAATTTTCAACGCCATTGGGGAGTCGATTGCCGTAATCACCGTTCCCAGTTCGGCCATTACACCACTGCGCGCCGATCAAGTGCCAGCGGTGCGTTCGCTCGTGGCGGCGGGATGATCATAGGATTTTAGCAACGGCTCCGATCAGCAGTTAGCACCAATAGCAACATCAGAATAAGCAGAAGATGACGCAACGCAGACAAAAACTCGAACTAATCTGGATCGGCAAAGAGCACCGGTCGCGCCTGGAACCGCGCATTTTGCTCGAAGACCCCAGCCTAAGTTATCAAGCATCCCACCGCGTGGGCGAAAACGATTTGTTCGATAATCTGGCTGGCACGTTGCACCTGGGAGAATGCCTAGATGGCCTTGTATCGTATCTACATTGATGAAGTAGGCAACCACGATATGAGCCATGCCGATGATCCGAATGAGCGTTTTCTTTCACTAACGGGTGTAATTCTTGAGTCGAATTATACTGCACAAACATTTATTCCAGAGATGAATGAACTCAAGCGGCTCTTTTTTCAGCATGATCCTGACGAACCTGTAATTTTTCATCGCAAGGAATTAGTGAACCGCAAACCTCCGTTCCATTCACTGCGCGACCCGGCCATTGCGCAGGAGTTTAACCAACAGTTTTTGTTAGCTCTCACACGTTGGGATTATCGTGTAATCACAGTTTGTATCGATAAAAAGGCGCATCGCGATCAATACGCGTTGTGGCGCTATCATCCCTATCATTATTGTCTGGCCGCCATGCTGGAAAGATTTGTGCTATTTCTTCATTATAATAATTTCAGAGGTGATGTGATGGTAGAGTCGCGCAGGGGAAACGAAGACCGAACCTTGAAAGATTCTTATACACGACTCTATCAACTTTGCTCGCCCACCCAGCACGGCGCGAGGTATTGCTAGAGCGCCAGTTGATTGGTGACGAGCGTAATATTTTTGGCAATCAGGTTTCTGACATTTTGCGCCAGAGCAAGTATCATCGCTCTAGAAGTGGCAAAATTGACGGATATGGGAAGAAGTTTCTGCCTTAATCTGAAATAGATTTGGATCCAAAAAAGAAAGCGCCCAAACGGGCGCTTCTCCGATAGCCATTGACTATCCACCTCCACTAAATGGATTAAGCATAGTATATCACGAAATCGTGATATTTTCAACTATCAGTTTTGAACCGTTTTACGGCAACCCTAATGACCCCACGCAAACCCAAACTCGAACTGACCTGGATCGGCAAGGAAAACCGCCCGCGCCTGGAACCGTGTCGGCAGGCTCACGGCGCGCCGCGCATTTTGCTGGAAGACCCCAGCCGCAGTTACCACGCCCCCCACCGCGTCCACGAAAACGATATCTTCGACAACCGCCTGATCTTTGGCGACAACCTGCTGGCGTTGAAGGCGCGGGAATGGGAAGATTATGCTAAACAGCTTGAAAGGATTGGTTATGCATCCTGCATTATTGATTGACAAAGCGTACAAAGCTTGGCTAACAGAACTCAAAGACAAAGTTCGTAACGCCCAAATCAAAGCCGCGCAAAAAATCAATACGGAGTTGCTTACTCTTTACTGGGAGCTTGGCGCCGATCTTGTGGAAAAACAGGCTACGTCAAAATGGGGTGATGGGTTTCTGCTTCAACTCAGCAGAGATTTGAAGATAGAATTTCCCGAGATGCAAGGGTTTTCCGAACGAAATTTGAAATATATACGACAATGGCATCTATTTTACGCCCAAACAAACCAGCAACCATCAGATGAACAAATTAGGCAACAAGTTGTTGCCCAAATCGTCCAGATCCCGTGGGGACACAATATTGCGATTATTACAAAATGTAAAGATGTGGGCGAAGCACTTTACTATGTGCGAACTACGCTTGCCAATAACTGGAGCCGTAGCGTACTTGTGCATCAGATCGAAAGCAGGCTCTATCAACGTACAGGCAAGGCGATCCACAATTTTGCGCTGACGTTGCCCAAACCACAATCTGATCTTGCTGTTCAAATGCTGAAAGATCCCTATATTTTTGACTTTCTACGCATGACAGAGGCATATAACGAGCGCGAATTAGAAATGGCATTAGTCAACCACGTTACACAATTTTTGCTAGAGTTGGGTGCGGGCTTTGCCTATCTTGGTAAACAGATGTTGATCCGGGTGGGGGAGCGAGAATTTTTTATCGATCTACTTTTTTATCACACCCGCCTGCGCTGTTATATCGTTGCTGAATTGAAAACGGTTGAATTTGAACCCGAACATGCGGGGAAGCTCAATTTTTACCTCAAAGCCGTAGACAGTCAATTACGGACTGAACACGATCAGCCAACGATCGGAATTTTGATCTGTAAAAAGAAAGACAAAATGGTAGTTGAATATGCTTTGAGTGACATTCACAAACCGATTGGCGTCTCCGAATATCAATTGACCCAATCTTTGCCTGACGAACTCAAGAGTAGCTTACCCAGCATCGAAGAACTGGAAGCCGAGTTAAGCGCTATAGGCGAGAGTGAAGCAAGCTTAGAAAGTTAACTAGCCAATGACCCAACGCAAACAAAAACTAGAACTAACCTGGCTCGGCAAGGAAAATCGCCCGCGCCTGGAACCGCGCATTTTGCTCGAAGACCCCAGCCGCAGCTACCACGCGCCCCACCGCGTGAACGAGAACGATATCTTCGACAACTGCCTGATCTTCGGCGACAACCTGCTGGCGTTGAAGGCGTTGGAGCAGGAGTTTTCGGGGAAGGTGAAGTGTGTCTTTATTGATCCGCCGTACAATACGGGCAGTGCCTTTGAACATTATGACGATGGTGTGGAACACTCGCTTTGGCTTTCCCTTATGCGAGATCGTTTGGAGCTAATCAAGCGGTTGCTTGCCAATGATGGTTCGCTTTGGATCACCATTGACGATAACGAGGTTCACTATTTGAAAGTGATGTGTGATGAAGTATTTGGACGTATTAACTTCGTTGCTAACGTAGTATGGCAAAAAAAATATACTATAGCCAATGATGCAAAGTGGTTATCAGACAACCACGACCATATACTTGTTTACGCTGCAAATAAAGAAATCTGGCGTCCATATCGGCTTGAACGAAGTGATGAAATGAATGCTCGCTATCGTAATCCTGATAATCACCCTAAAGGACCGTGGAAGGCTACGCCATTGTATGCCAAAAGAAGTGGCTCTGAGAGAGAAAAGCTTTTTTCATTTCGGTTTAAAAATGGAGTAGAGTGGTCAGCACCGCCAGGTACATCTCCCCGATTCCCTTCAGAGACATTACGGCAAATGGATGAAAATGATGAAATTTGGTTCGGATCTGATGGTACGGCTAATCCGTCGCGGAAGACTTTTCTTAATGATCTAAAAATTGAGGGGCCACCAGCACCGACAGTTTGGCTCCATTCTGATGTAGGAAATAATCACGAAGCGCGAGATGAATCGAAGATTTTTAACTTGGAAGATCCATTCGCTACCCCTAAGCCAGAGAAATTACTCAAACGAATTCTTGA
>Ga0163154_10007867_pt1 | contig 12583 bp, 14 predicted proteins | sample OliLakLV19MP9P1_FD_148649 | JGI IMG/M metagenome (GOLD analysis project Ga0163154, IMG submission 148649) | Freshwater microbial mat bacterial communities from Lake Vanda, McMurdo Dry Valleys, Antarctica - Oligotrophic Lake LV.19.MP9.P1 | ecosystem: Environmental > Aquatic > Freshwater > Lake >... | reverse complement strand
CGTTTAAGTGGGCGATCAATTCACGGTAACAACCGTAGGGATGCGAGTTCAGTAAATAGCAGGTTCCAAAAACTGCCGACCATATTGCAATATCATTGGAGATGACACGGCAGCCTGACTGCGCGAACGCCTGAGAAACCCGCGTTGTACCTGCAAAGCCATCGAATATTGTCTTGGGTTGAACTTTGCCAGCCAAACGCAAAATCTGAGGCAAAAGTTTGAGTTTCGACCCTGCATATTTGATGCCTTCGGTTGGGGGAGCGTCCGATACGAATTCCTCAAAAAGCGACGCAAGATTCATGATGATTTGTTGGCATAAGACACGAAACCTAAGCCCTAAAGAGCGATTTGGAGGATAAAATGCTCCGAACCGCTCTCCGTTGACGCCTTCAAATCTATTGATTCAGTTCCAACTTGGCGACGCGCTCATTCGACTCAGTTTGTGTCGCTGTCACGGGTTGATTGACATTGCTCTGAACCCAGCTCATCATGGCACGGAGTTGCCGCCCAACTTGCTCGATCTGATGGTTTTTGTCCCGATTTTCAAGAGCGCGGAAAACAGGACGCCCCGCCCGATTCTCAAGAATCCATTCCTTTGCAAACTCGCCGCCCTGAATCTCTTTGAGAATTTCGCGCATTCTGACTTTTGTACCGTCGTCCACGATTCGCGGTCCACGGGTCATATCGCCAAACTGCGCGGTATCCGAAATCGAGTAGCGCATCCCGGCAATGCCCGCTTCATACATCAGATCGACAATCAACTTCAACTCATGCAGACACTCGAAATACGCGATCTCCGGTTGATACCCCGCATCGACCAAAGTCTCGAACGCCGCTTTAACCAAGGCAGTCGTGCCGCCGCACAAAACAACCTGCTCACCAAACAAATCTGTTTCGGTCTCTTCCTGAAATGTCGTCTCTAAAACGCCCGCCCGCGTGCCGCCGACGCCTTTGGAATATGCCAGCGCGATATTTTTGGCATCGCCGGTATGGTTCTGGTGAATCGCGATCAGACACGGCACGCCCTTGCCCTCGGAATAAATCCGCCGCACCAAATGCCCAGGACCTTTCGGGGCGCACATGAATACGTCGATATTGTCCGGCGGAACGATCTGCCCGAAATGAATATTGAAGCCATGCCCGAACGCAATCGCATTTCCCGGCTTCAAGTGCGGCTCTATCTGCTCTTTATACACCGTTGCCTGATACTCGTCATTGACCAGTATCATTATAATATCGCCTTGCCCTGCCGCCTCTTCAACCGTCAGAACGGTGTGTCCATCGCTCTCCGCCGCGTCCCACGACTTGCCTTTTCGCAAGCCGACAATCACATTGACGCCCGACTCCCTCAAGTTCAAGGCGTGGGCGTGTCCCTGACTTCCATAGCCAATCACGGCGACGGTTTTGCCGTTCAGAATGCTCATGTCGGCGTCACTGTCATAGTAAACTTTTGCTGCCATCTCGCTCCTCAATCATGATAGAACCACAACGAACACGGGGAACACCGGGGCAATTCAAGAAGATTTCTCATTATTGTCTTTCGTGTTGGTTCGTGGATCGTCTTTTGTATTGTCCCTGTGTTCCCTGTGTTCCCTGTGGTTAATTTGGTTTGTATCCCGCGAAGACCGCGAGTTCGTAATGTTTCCAGTAGCAGTCCGCGTCGGTGTAACCGATGTCGCACAGCCACTGCACTTGCGTTTCGACGGAGGTCAGGCGGTTTGCCGACTTGTCCAGTCGCGTGCGGATTTCCTGTAGGACTTCCTCAAAAATCGCCTCGCCGCCGTTTTCGCGCCGATGGCAGACAATGTTTCTGGCATACGCTCGCTCGAACAAATCTTCACCGTGTCGGGAAGTGCTGGCAATGTGTTCGATGTTGACGAAGACGCCGCCGGGAGCGAGCAAATCGTAGATTTCGGCGTAAAGAGCCTGTTTGCGCTCGTCCTCGCTGTGATGAATTGCAAAGCCGGAGACTATCGCTCTATACTGATTCATGGGCAATGTGGTGCGCCAAGTCGGATCGTTGAAATCGGCGGCGATAAATGTCACCGCCGAAGGATGGAACACGGCGAGACGTTCTGCCGCTTGTTCGAGCATAGTGGGGGAGCCGTCGAGTGCAACGCCCTGCGCTCCCGACCAGTGTCGCAAAACCGCCTCCAAAAGAATCCCGTCGCCGCAGCCTAAATCTAACACATGAACAGGGGCGTTGTTTTCGGGACGGGGCGGCAACAGTTCCAGCATGACGTTGATCTGCTCGCGTGCGCCCAAAATGCCGCCGCGCCGATCATTGACGAACTTTGCGGCAGTGGCGGCATCCTGCCAAATTGACCAGTCGGTGGAAGTCATTGGTTTTCCGTAGAAGGGGCGGGAACAGTTTCCGGCTTTGATTGTCCAAGTTTGACCCAAGCGATTCCAGCGATAATCCCAAGCACGGTGAACAGCCCAAAATTGACGAACAAACCGCGCACAGAATCCAAGCCATTGGCATCGGTCAAGGCATTGTAGATACGCCACAGCAGATAATTGGCGGTTCCAAGCAGTCCGAACAGCACGCCTCGAATTGCGCCCTGTTTCAGGTTCTGCCTCGATACGCCCACCGCCGCGCCGACAATCAGCCCGATAATAGGCGCACCGGTTGCCAGCAGTCGGAAAAGCCGTTCGACGGTGGCGAGTTCAATCAGTTCCCGCATAGGTATTTACTCGGCAGCCGGGTACAGAAACGTACCCGGCAAAAGTACAGACGTCCTACGGACGAGCCGACTGAGAGATTTCCGCTTCTGATGTGAGAAGGTTTCTATTGAAACGCATAAACTCACAAATTGTACGTCCGTAGGACGTCTGTTTTTCAGACGGGTACGTTTCTGTACCCGGACATCTGTTATTGATGTTCTCTATTCCACTTCGCGTCCGGCACGAGTGGCGGTTTTTGCCCCGCGTGCCATTGCGATGATTCCCGTTCGGACAAGCTCGCGTATGCCATAGGGATCGAGCAGACTGGTAATTTTATCCAGTTTGTCGGTGCTTCCCGTGACTTCGATAATAAACGTCTTTTCGCTCATATCAATCACACGCGCTCGAAAAATCTCGATGATCTGCATAATCTCAGCGCGATCTTTGGGTTCGGAGTTGACCTTGATGAGAGCGAGTTCGCGCTCGACTGCCGCCGTCTCGGTGTAATCCACGACTTTGACGACTTCAATAAGTTTGTTGAGCTGCTTGGTGATCTGCTCTAAAACTCGGTGGTCGCCATTGACAACAATGGTCATACGAGAGATTTCCGAGCGTTCCGTTACGGAGACAGCCAGCGACTCGATATTGAAGCCGCGCCGCGCAAACAAACCGGAGACACGCGCCAAAACGCCCGGATGATTTTCCACCAAAACGGTAATCGTATGCTGTTGCAATTGCGCTACAATGCTGTTCATTGTCATGTCGGTTCCTTATAAATCAAAGGGCGGAGTGCCGCCGTCATCATCCTCATCATCGGACACAAATTCGTCATCAAAAGCGTCTTCTACTTCGGCAATCTCCTGCATGAGAAGGGCGTCTGCCGCGATGAAAATTCCCGAATTACCTTCCGGTCCGGGCCACCTCAAAATTGGCACTTCCGGCTTTTTGCGCGGCACAGGTCCTTGCGCCTCCGCCATGCCGAGGCTAATCGCATAATCGAGATGAAGCAGGTCTACTGCGGTGAGCGGACAGGCTTCCATCTGATCGCCAAAGCCGGGCGGCAGTTCACCCGCCCCGTGATTGGCACGCGCATATTCGATTAACAGCGGCATCGCCCGCTGAAAATAGACGTGCGAAAGTGCAGGGCGCAGAACTTGACGAAAGTAACGTCCGCTGCGGATCAGGCTATGGTATCCGCGCTGGTAATAAACCCAGAGGGTTTCGGAATCAAGGTCTTCAATTATCATAGTTGGGTCATTGGGTCATTGGGTCATTGGGGCGTTGGGTCATTGGATTTTCGTTTGCCCGAAACGTATACGGAAAACTGTAGGTTAAGCAGATACGTTTTTGCACTTGAATTGCCCAATGACCTAATCACCCAATGCCCCAATGACCTACTGATAGACAAATCAGATAAATCTCGTACATTGCGCGTCCGAAGGACGCTTGGCGGCACGCCATTTCAGACGGGGGTTTAAAACCCCCGCGCTGGCGAATGTACGGAGTTTAAGCGATTTCTCTATTAGGCTTCTGTCAATTCCATTTCCACCGCACCGGCGACTTCGACATAGTGCGCGAGAATAACCTCTTGGTCGGAGAATGACCAATCGGCTCCATCGGCATGAACGTCGGCTTTCAGTTGTTCGAGGTCGGTGCGAATCATCATCTCCTCGACAGACTGACCGGACGGAATCATTGGATAGACGTTTTCATATGTCGGTATCAAACAATCAATGACGATAGGTTTGTCGGTGATCGCTTTGGCTTTCAGCAGCACGTCGCGGAGTTCTTCGGGCGTTTCCGCACGGAACCCGACGCCGCCGTATGCCTCCACGAGTTTGACAAAATCGGGCGAGGCTTGCAGATCAACGGCACTGTAGCGTTCCGAATAGAACATTTCCTGCCACTGACGCACCATGCCAAGCGATTTGTTGTTTACGATCATTGTGACAATAGGCAATCCATAGACGGTGGCAGTCATCAATTCTTGAGCCATCATTTGGAACGAGCCGTCACCTGACACACACACGACACGCTTGTCGGGATTAGCGAACTGCGCTCCAATCGCGGACGGCAACCCGAATCCCATTGTACCCAATCCGCCGGACGTAATCCATTGGTGCGGGCGGCGACATTTGAAGTATTGGGCAGCCCACATTTGATGCTGTCCGACATCGGTAGTCATAATGCAGTCGTGGTCAAATGCTTCGCTGAGTTGTTCGATGGCATATTCTGCGTAGAGTTTGCCGTCATTCGGGTACATCAGCGGGAAGCTTTTTTTCCATCCGATGATGGTATCGTTCCACTCCGTCCACGGGCGCGGCTCGATGAGTTTATTGAGTTCGGTCAGAATCGCCTTCACGTCGCCAACAATCGGCACATCAGGAACCATGACCTTGCCGATTTCTGCCGGGTCGATGTCAATATGGATGATCTTTGCGCCTGTCGCGAATTTGTCCACATTGCCCGTAACGCGGTCATCGAAACGTGCGCCGATTGCGATGAGAAGGTCGGACTGATTGACGGCATGATTGGCATAAGCCGTGCCGTGCATTCCGAGCATTCCCATCGAAAGTGGATGCGTTTCATCTATCGCGCCTTTGCCCAAGAGCGTTGTGGTCGTGAGCAGATTGGCTTTTTCGGCGAGTGCGGTAACTTCGGCTTGAGCATCGGACATGATCGCGCCGCCACCGACATAAAGAACCGGACGTTGGGACTCCGCGATCAACTGTGCCGCCTTGCGAAGCTGCAATTCGGGAATGCGGCTGTGCGGACCGGCGGGCTTATATGACGGAATTGAGATATGACGCGGATAGTCTTTGGCAGGATCGAACTCTATTGTCCCCTTGCTGATGTCGAGCGGAATATCAACAAGCACGGGACCCGGTCTGCCGGACGCCGCAATATAAAACGCTTCGGCGAGGGCTTGCGCCAAATCTTCGACGCGCTTCACCAAATAGCTATGTTTGGTGATCGGCATAGTGATTCCAGTGATGTCCGCTTCCTGAAAGGCATCTTTGCCGAGTACGGAGGTTCGCACCTGTCCGGTGATGGCGACTATCGGAATCGAGTCCATGTGGGCGGTTGCCAGTCCGGTGACTAAGTTTGTCGCGCCGGGTCCGCTGGTGGCGAGACAGACGCCGACTTTGCCTGTCGAGCGGGCGAACCCGTCCGCCATGTGCGCCGCGCCTTGTTCGTGGCGAACGAGAATGTGCTTGATGTCTTTGCAGTCGAAAATGGCGTCATAAATGGGCAGAACGGCTCCGCCGGGGTAGCCGAATATATGGGAAACCCCTTCTTGTCGCAGACACTCCAGCATGATCTGCGCTCCTGAAAATCTCATGGTATCCTCCTCGATTTGTCCCCTAAAAACACAAAAAAGCCCCTCATCCTCAAGGGACGAGAGACTTTGCTCACGCGGTACCACCCTTGTAACCGGCACACGTTGACGCAACGTGAACGACGAACACGCGAACGCATTCTGCCGATGACTTAGTTGCGCGGTATCGGGCGCACCCGGATCGCCTACTGAGAACAATCATTTGCTCCGTTCAGCCTCTCTGCTCCGAGGGGAGTTTCGGAAAGAATTGCTATCGCCTCGCACCACCCGGCGACTCTCTGAAAGTCAATGGATTCCTACTTGCCTCATCAACGCATTGTCGAATATACAATTACCCTTCAATTTTAACACACCTGCGCGTGTCTGTCAAGTCTTATTTTCGGGATTTTACGCAAAAATTTGCAGGTTGGGTTGTGTCACTCTAGATCAATATCACTTACACATCGCAGACCTCTGTGATTTAATGCGATTTTTACATTGACGTAACCACGCGCTGCAACTCGATAACTATGACAGTGGTTGTCGCCGCATATCCATGACCCGCCTCTTAACACATACATACGCCCTTTCTTAGTTGCGAACTTTGGGTTTTGAGGCGTGCTGATGCTGTAATAGTCTGGATCGAACTCATCGGCGCACCACTCCCATACATTCCCTGCTATATCAAACAACCTATACCCATTTGACGGAAAAGCCCCTACTGGTGAACGAGAAGCATAACCATCGTCATGCGTGCCCAAATTCGCCATGTACCTACCATTCGGTTTTAATTGATCGCCCCAAGGATACATTTTGCCTTGAAGTCTACCTCGCGCCGCATATTCCCATTCGGCTTCGGTAGGAAGTCGTTTTCCCCTCCACAAAGCATACGCTTGTGCGTCATTCCATGAAACTTGACAAACAGGATGGCGGGGGTAGGCTCTTGAATTTGGTCCCTCTGGCTGACGCCAGTTTGCTCCAATTACAGTTGTACCTTCACCTTTTTTTGTGTCGAATACAACACTCCAACCTGATTTCTCCGCATCAGTAATATACTTCGTTTCTTTGACAAACTTACCAAAGTCTCTCACAGTAACTTCGTACTGATCAATCCAAAATGCAGACAAATGGACACTGTGAACGGGTCTTTCATATTTTTCACCCGACGCTGAGCCCATCATGAACGAACCCGATTGTATCCGCACCATGTAACTGTGTCTGTCGTTTTCAATAGAGGATTGAGAGGTGCTTCTTTTGCCGAAAAAAATCGTGCAAGCAATAATGCTGACTAAAAACGTAGTGTTGAATATTTTAGCAGTCACAAATTCGACCTCCTTATGAAAAACCTGCATAATAAGGCTCACTAATCGACACTAATGTTATGTCATCCATTTCTAAAAGTAAGAGTGTTTCTGTTATCCACGCTGGTGCGACGTGTTTTTGTCCGTGTGGAGCATTGGAGTAATATGATACTTCTGCGTTGACATCATAGTTGGTTTTTTTCACATCTATTCCAAAACTTTTTAATAAAATCATGTCAAGAGATGCACTTGATTTTTTCGACGCAGCTTCAAGAGATTGAACTAATGCTTCAATCGCTATACGTAGTGCTTCATCTATTGAATCTGCTTTCACTGACAACATAACATTAACAAACCTCCCCATGTAAGTCACGTCGGCACTGACGTGAGGATTGAAATGTTTAACTAAATATGTTTTCAATGCCTAACCCCTTCAATATGGCAACATCGGCCACCAAGGGGGACTAACTACAGAACCTACACTGTCCCCTAAATAACCATTATAGCTTAAATCCATCCAAGCAGTAATGCCATGTTTAGTTGTTGTAAATCTCCATTCCCGATCTCGATTGTTACAGGGTTGGTAAGGTGAATTCGGTTTTGGAAAAAAACGACGTACGATTGTATGTGGACCTGAGTGAGTACCCGGTACAATGGCATCTGTACCACACACATTACAATAAAATCGAAATTGTTGTGTTGCAGTAATTGTCCACATTTCATAAGGATTAAGAATAAGTATTGGCTGAAGTTTCCAGCCAGGCAAAAATTTATGCCTGTCATTAGCCGCACCCGCTGTCAAGTTGATTGTCCCTACGCCATCTGTTGCTGTCCGCCCATCTGTAGGGTTACGAAACATCCAGCCGACAAAGGGAGGGACAATTCTTTGCCAATAGATGATCCGATGAATAGTTCGTCTACGCGATTTACAGTGGCGGGCGGACATTTTTTGCCACTACAGATAGTGGTTTTTCGCGGAGTTCCCGTTATTCGTCGGAATATCTAATGAGTATCAAGGCTTCCGTCCCGTCGCCTGTGATACCACCGGCTTCTATCGTCCGCACCTTGCGGGGTGTCGCAGCAATCATGATACGGGAGACGCCAAGACTGCTCTGCCCGCAGTGGTCTTGGGTCTGATTGCCTGCATATTGCTGGAGTTTCTCCCGCGTCAAAACTTCCGACCATTTCATCGTGACTCTCCTCCTTGCCGATTGCTAACCCATACGTCCAACCAGAGTCGGCAGTATCGTGGGACCGAAACTGACGTTGAGTTTGCGCGTCAGAGTGAGTTTGTCGCCCTCGAAGCGGCAGGTAAAGGTTTGGATATACGGCGTTTTATAGAAGCAGATTTGGAGTGCCAGCATATCGTCTGCCGTCCATGTTCCGCGTATCGCCGCAGTCCCATCCAATCCGTCGATCAAGGTTGTTTTGCCACGCGCCCAATCTCCCATACGACACTTGGCGGTGTGTTCGCCGCGTGCGTCTTTGAGTTTGATGGTGCAGCGATCTCCCGAAAACGTCAGGGATAGTGATTCGATCTTGTTGTCGTTCTTCTCGAAGGTAAACGTCTTGCCGGAGATACGCTCTGTTATCGGCGAGTTTGGTTTGCCTTCGATAACCGGAACCGCCAATTCATTGAGCGTCTTTTTGAGGTCAATGGCAGACTTTTTCGTACTCGATTCGTTCTTCATTGCGGGCAGGAGATGCTCCCATGCGGCATTGAGAACTGCTTGCATATCGCCCACTCCGCTCGTAATGGCAAGCACAGCGTTTTGCTCCGGCATGACGACGCAATACTGACCAAACGCTCCATCGCCACGATACAGCCCGTGCCGACTCCGCCAGAATTGATAGCCGTAGCCCTGACTCCAATCGCTCGCATTCGCTGGATCGCCATTGGAAATCTGCTTGGAGGTCGCTTGCTCGATCCACGCCGCTGGCATCACCTGCTTGTCGTTCCACTTGCCTTTCTGCAAATACGTCTGCCCGAACCGCGCAATGTCCTCGGTTTTGATACTCAAGCCCCATCCGCCGACATTGATCCCTTTCGGGCAGTTCTCCCATGTCGCGTCTTTGATGCCAAGCGGCTGAAAGAGACGCGGCGTGAGATATTCCAGAATGGGCTTGCCGACAACCTTCTGCACAATCGCGGAGAGCAGATAAGTTGCCGCGCTGTTATAGACGAATTTGCTGCCGGGCGCGTGTTCGACGGGAAGCGAGAGGAATGCCTTGACCCAATTCCCGTCTTTGCTTCCGGTCATGGCTCCTGTCGCGTCCTTGTCGTGTCCGGTTCCCATCATCAGCAAATGCTTGACCTGCATTTTGGCGAGATTGGCGTCAATTTTGGCGGGCAATTCATCGGGAAAGAACGAAGTCACCAGCGAATCGACGGTGAACTCTCCCTCTTCGACGGCAAACCCGACGGCGGTAGACGCAAAGCTCTTGCTGAGAGAGTAGAGCATGTGGGGATGCTGCGGGGCGTAGGGCGACCACCAGCCTTCGGCGGCGACTTTGCCATGCCGCATGAGGATAAAACTGTGCAGTCCGCCGACTTTGCTGTTGACGGCTTCGAGAAAAGATTGAATGCCTGCCGAGTCGATACCCACCGCTTCGGGCGAAGTGTGGGGCAGTTTCGAGGCAAATTTGACGGGCGCGGGAGTCTGTGCTGCTGCGCCTTCCTTATCGGTCAACGCGGCGAGAACAGGCATGGCAGCCAACCCTTTCAAGACTGTACGGCGTGTCGGTGAGTTTTCAGAAGTCAAAGTGAAGTCACTCCTTTGTAAAGTGGCTTCCTATTCTGCTCTGTTGCGCCGATTTCCTGCGTGATCTATGCTGAGGATTTGTTTGCAAACAGAGCATCAAAGCGAGGTGAGAAATGCGGGGACATCAGCGAGAGCGAGCGTTTCAGGGTTGAGCGTGGCAAGCCCTTCCGCCTCTGCCGCTCGGACTAATCTTTTATCGGAAGCGACAACAATACAGGTGGGCGCGTCGGAAGTGCCTGCCAATTCTAAAACCAAGGTCAATATCGCCGCGTCGGTTGCGTTGATATTGTGCCGCTTCATCGTGGCGATACTGCGAAAGATCACCGCGTCGCTGATATTGTAAAAAGTGAAATCGGGGTTGTCCAAAAATTCTGCTTGGAGTGTCGTTATCCCATCCGTGAATGTTTGGAGGCTCAATGCGCCGCCATTATACCGCCTCAAGATAATCGAATAGGTTTCTGCATAGCCCAAAGGCGTGGAAGTCATCTCCTCGATAGGAACAGTATCGAAGAGAGCGTCTACGACTTCCACGCCAGTCTCCTCGGTATATCGCTTCGAGAGTGCGCTTGCATCCCAAAAGAAAAGCCTCATATTGCGCTATTCCTCATCCCGTGCTGCAATGATTCCGCAAGAGAAGATATTGTCCTCAGCGCGGATACCCTCCGCACGCATCATCTCACGTACTTTCTGAATTGTTGCATCGGGATTGGGAACAAAGCCCATTTCTGCGTTCACTTCGGCGATGATTTTTCGCATCGCCTCTTTGTCTACTACCAACCTGCGATGAACCTCTGCAAATGTTTCTGCCATTTTCGTCTCCTCCACTGCCTATGATACCATAGCCGCCTTAACTCCCTGCGGCAACCGTCTGCTCTGCGGAACGCCCGCCCTCGTCGGTGGCGCGAATGCCGCGATAGGCGGCTTGATAGGAGTAGTTTGCCGCCGCGCCTGTGAGGGTGTCCACATACGGCGAGGCGGTATCGAAGGCGATGAGTCTATAGTCGGCTTCGCCCTGCTTTTTGCGATAGATATTGGAGCCGTGCGCCCACGCGGGTTTGCCGTTGATCTGTTCGTTGCCGGGCGTCGTGCCGAAGTGAATGATGACCATACCGGGCGCGAGTTCGAGGGAGAGAGCGGGGATTTCGGAGCCGACATTGCGGCGCGAGGGAGTGCGATCCGGGACGGTGATGCCGAGTTGGGCGCGGAGTCCGTCGGTCATACCGGGATGGTTGTTGATACGACGGACGAGAGGGCGAAGCGTCTGTTCGAGGGTGACGCGGCGCGTTTTCTTGGTGGCGACGGACTGGCGGAACGTGGCTTCGGCGGCGACTTGAGTGGTGACGGCTCCGTTGAAATTGGTTTGCGCGGCGGTGAGGGGCGTGACATCTGCCGCGACGAGCGAGACGGCGGCGAGATTGGCATTGAGGACGGCGGTGAAGTTGGTGAGCCATGCTTGCAGTTCGGTGTCGTTGATGGGCAGATAGTTCTTTCCGGGCATAATGAGGGTCTCCTGTTCGATGAATGGCAGGGCGTGTTTGTCGAATACGCCGTCTTATTTCGCGATCACGACGGCATATTCCTCTTTCAAGAGGGCGAAAATATGAATTACGCCCTCTTAATCATCAATCACGCCCTCTTATTTGATATTCAAGCGGTCTTGAGCGGCGATACAGATACAGCGAAATAAATTTCTCTGCTAGGGGCGTTCCGCCGTGCCGTGCTTCGCACTCTTACTTCCTTAATGACAGAGTCACTATAGAAGATCGAACGCAGTGACAATGCCAACAAGTTCTTGCGAACCACTCTGTTTACTCATAACAAGAATTGGCTCGCCGTTGAAATTGTCTATTACCTCAGCAATTTTCGTTTTACCCGTATAGATTGTAGCATCAGGCAGAGCAATGGTTTGCTCTTGAATATAATCTCCCAACGGCTTTACCAAACGCCTTTTACGTTCTGCGGGGTTAATGCCTCGCAAATATTTGGCAATCTCTTTATCAGAAATCAGTTTCCATATTCCCTTTTCTTTGACAGGCAGGTATGAAAACGAATTGACGAGCATTTGTTGACGGACAAAACTGACAGGTTGCCAAAGTGCCACACAAATAGGGTTGCGAACCATATAGTCAGAAATTTGTGGGTCGGTTATTTCTTCGTCCAAAGCATCCTCCAGAATCAATGCCAATTCTACTGCATGAGTAGTGAGATGACGTGCGAATGCACCACTGTGCATTGCATCGTTTCGAGCATTCTTGACGATCATATAAAGGTCATAAAACGGCAAGTGGCATTCACGATATTCTGTTGGAATATCTACTGCCAATGCTGATTTTGAAGCGACATCATTGAGGGGAGGAAGGTAGTTCCATAAGTTTTCGATTTTGCCAAGCGTGTAGCTTCCCATTTGTTCCACAATATGAATAATCCCCTCAAACGATTCTGCATCGCGGAAAGCTTCTTCTCTGGCTTGGCGCAACTCTCCGCGAAAATGCAATGCTGTTGTTCGATCCAATTCACTCATCCTTTGGCTTCTC
>Ga0163154_10007864_pt1 | contig 12585 bp, 11 predicted proteins | sample OliLakLV19MP9P1_FD_148649 | JGI IMG/M metagenome (GOLD analysis project Ga0163154, IMG submission 148649) | Freshwater microbial mat bacterial communities from Lake Vanda, McMurdo Dry Valleys, Antarctica - Oligotrophic Lake LV.19.MP9.P1 | ecosystem: Environmental > Aquatic > Freshwater > Lake >... | reverse complement strand
GAATTAATTCATCGATTACAGCTACCATTACGGCGTAGGATCAAAGATATATTTTTAGGTACTTTTCCTTTAAGTGCTCATACTTTTGTGTATTTACTCACTATTGCAAACAAACTCCCTCCGGAGCTGGTTGTAATGACATTTACTTCAGTTTTTATTGAAGCTGCTTTTGTGTCTAACAGATTAATGAAAAGAGGAATATTAGTAGAAGCTCAGGCTCAATTAGCTGATAAAGACTTCGGCTATGCTTCGGAGAATCAACTAGTTGGTCAAGATAGTACTGAAGAAGAAACTGTGATACAAACACTTATTGAGGATTACAATTACAAAAGATATGAAAGAAGAGTTAGGGCTGCAGTACAGAAAATTAAACAGTTAAGCATATTGGGATACTCTCATGCAGACATTGCTAGAGCAACATATGAGGCTACATGGCAAGGAGATACATATCCGTTGCTGGACACACTTATAGCTCAAGCTCAAGAAAAATTTCAGTATACTGACCAGGACGTGAGGGCGCTAGCCAAGAAATCCGCCTTAGAGAGAAGAAAAAGAATCTTACAGATGAGAGTTATCGCTGGTCAAACTATATTTGATCAAATAAATAAGCAGTTTCCTGGGATGGCCTTCCCAGACTCCTAGACTAGTTTCAATCTTGGTTCTCGTTCAAGATCACTCTTGGGTTGAATAGTTTGCACACCAGCCACCACCCCGATCATAGCGGCATTGTCGCCACAGAGTTTTTTGGAGTAAGGGACACGCAGTTTCAAGCCGTAGGGTTTTAAGGTAATGCGCAGCATGCTGCGTAGTTTCATGTTGGCGGCTACGCCGCCACCCAGCCAAACTTCAGTTATTTCAGTTTTTTGTACAATCTTGTTCAATTTATAGCAAATAGATCGAAATATAGCCTTTTGAAACGACGCACTAAAATCATAGATTTGGGTTTTAGTCAGGGTCTTTTCGGCACCTAAAGCTTCGATTTTGTTTCGGGCGAAAGTTTTCAAGCCTGAGAAGCTCAAGTTATAGTTGCCACTAGTAGTCATGGGCAACGGAAACTCAAATGCCCGATCATTTCCCAGGCGACCAAATTCTTCAATTATGGGTCCGGCCGGATAGCCCAAATCTAACATTCGTCCCACTTTGTCTAAGGCCTCGCCAGCCGCATCGTCTATCGTACCGCCTAAGTGATGGTAGTGACCCACTTCAGTCATGAGAAAAAACTCACTTTGTTTCCCAGAAATCACTAACGACAACACATTTCTAATTGCCGCTGATTCAAGCGCTAGTTTGGTTGATGAAGCTGGTAAAGCCAAAGGTGATAAGACATGACCTTCAATATGATTGATTGGTATTAACGGCAGGCCGTAGCGTTCAGCCAATTCTTTAGCTTTGGTAATTCCTACCTCCAAAGCCGGTGCTAAACCAGGACCTTGAGTAACGGCCACAACCTGAATTTTTTTCCAGGTGACTTCTGCTTTGCGGAGGGCCGCTTCAATAGTTGGCTCAATATTTTGGCGATGGGCGAGCTTGGCTACCGTTGGAAAGACTCCGCCATATTGTTTGTGAAGTTGGGTTTGAGAAGCGACAACGTTTGATAAAAATCTGGCGCCGCGAGTCACTGCCACTGAGGTTTCATCACACGAAGTATCAATAGCTAAAATTAGTTGGTCAGACATTTAGGATTTGGGTTGAGCAATTTGCAGCTCTCGACCTGGAACCTTATCACTAAAAACTACTTGCAGCAATGGCACTTGTGAGTTTTCAATCATCGGTATTATCCAGGGTTTGATCTGATTAAACCACTCAATGACGATCACGGTTTTTTTACCAAATAGAGTTTGTATCTCCAACTGGTGAAAGTCAGCTTCTGTTTCAATTTTCCAGACATCCAAGTGATAGAGATGACCGGTTACTTCGTGCCGTTCAAAGCCATACTCTTCTAGATAAATGTAGGTGGGAGAAGTGATGATGTCTTGTATCTGGAGAAATTCGGCCACACCTTTAGTAAAAATGGTTTTGCCACTGCCCAAAGCTCCGTCCAAACCAATCACAAGACCATGATTCTTAAGGTTGTCCCAGTTTTTGAGCAACAGGCGTTTAGCAATGTCTTTGGTTTCCTGTTCTGAAGTTGAAGTTAAGGTAATTAATTTAGCGTTTTCAGTCTCCAGTTTTATTTCCCCAGCTCTAAGCGTGACCGGTGTGGAAAGCGTAGTATCAATCACGGTGGAAGGGGGATTTTGAGGTAAAGTACCAGCGTCTAAAACCAAATCAATTAAAGATTTTTGTTTGCCTGATAGATTGTCAAAGATATCTGAAATTGAGTAAGGTCGTTTCTCGCCCGAGCCATTAGCCGAAGTGGACGTTATGGGTTGTCCCAAGACCTTTACAATCTCAAGTACTAAAGGATAAGCGGGAATTCTAATGCCCAACGTCCCAAATTCTGACTCCACACCGGGAGCAACTACCCCCTTACCTCGAGAGATGACCGTGACAGGACCAGGCAAAAAGCGTTGGTATGAGCGCCGCGCCGAGTCGTTGATCTCCACATATTTTTCGGCCATTGCGATATCAGTCACGGCAATAGACAAAGGTTTACCCTCGCGGCGCGCCTTGTACGCCAACAATTTTTTGACTGCTTCAGGATTGGTGGCATCAACACCAGCGCCGTAGGTAGTTTCGGTAGGGAATATGACTAACTGGCCAGCCTTCAAGGCTGTTGCTGCTTGCTGAGCGACAATTTCAGCGGAAAGTTTGGCTAGATCAATAATTTTCATGAGACTATTATACCTTCAGTTAAGAGTTGTTCTCTTTGTTATAATAAGAAGATATGAACAATTTAGATAGCGTGCCGACAGCTTCCCTTTTTGATTTCGATGACTATGCTGCTCCAGGCCAGATAAAGTTTGGTTTATTTGTGAAGACTCATGAGATGAGACAGTTGGAGCAATCATTGAGACATATCTTGTTGCTACCCAAAATTGAACGCAATACTTGGATCAAAGATCACGAAGACTTAATGAATAATTTATTGGAATCATTTGTCCAAGACTCAACTTTCGCATTGGATGGCCTACAGCTTGATACAGAGGCAGCAGAGCTGTCAATTGAGTTTGTGACCAGCTTACGCGATGTCATGAATACTCTACGTGGCATTCTAGAGAATGCCAAAAGTCTTAACAGTTAAGTGCCGACGTTCTTTAAGAACGATATCATAAGGTTCTATGCCATTGGGAAATCTATTTACAGTTTTGGTTTATCAACCTTTTTTTAACATCCTCATCTTTTTTTACTGGATTTTAGACTTCATAACTCGAGGAAACCCGGACATGGGTATTGCCGTGATTTTCTTAACGATTTTGATTCGAATCTTACTTTTGCCTTTATCTTTGGCTGGCTACCGGTCAGAAAAAGATCGGCGAGCCATTATCGTCAGTTTGAAAGAACTAGAAGAAATCCACGCTGGTGATCCGATTGCCTTTAAAAAGCAAAAACAAAAATTGCTCCAGGGCAATCGCAAAGTTTTTGTGGGCGAGTTTGTGTCATTAGCAGTGCAAGTGGGGATTTCTCTCATGCTCTACAAAATTTTTTCAACAGGTTTGGAAGGCGCTGATACACACTTGATTTATACATTTATGCCTCAAGTGGAACAGCCATTCAATTTAGTTTTTCTAGGTCGCTTTGACTTAGCTCACACTAACTTTTTCTTAAACATTCTCCAGTCTTTCTTTATTTTCATCTTGGAAACTTTGTCTATTTACACCTCACCGTACCCACCAAGTAAAGGGGAAGTAGTCAGATTACAACTGATTCTGCCGGTAGTCTCATTCTTTATCTTTATGTTCTTCCCAGCGGGAAAAAAACTATTTGTGATCACCACCTTGATTTTTAGTATTGGGCTGACGATTTATAAATACATTAAGCATCGCTACGAAGCTTATAAATTAGAGCAAGAAGAAAAAGAGTTAGCTGAAGCTGCGGCAGAACAACCAATCGTAGTCGAGATTAAGTAATTTCTTGAGACTAAACCAGATTTTTCTTTTACTTTTAAGCGATCCCCGCGTACAATATACAAGTTATGGAATTTGATAGATTAGTAGTGTCATTCATGGTCGACGAAGTGGTCGGAGGCTTTTTTATCTCTGTGCCACCCGGACACATTGCGTGTGTCTATGACCGTGGTCGAGGCGTCTTGCCTCATGTTTGGGGTCCAGGTTTACATCTCAAAATTCCTTTTTGGCAGGTAGCCAAGTTATTTAATGCCCAAGTTTTAGAGTACTCAATTATGGAAGGCTTTGATTCTTCCAAAAATAAAGAGTCTTTGGGCGACCAACCAATTGTGACTTCCACCAAAGACGGTAAAGATATTACGGTTCAAGGTTCTGTCTTATTTAGAATTGATAAACACAATGCGCCAGAGCTATGGGAAAATATTGGCGAAAATGTAGTTTCCAAAGTCGTCAGACCGTTTGCGCGCAGTCGCATTTCATCGGTCCTCTCCAATTTAGAACTTGACCAAATCAAACAAAACCGGTCTCAAATTGAAGCTTTAATTAAAGATGATTTAAGTCATCATTTTGAGGATCGCGGCCTAAATTGTGAAGGCTTTTACTTAAGTGAAGTGAGAACTACGGGCACCAAAGGTGCTGAAGTGGCCATTTTAACTGAAGTCTCTCAAGTTCCTGCTATGCAATCGCTCAATGGTAGTCTGCCATCTAGCCATTAAGGGCTATTTTTTGATTCCCCCGCCTTGACAACAAATTAGCAGTCCATTAGACTACCTGCTAGTAGTCATAGCACTCAGATGCTAAGAGCGCTACTTTTTTTACATTACATGACTTATAAGTCATAAGGAGGATCTATGGCACATACTGTTTCTGTCTCACAACTTAAACCCTTACCAGGATATGTGTTGGTGGAACCTGCCGCTGCTCAAAAACAAACCATGTCCGGCATTTATTTGCCAGACTCCCAGAACGAAAAACCACAGTACGGTACCGTTGTCGCCGTAGGTTCACCAGTCATGGAAGAGGGGAAAGAAGTCAAACCTCCTGTCAAAGCCAAAGATCAAGTAATCTACAAAAAATGGGGTGGTAATGAGTTCAAAGTTGGTGAGATTGAGTACCAATTTTTGAAGTTTGAAGACTTAATTGCAATTATTAATTAATGAACTTTTATTTTGAGGCGAGGATTGTACTCTGGTACACTCCTTGACGAAAAAGAATAGGAAAAAATGGCAGCAAAACAAATACTTTTCGGTGACGATGCTCGTCAAAAGATGTTGATCGGTATTAATAAATTAGCCGCGGCCGTTACCACGACTTTAGGGCCTAAGGGTCGTAACGTCGCCATTGATAAATCATGGGGTGCACCAACCGTCTTACACGATGGTGTCTCGGTTGCCAAAGAAATTATTTTAGAAGACAAATTTGAAAACATGGGTGCCCAACTCGTCAAAGAGGCAGCTTCCAAAACCAATGACGTGGCTGGTGATGGCACCACTACGGCTACTTTATTAGCTCAAAAAATTAGTGCCAAAGGCATGAAATACGTGACAGCTGGGACCAACCCGATGATCATGAAGCGTGGCATTGATCGCGCGGTTGAAGCTGTAGTGGCTGAGATCCGCCGCTTATCCAAGCCAGTCACTGAATCTGATTGGGAAAAAGTGGCTACGATTTCGGCTCAAAACGAAGTCATTGGTAAGAAAATTGCTGAAGCTTTGAAATTAGTGGGCAAAGATGGAGTGATTGAAGTGGAAGAAGGTAAAACCATGGATATTACCATCGAGCATACTGAAGGTATGGAGTTTGATAAGGGCTATGCTTCGGCTTACTTTGTGACGGATTCCGATAATATGGAGTCAGTTATTGAGAATCCTTACATTTTAGTCACAGATCAAAAGATTTCTTCAATTCAAGATCTGTTGCCAATGTTGGAAAAGCTAATGCCAATCAGCAAGAATTTTGTGATTATTGCTGACGACATTGACGGTGAAGCCTTAACTACTTTGGTGGTTAACAAGATGCGCGGTGCTTTCAATGGCCTAGCGGTCAAAGCCCCTGGTTTTGGAGATCGACGCAAAGCCATGCTGCAAGACATTGCAATCTTAACTGGTGCCAACTACATCTCTGGCGAAACCGGTCGCCAACTCAAAGATGTGACGATTGAGGATCTGGGTCGGGCTGATTTTGTGCGAGCTACCAAAGACGCGACACGCATTGTGGGTGGCAAAGGTAAGAAAGCCGACATTGATGCTCGAGTAGGCCAAATTGATGCTGAAATCGCCAAAGTAACTTCAGAATTCGACAAAGAAAAATTGGCTGAACGTCGCGCCAAGCTCACGGGTGGCGTCGCTGTAATTCAAGTTGGTGCTTCAACTGAAATTGAGATGAAGAACCTCCAAGAACGCGTTAAAGATGCCAAAGAAGCCACGCGCGCTGCCATTGAAGAAGGCATCATCCCTGGCGGAGGTGTGACCTACATCCAAGCTGGAAAAGTCTTAGTCAAACTGACTTCTGACTCTCATGACGAGCAAGTTGGAATTGATCTAATTGCTTCAGTTTTGGAAGAGCCATTGCGAATGTTAGCTCGGAACTCAGGCGTCGATGATGGTTGGGTCGTCAGAACAGTCATGGAGAAGAACACAGCTTCATTTGGCTTCAACGCTATCACAAATGAATTTGGGGACATGGTTAAAGCTGGAATTATTGAACCTGCCAAAGTTGAAATTGCCGCGTTGCAAAACGCCGCTTCAGTCGGTTCAATGATTTTGACAACAGATTGTCTGATCACAGAAATCCCTGAGAAGAAATTAGCGATGCCCGCCAGTGGTGGTATGGATGGCATGGGCGGAATGATGTAATAAAATCTTGGTTGCCCGAGCTGAATACTCCAAAAATAGTAAAAGAAAAGCCAGAGCATCACGCTCTGGCTTTTTGCTAAGATGCGTCCGGCTTACTCCTTGCACTGAAGTGCAAGGAAATCTAAGATGATCAAGTGACAAATAACTGGCAGAAGCCATGGACACTCCCTACTTCACAGCGCGGGGCTCTTGATATTATCCCTGGCTTAGGTGTACTTGGGCTACTTGCGCTCAGCTTGGGTTTGGGTACCTTGACACTAACTCAGCAAACTTAATCTTTACGCAGCAAGGCTAAAGCCTTGACTCTTTGTATAGGTGATGATTGATACGCCATTGATATGTTTTATGGACACCTTGCAGTCAAGTTGAAAAGATTCTAGAATTACATGTGTTTAGAAAATGGATTAAATATAATCAGGCGAGAGATTCTAGTCGCGGAGCGCTAGATATTATCTTGGGAATTGGGGTAGTGGGGTTGCTGATTTTCAGTTTAGGAATTGGAACACTTAGTCTTTCCCAGTTAAGATCAACTGATTCAAGAAGTCGAGCAGCTGGTAATACGTGCCCTTCGTACGCTGGATCGAGTAATTGTTTTGGCAAATCAATTGGTAGCTCTTGTGGTAGTAATGGGAGCTGTGCCTATGGCGGAGGCATTTGTACGTGCAACGAACGCCCACAAGGCGCTCCGACTCCTCCTCCAGCAACTTGTAACAAGTGTCCCAATAGTTGTTGGGAGCCCACAACTGAGGGTGGTCGTTGCAAACAGAATTACTGTAAAGCAGAATGTCGTAACGGATGCGCGGAACAGTCTATTGATGGTGGAACCTGTAATAGATTTTGTAACAAAGATTGCGCTAGTAATGAGCGGTGTATCGAAGCTGCTGATGGCGGCTTTTGTGCTCCAGTAGTCAGCGAAAACCCCTCACCAACTCCGACCGGAGGTGACTCATTTTGTAGGACTTCACAAACATACACTTGTAACGGCAATACTTCAGTTTATTGTCCCTCAGTCGGAGTTACTCCCTCGATTGTCGATTGTTCCACTAGGAGTGCTGGGGCTGGTGAGGCTTGCGTCGCCTCATCCCAACGGTGCGCATCCGTCAATAGTGTCTGTCAGGCAGAAGGTTGGATATGTGACGCAACTAAGTCCACTTCCCGATATTGTGTAGCGGCTGGCTATTTGGATGCGTCTAAAACAAAAACCTGTGGTGTGGGAAATGAATGTTCGCCAACTGCGGCTCAATGTATTAAAAAACCACCCAAACAGCTTCCACAAGGTGGTTTCTGTGATGTTGAGCAAGGGTGTAGATGTGATTCTGGTCCAGATCTGGGAAAGACGATTTCGTTTGGAACAGCATGCTCTATTCAATCGACACTTCCCTGTACCTCGCCAGAAGGTGAAATCCTGCATAACCAAACTAGTTTAGGAGCTTGTAACGCAGCTGGTTGTACTGCGAATTCTAAAGTTGTGTTTAGTTGCAGTAATGGCACACTCTCAACGACTTGCCAATTTTCACAAGCATGTGCCGAAGTTGCAAAATTGCCTGAGGAAAAACGCTGCTATTCAGAAGCTATGGGTTGGATGAATAGTAATCAAGTTATTCTTGGTCAATGTGATGCCGGTGCTTGTGATGAAGGAAGTAAGCCTCGCTATTTGTGCACAGATTCTGGTATACAAACCAGCTGCCAAAGCGATGCGTCTTGTCCCGCAATCAGTGCTTTAAAAAAACTTGATCAGGTTGCGCAGGGTGGAGCAACTTCGCCGATTCCAACTTCAAAGGTAATTCCGACTTTGATTCCGCCCACCTTGAGTCCTTTGGGTGGCAGCTGTGTTCTGTCAAACCAATGTCAAGCTGGTCTATTATGTCGTTCTCAAGTTTGTATTAGTGCAACGGATTTAGCCCAGTGGGAACAACAACAAGCGGCAATTCGAGCCAGCACGCCTTCGTTGCAAGCTGGCCAGCAGTGTTCGGTAACTAAATGTTTGTGCGTTACTGGGCCGGATACCGGCAAAACAATCCCAACTACCGTATTTTGTGGTCAGGGAGTTCAGGGTTCCAATTTAACTGCCCAAGAAATTGTTAACCGAGAAGCAGGTAATCAGGCTCTGCTAGTGCTTCCTAACCTACTCTTGAATTTACCCATTTTTGGTCCTGGTCGGTTTGCGAGTGGAGCGAATATTGCTACCAACGCACAGGGCACGACAGCTGAACGAGCTGCATCTGGCATTGCGTATTACTTAGGTTTAACAGATGTTGTCGATGCCTCTAATCGACTTTTTTGGCAGAGGGGTTTAACGCCCGAAGAAGCTGCTTACTATCGTGCTAATATTGCCACACGATTAGGTGATGCCGTGACAGTAGGGGGGTTTGCCGTAGGAGTTGGTGACATAGTCGCATCATCGTACGTTACAGGAGTCCGTCAGGCAGTTGCGGCACAACTAGCTCGAGGAGAATCTGGCAACGTTAATTTACTCACCGAGCTTGGAATAACAGCTCGACAACTCCCAACTACCCTAACTCAAGGCACCTTAGCTAGTCGAGGCACTGACGAGGCGCTCGAGTTATTAGCATCTGGGTATGTCAATGGGTCAGGTAATTTTGTTCAGAGATTCAGGGCAGGTGTTAATAATGTCTATCAACAAGGGACACCAACATTGGCCGATTCGTTAACTGTCTTGGGAGATTTACATTCAATGAGCCCGAATGATTTGGAAGTTTTACTCTATCAACGAGGTATTACTAACAGAGCGGGAGCTCCTACCGGGCAAAGATTTGCGGCGGTTGGAGATTACTTTGGGAAAAATAGTGCGCTAGATACTGTAAACACTCCAGGCTATAACATCGTCCAACGTTTGACAGGTATTCAGAACCAAATCGGCTCAGAAAGAACAATTCTTCTAGCAGGAAATTGGGAACCACGGGCAGCAGCAGTTTTTAATGCTTATGCACGGAATGACACCACAGCCTTAAGTGCCTTGAACGCCAGGTTTAGAACTTTTGGAGCTGATGAAGTCGCCTACGGAGGTAATAATACCGGATTAACAGCTGAGCTTCTGGGTCAATTAGATTTTGTGTCCTTAACGCCAACTGCGCGACGCGGCTCAAATGTTTTACTACAACACACAGACAACATTAATTTGAGTCGTTACGCTCTTACGCCTAATGATCTAGCTCGTTTGGAGATTATTAATCCGAATCTGGCTAATCAAGTAACTACGGCAGTAGCAGATGGTGCTGAAGGTGCCTTTCGCAATATTACTCCGCATGATATCTCTGTCATTTCTCAGGCCACTCAAGCACTTGATTTGTCACCAGCTCAAATTGCGACCAATATTAATACTCAAGCCAGGAGTATTATGACCGCTCCCCTGCGTAATATTAATAACCCACAAGCGGTGCAAGAATTAGCTCGCTTACGGGCAGCCATGGATGCTGAACTTTCTTTTTACCGGAATAGTCTTGAGTATGGTCAGGCAGTTAATGACTATGCACGAATGTTTAATGTCAATACTATTGGTCATGGTCATTCACCCATTGATTTTCTCTCAAGTCCTCGAGTTTTTGGTCCAAATGCCGCCATCCCAGAAGGTCTCTTGACCAATACTAACTATACCGGCTTTGTGAACCGAAATGGCGTACGTATAGTCAATTTTGATGCCAGTTTGTCTCCTAATATGCGTTTAGATTATGGTACGGTTCTAAGTCAGGCAGCGCCCATAAATGGAGTACAGCCTGTACCAGCTGGAGGTATTGTTAATCCTTTGCGAGATCAGACGGCGTTTGATTTTGGTCAGGCCTTTGGCTTAGCGGTAGACGCAGTTCGGTATGGCGAATATTATGCGCTGTATGGCGTTGCGGCTGTCAGTAATTCAGTTGCGAATGGAGGCTTAACTATATTGAATCAAAATGCTATAAATCAAGAAAATACTCAAGCAGTGATTGACTCAATTATAGGGAGTTTGGTACCATAGAAGAAAAGAAAGTGTAATATGGGTTTAAATAATATAGAAGATAAAAGAAATAATGTAGATAATCAGAGTTACGAATCCCTTCCAGTGACGAACTTACAGGAAAAGTGTGGTCTCGCTATTACAGCTGAAGGACTTAAAAATATTACTCCTTCACAGGAAGGATTTATTCTCGGACTTAGACGTCAGCAAGGGCAAAAAAAAGAGTTTGATTTCGATAGTAAAGAAGCCACTACTATGCTCAATCAAGCAGATATTCCGCTAACTTTTTTGGGAGAAAATGTCCTAAGTGATGCTCAGAAGGTATTTTTAGTCAAATTGTTGATTGCCCGACAACTTTTTAAAACTGAAGGTAAAGAAGTTGGTAGAGATGTTACTTCTATGCAAGACATTGTTTTTGATTCTGCTCGAGAATCAAACTCTCAGAGTGACTGTGCAGAAGTATTAGCGAGGTTGCTTGATTGAGTATAAACGTAAAAAACCAGAAAAACCTATGATTGACTCAACTACGCCCAATCTCAACTCAACGGAGTCTTACTATACTGCTCCTACTTCAAACCAAGTAGCTAGTCCTTTTATTCCTGTTCTGACTCAAAACCCCAGGGAGTTTTTTCAACGTTACGGTTTGCGGTTGTTTTTAGGTCTCATAGTTATCGTGGGAAGTTTGTATGTTCTTAAGAATACCTTAAGTCCTGCTCCAATTCGATCCGTCACGATTGTAGGGGTTGGTACAAAAAGAGTGGCTGCTGACAAAGTCAGTCTGATACTGACATTTATAGCTGGGGGCACGAATAGGTCAGAAGCACTTGCTAACGGAGATGCTGAATATCAGAAGATCATGGCCATCATTCAGGAGTTCAATCCTAGCGAAACTAATAAAGCTCCTTATCAATTAGTGCCACGAGATGCTTCGGGCAGTGTGGCTAATGCCTTATCAGGCGGATATCAATATGTGAGTGGAGCTCAAGTTAGTTTTGAAGACCAATCTCGCATCAATGATTTAATTACGATTCTGAATAACGAAGAAGTAAATGTAGCCCAAATTCAATATATGACTAAGGATGAAACTAAAGTCAGCGAAGAAGTTAGAAAACTGGCAGTCATCGATGCTCGTGAAAAAGCCGAGCAGATTGCCCAAGCATCTGGTGTTCGAGTAGGTAAAATCCTCAGTATTGCTGAACAGCAATCCAATGCCGAAACCGGCAACACCGTGACAGTGTCAGCTGCAAAGACTGAAGATCAAATTCCTTCCGAATTTAATGATGTTGAGATTCAAGTAGTTGTCACTGCTTCATTTGAATTAAAGTAGCAAGGCTGGGATTCGAACCCAGGACCTTCGGTTTATGAATCCGATGCTCTAACCAACTGAGCTACCTTGCCAAAACTTCTGACTGGTATGTTTTTACTAATACACGCCTGAACTTGATTATACCAGAGCGAACGATTATAATAACTATTCTGTTAAGTTTATTTAACTTGACATTCTCTTTGACTTAAACATCAAAGTATTGCTTAGGACAGCTTTAGTTTCATTGATTTGAAATAATAAACTGTCTACCGCGCGGGTTAGTGTACGGTGCACGTGAGGCTCATAATCTCGCAGGCTAGGTTCGACTCCTAGATCCGCAACAATTATCTTTAAATATTGGGGTTAAGCAAAGTTAGCTTCTAGTTGTATAATACTCTCTAGTATTTCTGTTTTTGTTAAAAATTTTGGCTTGGTGGGATTATGTTCCATTATTATTAATGCTTT
>Ga0163154_10007862_pt1 | contig 12586 bp, 13 predicted proteins | sample OliLakLV19MP9P1_FD_148649 | JGI IMG/M metagenome (GOLD analysis project Ga0163154, IMG submission 148649) | Freshwater microbial mat bacterial communities from Lake Vanda, McMurdo Dry Valleys, Antarctica - Oligotrophic Lake LV.19.MP9.P1 | ecosystem: Environmental > Aquatic > Freshwater > Lake >... | reverse complement strand
TAGAAGCAGCATTATTTGCAGAAGAGTTATTTATTATGTACCAAAAATACTGTTTAAATAATAAACTAAAATTCGAAGTTTTATCAATTGGGTACAATAACGAAGGAGGAATATCAGATGCAACATTCTTAATAGATAAATCGGAAAGTTATGGATTATTTAGATTTGAATCTGGAGTCCACCGAGTACAAAGAGTTCCTAAAACAGAAACCTTAGGCAGAGTTCATACATCAACTGCCTCTGTAGTTGTAATGCCACAAATAAATTCTGATGCTATGCAAATTAACCCAGCAGATTTAAGAATTGATGTTTATAGATCTAGTGGACCAGGCGGTCAGTCAGTAAATACAACAGATTCTGCTGTAAGAATAACTCATTTACCATCCAAACTTACTGTTACGTGCCAAACTAGTAAGTCTCAACATACTAATAAGGAAATGGCTATGACTATACTGGTTTCAAGGTTAAAAGAGATTGAAGACGAGAAGATATCAAGTCAACTTAATACCCTAAGAAATGACTCTATAATGGGCGGCAAGCGCTCTTCTAAGATAAGAACATACAATTACTCCCAAGGTAGAATAACTGACCATAGAATAGGTAAATCTTGGTTTAACATTAACGCAGTAATTTACGAAGGAGACCTTCAAGAAATTCTTGAAACCACAAATAAAGTTATTAGATCTGGAGAAACACTTTCAGAAGTAGAACTTGAAGATTAATTATTATTTTAATAATTCCTTTGCTTTATCTAATTGAGGGTCAGTTCCTGCTTTTGCATTATCCTGTGTAAAATCAACTTCGAAGTCTGGAACAACTGGATTTTCAGGGTCTATATTACGACCCGAGGGTGTTAACCATTTTTGAAATACCAAAATCAACATACTATCATCCTCCATTGTAATTACTTGTTGCTCTACTCCTTTGCCTACTGTTTTCTTACCAATTACCTTTCCTCTTTTATTATCTTGAATAGCTGTAGCAAAGATTTCTGATGCAGATGCACTTCCTTCATTTACCAATACCGAAATTGGAGTATTTTCAAATTTCCCAACCCTTGCGTCTAAAAAGTCTGTTTTAGGCTTATTCTTTACTTCTTCTGACATTAGTAATTTACCTGATGCAAAGAATTCCTCCAGTACGTGCCTTACTGAGTATACGTATCCTCCTGGGTTATTTCTTAAATCAATAACAATGCCTTTTACATTACCTTTAGATGAAATCTCATTTACAATCTTATCCCATTTACTATTAAATTCCTCAGCGGTTACATCTAAAAACTGAGAAATGCTTATTTTATATAAACCGCTACCTAAGTCTTTGTAGGTAATATTATCGATAACTATCTTTTCTCTTTTAACAGTAAACTCAAGTTGGCCAACATCACCTTCAGCTCTAAAAATCTTTAGTTTTACCTCTGTTCCGGCTTGTCCTCTAATTTTACTAGCAACTACATTTGGCATTTCTGAACTAACAGTTTCACCATTAACTTCTAAAATAATATCTCCTGACTTAATGCCAGCCTTTTCTGCTGGGTAATTAGACAGAACTGTTTCTACTTGAGTATTTTCACCTGTAAAATTAAGTGTCACACCAATACCTTCTATGTTAGGACTTCGTGACTCTATATATTTAGCAGCCTCTGTGGGTGTTAGAAACGAATTATACTGATTACCTAAAGAATCTAAAAATCCTTTAACAGCGCCATAGGTTAATGTTTGAGTACTAGGTATATCGCCAATATAATTATCTTGTATAACTTTAGTTATGCTATTAAAATACCCTGAATCTAGATTGGGTAAAGAATTTGTTGTGCTCTGAGGGAAAGTATTTGATGTAGCACCTGAAAAAGGTGATTTAAATGCTGATGTAGCTACTGCACCAAGACCTACTCCAAGTAACAATGCCAGTACTATCAAGTATGGTGTTGAGTTTTTGTTAATTTTTATAGTGGATTTGGTTTCATTCATCATTTTAATTATAGAGTAAAAAAATTTAAACACAACAAAAAAGCCCTGAATTAATTCAGGGCTCTAAACAAATCATTTATAGGATTTACACGTATTGTGCAAATGGAATTAGAGCCAAATATCTTGCTCTTTTTATAGATACAGATAATTTTCTTTGGCACTTTGGTGACATTCCTGTTTTTTCAGGAGGTAAAATTCTACCTCTAGTAGTAATAAACTTTTTTAAAGTCTGAACATCTTTATAATCGATTCTTGATGGATCGTTATTAAATGGATCAGAAAGCTTAGCCTGCTTTATTACTCTTTTTTGTTTTTTCTTTTTGAAAGCCATACCTTAAATAATATTAATCAAATTAAAATAAATCTTCACTTTTAAACTCTTCCTCAACAGGTGCAGTAACATGAGAATGCTCCACTACCATGTCTTCTTCAGGCACTTCCCTTGGTGGTAGTGTTTTTCCGGCCTCGATAGCTGCATCTACACCTACCCCCTTCTTTCCTTTATTATCTATTAAAATCATATCGTTTAGTTTGATTTCAGTTCTATAGATTTTTTTTCCATCATTTCCATCAGTAATTCTTGTTCTTAGTTCTCCTTCTACATAAACTAACATTCCAATTGTTAATACCATCGCACAAATTTCAGCTAACTTATTAAAAGCTATTAAGTTATGATACTCAGCTTTTTCCTTTACATTTCCTGATTTGTCCTTCCAGCTAGTATTAGTAGCAATTCCAAAAGAACATACTGTTACTCCATTTGAAGTTTCTCTAATAACAGGATTTCTTGTTAAGTTTCCTATTAACATCACCTTATTTAATGATCTTGCTTTAGACATATTCTCTAATCTAATAATTAATTATTAAACTTCTTCTTTCTTGATTAATAAAGATCTTAAAATATCAGAATTCATTCTTAAAGACTTTCTAAACTCTGTTGATTTACCAGAAGACATTTCTAAGTCATAGAAATAGTAAAATCCTTCTTTAAATTTGCTAACAGGGTAAGCTAACATTCTTTTACCTAGTGGGTTTGTTAATTTTAGTGTTCCTCCAAGCTCCTTAACAGTAGACTCTACCTTAGGAAGAACCTTCTCCTTTACATCTTCTGTGCTAAGTGGCTTTATTACAAGTGCCAATTCGTACTTCATATTTTTACGCGTTTATATAAATAATTGTCTGAATCCTTATCTGAAACAGTCTAGAGATTATACAACAAGTGTAAAGGAGTTTAAATAGCCTTATTAGAAATTTATTCTGCTTTTCATTGAATCGATAATTGTTTGCCCAGAAAGATATTCCAAGTCACCTCCCATTGGTATACCTTTGGCTAATCTTGTTATAGAAAGACCGGGCCTAACTGTCTCTAATTGATCTTTTAAGTATAAAGATGTGGAATCTCCTTCGAGGTTAGGGTTTAAAGCTAGTATAACCTCTTTAATTACTACATCCTCTGCCCTTTTAATTAATGAAGTTACATTAATATCATCTGGACCAATACCATTTATTGGGGAAATGACTCCACCTAAAACATGATATACACCTTTAAATTCCTTAGTACTTTCAATATTTATTAAATCCAGTGAGTCTTCCACAATCAATATTATAGATTTATCCCTAGAATCATCATCACAAATGGAGCAGATATCTTTATTTGTTACATTTCCACAAATATTGCACTTAGAAATATTATTAATTACACCCTCTAGGGAGTCACTTAACTTTTTAGCTAAATCTTTGGCATTAACTGAAAGATACAGCGCTATCCTTGCGGAGAGTTTGGGCCCAACATTAGGCAAACTACTAAAAGAGTCGGTTAATTCTATTATTTCTTTAGGCAAAGCAGCCATATTAATTAAGCATTCCTCTTAGATCATCAAGACTTGTATTTGCAGCCATATCTTTTTGTAGCTGTGCTTTAGCATCGTCTAATGCCTTTTTTGTATCTGTGGTAATTGTAGTAACCAGCTTTTTAAGGTCGTTTTCTGGAATATTAGGGAATCTTTTAGCTAACTCTACATAATCAGGTTCAGTTTCTACAATCGAATAAACACCATTTATAATTAAAGCCATTGTGCCACTTTTACCTACAGCCTTTGTATTTTGCATCTGACTTTGCATTTTTCTAGCCTTTAAAGCTAATTTTGGTAAATCTAAAACTCCCATATTAATTATTTAAAAATTTAAAATATCCCCTCTACCAAATTTGAATTATCAATTGTTTTATCTGGCTTCTTTGGTAGAACAATTTTATCATCTATTTCTTCTTTTTTTACTTCATTTTTAATTACTACAGGTTCTGTACCCAACAAAAAAGTAATTTCCATTTCCTTTTTGAACAACTCCCTTGCTACACCTGAAAATATTTCACGAGCTTCTTTTTTAGAAATATATGTAAGATTAAATTTATATGGACTACTAATTTTAATTTGATCACCTATTATTTCAATTTTTGACGTATTCATCATCCCCTTTAACCTAGGTAATACCTCTAATGCACGAATGTTTACTTTCTCTATAAAGGTTGTCTCATTTGCCTCAATCTTAGATAAGTCTGGACCTACTTCCAATACAGTAGCTTTAGCTTCATCTGCGGGTGTTAAAACTTCTGATCTTAGGGAGGTGAGAATCTCTGTAGGTTTTAACGTAAGCTTATTGTTTGAAGCCTGTAACATTGATTCTTTATTAAAATAACTCAATATTGCTAAACTAACTATAGTGGCTTTATCCGAAAAATCTCTTATTTCCCCCCTTATTTTTATAGCTAAATTAGCGATATTTATATAGTCATAGTCTAATTTACCTTTTCGAGCCTGATCCATTAACTTAACATTAACTAAATGTATTAATTGCTCTAAAAAGATTGGAACATTGTCATTACTTTTAGAGATATTATTAATGATTTCTGTAATTGTATTAACGTCTCTACTTTTAAAATTGGCAATAAATCCTTCTAAATTTTTAATATCTGCAACACCTAAAGCTTCATTAACTAACTTGTCAGAAATATCTTTTTTTGAAGACGTAAGAATTACCTTAGATAGTAAACTCTCCGAGTCTCTAAAGCTTCCTCCTGAATATTTAAAAATGATTTTTAGGCTATCATTACTTATTGTATATCCTTCCTCTTCTACTATCCTGCTTAATTTTTTTAGTACTTCTTTCTCACTACCTAGTTTAAAATCAAATCTAGTAACCCTCGATAGTATTGTTACAGGAAGTTTATGTGATTCCGTTGTTGCTAATATAAATACTACATGCTCTGGTGGCTCTTCTAAGGTCTTTAATAAAGCATTAAATGCTTCTTTAGTTAACATATGTGCCTCATCAATTATATATACTTTTTTCTTTAGAAAACTAGGCACAAAATTTACAGTATCGCGTACTACCCTAATCTCTTCAATTCCTCTATTTGAAGCTGCATCCATTTCTATTACATCCATACTAGCATTATTTATTGCACTACAATATTCACACTCATTACATATGTCCCCTTGCTCACTAAAACGTGCGCAATTTACAGCCTTAGCCATGATTCTAGCAATAGTTGTCTTACCACAGCCTCTAGGACCACAAAAAAGATAAGCATGCGAAATCTTACCTTGTAGAATAGATTCTTTTAATATTTGTACTACGGATTCCTGACCTTCAATTTGTGAAAAATTTACGGGTCTATATTTTCTGTATAAAACTTCTGCCATAAATTAAGTATACTATAGAAACAAAAAAACCCGCCTTGCAGCGGGTTAAAATTCATATCTAATTTTTATATCTTTTGTTTTCGACTAGCCTGTCTTCTTCTCTTTTTTGTTTTAGCCCAGATCTTTGTCTTTTGGTGCTTTGTATAAGTTTTAGGAATAAAATATCTTTTTTCTTCTAACTTTTCCATAACCCCTTCTCTTGTGGCTTCTCTCCATAAAAGTCTCAACGCTAAGTCTAATGACATTTCATCGTGTACTACAACTGACATATAAAAATTACCTCCCTTCAAATTTCAAAATTAAATGCTTTGGAATTTTAACAGGTTTATAGCCTTTTTACAAAGTTACCTGCCAAAAATACCCTTTACCCCCTCAATAATAGAGCCTAACCAGTTTAATTGAATAATATCTTTTAAACTTACAAGTAAGCCAAATGACACTAGTATTACAAATCCACCAAAATTAATCTTATTTAGGAATTTATCACTGAACTTTTTTCTTCTTATTCTTTCAATTGTTGCAAATAGTAATTGACCACCATCTAGTGCAGGGAATGGCAATATGTTGAACATAGCTAAGTTTATACTGAATAAAGCAGTTAAAGGTATTAGAACATCATAAGCCTGAAACTCTACTAATTGTCCTACTTGATTACCTATAGCAGGTAATCCACCAACACTATTAGAAACTTCTTTATAATCCCCTGTATTAACAGCATTAGAAACCAAACCACCTAATGCTTTAAACTGATAAATAAATGCATCGTAAGTCATTGATAAACCTGCAGTAGGACCTTCATTGTATTTCAGAAAGAAAGTTTTTTTACCACTTTGAGTATCGTAAGGACTTAAACCTACCTTTAATATCGAACCATCTGAGTCCGCAGTACCTAAAGTAATGTTTCTTTTAGATAAATCAAAGGTTTTAAAATCAAAAAATTGTAACTCAATTTCTTTGTTTTGGTTATCTTTAAGAATTTGTAGAAATTCAGCCATACTTCCAAAATTCGCTCCATTTGCGGCTACTATTGTTTCATTTTCTTCAAACTTTCCAACTGATGGACCTTCAGGATCAATAAATGTAACTATTAAAGGGAAATACTCTTCTTGAAAGGATGTATTATTAAACTCATACTCTACAATTTTAGGGATTGCAAATCTGTAACCATTATTATTAAGATAAATTCCTAATAAAATAACGGCAAGAACAAGATTCATAAATATGCCCGCCATTAAGACAAATGCCTTTACTCTTAATTTTTTATTTCTAAAGGCATTTGGAGTTGACTCATCGGTTTCGCCCTCTAGTTGAACATAACCACCAAAAGGTAAGATATTGATTTTATAGAGAGTACCTTTATAGTGCTTTGAAAATATTGTTGGACCAAATCCTATTGCGAATTCATGTACAGCTACACCTGAAAGTTTTGCAGCAGCAAAATGACCAAACTCATGAATAGATACCAATACAGTAATTATTAAGGAGAATATTAGTATTGTTAGTATTAATGTCATAATTTAGATTGTTAGTAATTCTATCTTTTTCTGTTTTGAAGTTGACTCAAATTGCTCTTCGTAATCTTTAAGGATTTCCTGAATCTTTTCTAAGCTCCTTTCTTGATCATCTTCCGAAACTTTTTCTAAGGATTTTACTTTTTCGTTAAAATCTCTTCTGACTTCTCTTGCTCTAGTTAAGAATTCATTTAATAACTTAGGAATTATTTTATTAGCTTTTTCTTTTCGATCTTCTTCTGTTAAAGGAACAAAATTAATTCTAATAATGTTACCTTCTTGGGATATTCTCGCACCTAGATCAACCTTTTCTAAAGCTTCAACCACACTTTTTACATTATTCTTATCCCAGATCTCTAATTTAACAGCCATGGGACCGTCAACTATAACTTTAGCTACAGCAGTTAGTCCCATGAATGATCCATATGATTCTACTTGTATTTTTTGAAAGACAGAAATATTAGCTTTACCCGATCTAATTTTAGATAATTCTTCTTTGAATCTTTCTAAAATTGCTTCTAATTCTAATGTATATTCGTCTTGGTCAAATAACATGATTATTCTATTATTTCGTCAGATGCACCTGTATTAAATACAATAGGTTCTCCTACCTGAAATTTATAAAAATAAGTAATTTCAATTTTTTCACCTATCTTAGCTACCATTTCATTTTGATAGTCTTCTACTGTTTTAGTTTCATCAGTAAATAATGTCTGCTTTAATAATACTACTTCTTGGTAAAATTTTGATAACCTACCCTCAACAATAGTCTTTCTTATTTCCTCAGGTTTAGTTTCTAATCCACTTTCTGCGGCAGTAAATTCTGATGCTAAAGTATCTTTATCGATTGACTCTACAGAAATATATTTTGGACTTACTGCAGCAATATGGATAGCTAAATCATTAACAAATTTAGTCATATCTTCACTTTTAGCAGCAAAGTCAGTCTCACAAGCAACTTCTACAACTACAACAAATTTTTTATTTGAATGTACGTAAGTTCCTATAGCTCCGTGTTCTGTAACCTTGCCTTTTCTTTTTCCTGCTTTAGCTAATCCTTTAGCTCTTAAGTATTTTATTGCTTCATTAATATCTCCATTAGAAGATTCAAGTGCTTCTCTTACTGCCCCTACTCCTGCTCCTGAAATATTTCTTAACTCTTTTATTTGTTCTATAGTTACCATAAATTTACGTTAATAAATTATTTAGTTTTTGAAACCTTCTTTGCTGCTGGTTTCTTTGCAGGTTTTACAGTTTTTGTAGTTACCTTTTTCTCAGATTTCTTTTCAGGTTTAGCTACTGTTTCTTTTTTGCTTTCTACCTTAGCTTCATTTTTTGTCGCTTTTTCTTTTGCCATCTCTAACATACCTTTAACCTTTATTTTTCTACTTTGTGTTCTTGTATCTTCTTTTGGCTGACTTACATTAGGTTTACTTCCTGTTAGCTCTGCTGACTCAATTAATTCCTTAGCTTCTTTAGTTCCTTCTGTCTTAGTAATTTTAATTTCAGCTTTATTATAATCAACTAGGTTATGTTTAATACCATTACCTTTATTTCCTGCTAATACTGCGTCAGCTAATGTTTTTAGTACTAATCTAATTGAACCAATTGCGTCATCATTACCAGGAATAATGTAGTCAGCTGTATCTGGGTCACAGTTAGTATCTATTAATGCTACTACTGGAATGTTTAATTTTCTAGCTTCTCTAACAGCGGCTTTTTCAAATCTAGTATCAACAATAATAATTGCTGTTGGCTTTTGATTTAAAGCTTTAATACCTTCGTATAGTCTATTTAGTCTTTCCCATTCTTTTTTCATAACAGAAACTTCGTATTTAGTTCTGTCTGTAACTCCCTCATCAAATGATTTTTCAAGTCCTTCTAATTTATTCAAACTCTTTTTAACAACTCCAAAATTAGTTAAAATTCCACCTGCCCATCTACTAGCAATAAAGTAAGATCCACTTCTAATTGCCTCTTCTTTAATAATGTCTGCAGCTTGTTTTTTTGTACCTACAAACATAATACTTCCTCTAGTTGCTGCATCGTGAACGAAGTTAACAGCTTCCTTTAGTTTTTCTTCTGTTTGGTGAATATCTATAATGTGAATATGGTTCTTAGCTGAGTAGATATACTTAGACATTTTTGGATTCCATCTTTGAGACTCGTGTCCAAATTGAACTCCTACTTCTAGTAAATCTTTAACTGAAGGGATTGATAAGTTTGCACTAGGTTTAGACTCTTGCGCTTGAGTTTTATTTGTATCTTCCATTTTGTGTATTCCTTTTTAATTAATATAATCTTCCGCAGATTCGGGTATTATCCCAAGGAAAATAATCTGCGTGCTGAATTTGTCTAAATTATACCATAATCTTTTATTAAATCATGGCAATTTATAACTTTAGTATAACTTTTAGTGTTGGTGAAAGTTTATTCTTTAATCTCAACTACCTCTTCCTTCTTCTCTTTTACATTTTTATATACTTGCAGTTAGGATAATCTGAGCAGCCAATAAATGTCTTACCCCACTTTCCTTTTCTTTCTACAAGACCGTGACCAGATAACGGGCACTTTTCTTTAAGAATTAAAGATTTAGCTTCTTTAACTTTTGGATAATCTGGATGAGCCCAGAATTTCCCAAATCTACTATTTTTAAGAATATATTCCCTTCCATCTTCAGTTTTTGGAGCTGCAGTTTCATATTTTTCCTCATCAATGGTCATATTATCTACACCACCATCTTTTTCTAATCCTAGCATTCCATCACATTCAGGAAACTTACTACAACTTAAGAACTTACCATATCTACTTAATTTAATTACCATTGGACTTCCACATTTAGGACACTTTTCATCAGAGGTACCTAATTGTTTAAATTCACTTCTATCTATATTTTTATCTTGTAAAGCAATCTCTTTCTCAAATGGGAAATAGAAATCTTTAAGCATTTTTATCCAGTCCAATTTTCCTTCGGCAATACTATCTAAGTTATTTTCCATTTGAGCAGTAAATCCATAATCAACAACATTAGCAAAGTAACTAACTAATAATTTATTAACTAAGGTACCCATATCAGTAGGTTTTAAATACCTTCCTTCTGCCTCTGCATACTTTCTAGCTAAGATAGTTGAAATTATAGAAGCATATGTAGATGGTCTTCCTATGCCTAATTCTTCCATCTTTTTAATAAGAGTGGCTTCTGAATATCTGGCCGGAGGCTCTGTAAAGTGTTGTAGTGCATTTAAAATTTCTAAGTATAATTCTTCACCTTCTTTAATATCTGGTAGTAGAGTATCCTCAGATTTTTCCTTAGAAGCTTTAAGATATCCAGCAAATTGAACTATCTTACCGTTGGCAGTGAATAAATATTTACCTAATTCGATTGAGATAGTTGTATTTAATAATCTTGCAGGACTCATCTGTGAGCTCAGAGCCCTTGCTCTAATTAAATTGTATACTCTTTCTTGATCTCCATCTAAGCCTAACTGATTAGATAACTTAGAAAAGTCAGTTGGTCTAATACATTCGTGAGCTTCTTGCGCCGATTTATTACTGGATTTATATGTATTGGGCTTAGCTGGCAGATATTCCTTCCCGTATTCTTTTAATATAAACTTTCTGGCTTGATCAATTGCTAAGTTAGACATAATTGTTGAGTCAGTTCTCATGTATGTAATAAGACCTGCCTCGTATAGTTTTTGAGCAGCAGACATTGTTCGCTTTGCTCCAAAACCCAAACTATTTACGCCAGCCTGTTGCAAAGTACTTGTTATAAATGGAGCTTTGGGGTTCCTTTTACTTTCGGTTTTATCAACTTTAGTAACTATCCATTTTTGATCCTTAATATAGCTAACAATTTCTTCTGACTCATTTTTCTCGGTTACATTAGCAGTTTTTCCACTAATCTTAGCTAAGTTAAACTTTATTAAATCATTATTATCTTTAATTTTAATATCTTCTGATTCAATCTGATCTTTAGACTCTATATACTTAATACTTATATTTTTGTTACCTTTTTTCTTGTTCAAGCCACTCTCTATAGTCCAATACTCTTCTGATTTAAACTTATTTCTCTCTTCTTCCTTTTCAACTACAAGTCTTAAGGCAACCGATTGAACTCTACCTGCAGATAATCCAAATGATATTTTTTTCCAAAGTAATGGTGAAAGCTTATAACCCACTAATCTATCTAACAATCTTCTACCTTGTTGAGCATTTACTAAATTTATATCTATATCTCGAGGATGATTTATTGCTTCTTGAATGGCATCCTTAGTAATTTCATGGAATACAATTCTTTCTATTGGTTTTTTACCTTTAGGATTTCCTTTTTCATCTATTAGTTTAAGTTCTCTCGCTAAATGCCAGGCAATTGCTTCTCCTTCTCGGTCCAAGTCGACAGCAAGTATTAATTTATCTGCATCTTTTAAACTTTTTTTAATTTCATTTAATGACTTAGGGTTTGTAACTACATACTCGGGTTTAAAGTTATTTTCTACGTCTATAGCCAAGCCGGACTTAGGAAGATCAACAACATGACCCTTAGAGGCTTTAACTACATAGTCTTTACCTAGATACTTTCCAATTGTTTTTGCCTTTGAAGGCGACTCTACTATTACTAATTGCATATTTTTAGCTAACTTACATAAAACTGATTTTGATTATCAGTATTTAAAATACCATTAATTTCTAAATTTGTACAAATCTCGGATATAAATTGTATATCTAAATTTAAAGCCTTCGAAAGCCCATTTAGACTCTTTTGTCCGGCGAGTATAGCATAGTAGATTTGTCTTTCAATAGGATTAAGCTTTAAAACTAACCTCATATCCTTAGAATTGAGTCCTAAATCTGCAGGAGATTCTATCAATTGCGCAACATTATTTTTAATTAGATAGTTACAACCCATAGACATACAACTATTAATATTTCCCGGATAAGCAAATACCTCTCTATTATAGTTAAAGGCAAGATCTGCTGTTATTAGGGCTCCACTTTTAACTCCAGCTTCAATTACAACTGTTTTACTAGATAGTCCTGCAATAATTCTGTTGCGCCTGGGAAATAATCCATTATGACTTGAGTTACCAGGTGGCATTTCAGATATAACTAAATTCCCACTATCCAAAATCTTTTTACCATAAAAAGTAATCTTTCTTGTACCTACAATTGATATCCATTCGTTATTTATTAAAAGTTCTGAGTTACCAACATAATAAATTATAATAGGGAAATCATTACACTCCTTTAAGAGTAAAGGATATTCTTTTTCCCAAAAACAAATATATTTAATGTTACGTTTTTGTATCTCACACAGAAAGACACTTAGGTCTATCTTAGCTAACTCTGCCGCGAAAAATAAATCCTTACTATAATTTAAGAATATGCCCTCAATGCTATAATA
>Ga0163154_10007859_pt1 | contig 12587 bp, 7 predicted proteins | sample OliLakLV19MP9P1_FD_148649 | JGI IMG/M metagenome (GOLD analysis project Ga0163154, IMG submission 148649) | Freshwater microbial mat bacterial communities from Lake Vanda, McMurdo Dry Valleys, Antarctica - Oligotrophic Lake LV.19.MP9.P1 | ecosystem: Environmental > Aquatic > Freshwater > Lake >... | reverse complement strand
AGTTCGAGTTCGTGAGCGTTTTCCATACCGTAAGGATACCCTACCCGACGCAGAAATGCTGAAAAATTGAGAATTCAGCGAGATAGGACTGGTTCGCGATTTAGCCGCAAATACTGTTTCACGGTGTCGGGATCATCAACCGCATGAGGAAGCCATTGCTTATATTCTTCCGAATCTTTGCTCGCTTCGTACATTCCATCGCCTCGAACCTCACCGGTTGTTGCGGCAGCGGGTATCAGCAAATTTCCGTTGGGAAGTTTGATTGCTCTCATGGTTGCGCTCCTATAACCGCTTTTTCGAGAAATGTCACATACTGGGCATCGTAGCGGCGTTCGATTTCCGCCCTTGAAAAAATGAAATACTCGGCAAACGATTCTGCAAACATCTCCTCACGTCCTGCCAACGCTCCTGCTCCGCCTTGTTTATAGTAGGGAGAAAGGCGTGAATAGCAACGAATATGTGCGGCGATCAACTCGTGATCGTGGTCATGTCCCAATAAATCCCCAACGGCATGACCATATTCATGAAGAATTCTACTGTTCGATCCGCCCAATGCGTTCCCTGCAACAATGATCTTCGTATCAGAGTCATAACAGCCTTCGACCTGATCCCAACTTGAACCAGCCGCCCAGCCGCGTGGAGTGATGTCGCGAAGATGACCGAGATTGTCTAAGTCCGGCACTCCGCAATTTCCAAGATGGATTTCCGTTAAACCTGCCTGTACTAATCGGGTATGCAGGGCAGAGGGAATTTGTGCCAGATGCCGCACCCATCTTTGGATTTTGGGTTCGTTGTAGTCATCAACTCTCAACACGCTTCCTAAAGCTGTGACCAAATTCGGGTAGGCTTGTTGTAACTCGACAGGTATCGAAGGAAACGTATTTTGAGGAGACAAGACACCGAACCTCTTTCGGTTAATTAAAGGCGCGGCGCGAGGCGACTTCGGCGACGGCGAAGACTTTTTACAAGCGCGGCAGTTCGGAATCGTTTTCTATAACGTAAAGAGACCACGCCCGATGCCAAAACGCCTGTGAGAAGCCAAAAGCGTCCGCTTCCTCCCTGCGTGACAGTTCCGGCGAAAGAAGACGAAGCAGGAGCGAACTCATTGGCAATGACGGGCGACGAACAGACAACGCGCCCGTTGACAACCGCCTCGAACGTCCCCACCGTTTGCCCAATCTGAACTGGAGCGTTTGCCGGAGGCAGAACGATGCGCGACTCGATCTGAGGCGGCGCGTCTTTGGAGGCGACCACCTGAACACGCCGCTTGACAACCGCAGCAACCTGAGTGCATTCCCCCGCTTGAACAGAACACTCGCCCGCCGGATCGCCGGGACGCGCTACAACATAGGGCTTGAAATTGTCGTAACCGAATTTCATCAATGCTTGGGTATCGCTGATATAATCCTTGCTTTTGAGAACAACGGTGATCAATCGCCACCCGCCATACGTTGCTGAACCGACATAACACTTGCCCGCCGGAATTGTCCAGCCCGTTTTGATCCCATCCGCGCCCGGAAATTTCGTCAAAAAGCGCGAATGATTCCGCAGGGAAATGTCTTTGGAACCGGACGAGCGCGAAATGGTGTAGTTCCGTGTGCGAACAACTTCCTCGAATCGCGGATTTTGCATCGCGACGCGGGCGATAAGCGCGAGATCGTGTGCCGTTGTATAGTGTTCTTTGTGGTTTAATCCGTGCGGATTGACAAAACGGGTCTGTGTCGCGCCGATCTCTTTGGCGCGGGCATTCATCATGGCGGCAAATTTGGCTTCGGTTCCGGCGATATGTTCGGCGGCTGCCACACAGCCATCATTGGCAGAACGGAGCATGATTCCGCGCAAAAGATCGTGTGCCGAGACTTTTTCCTTGTATTTGAGATGCAGACTGCTTTCGCGGGTTTCGCTTGCTTTCTTGCTCGCCGTAATGATCGCATCGTCGGGGACATTTTCGCAGAACAGCAGTCCCGTCATGATTTTGGTGGTGCTTGCCATCGGGCGGGGTTGATCCGCATTCTTGGCATACAACACCTGCCCGCTGACCGCGTCAATCACAATGGCACTGACCGCTGTTACCGATGGGTCGGTAGGGCGTTGGGTCATTAGGTCATTGGGTAATTGGGTCGTCGGGACAAATGCGGCGGTTTGGGGGGCAGAGACGGGGGCAAGAGGAGGGGTTTGCTCTTTGGGAGCGACGGAAGCAGACGGATTGCTCCGCGAATAGACCGCAAGCCCTGCCAGACACGCCGCAAAACACGCCGCCAAGCCGCGAGCGCGTCGCCGGGGACGGGGATTGAGAAACAACGCAAACTCTCGTTTTCTACGCAGTCGCAAGGCTCTTCTCCAAAATACTGACGATGAGATGAAGTGTATTGTAGCAGGTTTCGAATCGCGTGGCAAGTGTTTTGCCGCAGTTCACGAAGTTTATACGGAATTTATGGGCGAGCATCCGATGCACGCAGGGGCTGCTCGCTTGGCGCAGTTTGCGAATCGGCGGCAGGGCGGAGAAGTTCATCGGGCTGCGCGTTCGGCGCAATAGAGTGCCGCAGGAGATGCTCGCCTTCACGATTTCGTCCGCGCCGCTCTTGCAAGACTACAAAAACGCGCTGACCTTTGGCATACACTTCGCTGAATGCGGGTGCAGTCGCCTTGTGCAGAAGGCATTTGAGATAGAATTCGACGGCGGCACAATTGCGCCCTGTTCCGAATTTTTCCAGATAATCCAAAATCGCGCTGCCCAACGCTAAATCTGGCAAATCTTCTAAAATTTTGCCGATCAATTCCTCACTGTTGAGCGGCATCAAATCGCGATTTTCTGCCGTGATTTGCGGCAGAATGTCGGTGAGAGCATATCGGCACTGCTTGCTGACTCCCAACGACTTATCGCACGCCCCTTCGAGCAATTCCGGCAACGCTTCGAGAGCGTTTTGGCGATACAGCGCGAGGACTGCCATGATGCGGGCTTCGTTATTATTGTCTATTGAAGCGGTAATGGCGAGAGGAAGAATCAAAAATAATAAAAGACCCGTGAGTATGCACGTAACAGGAAGTGCATTCATACATCCCCAAATGAGATGCTCCTCAAAAGAGTGTGTGCGGCTTGGTACATAGACAAACGCCGGTGAGAGAAATGTAAGCAAGGCAGCAAGAAGAAAATAACAAGGTACGAAAGTACGAAAAACGGCTGTGCCAAATCGCTCGCTTATCATCTTGGGCTTTGTCTGCAAGCGATTCTGGACAATATCACGCAGATGCTCAGTGAGAACGCACTGAGCGTCTGCAAAATTCGAGGAAATTCCTAATGCCCAAGCCGCCACTGCGCGAAGCCGCCAGTCCTTGTCACGCTTTTTCTGTAAATCGAAAAGCAGGGAATAGTAAGCGTCATTATCAAGATGCAAGGGAAACTGGTTCTCTAAATCGTATGTATGGAGGCAGGACTTTGGGAGACGTTTAAGAAGTTTGCGAATACGAGCGCATTCTTCAGCGTCTGGCGGAAAAGCAGAAGATGTGGTATGTTCAGGAGAATCGGATGACATAGGTTTCCTTATCACGTCATAATGTCAAGGCGCGGCAAGAACATCATCGAGAACAATAAGCGGCAAATTGGGTACACGCCGAAATCCATTATCGTTGGTGATAAACAAAGTACAGCCATGTAAAATCGCGGTTGCGGCGTGAAGCGCATCAGGCGTTTTTAAGCCGGAAATGAGGGCGCGGAGACGTGCCGCTTCTCGCAAAATATCTTGTGTGATCGGCAAAAGAGTTGTATTTTTCTGCCGCCAAATGCCCTCTCGCTGATTTAGCATCAATGCGTCGTTCAATCTTAATGGAAGGACAAGTGTCTCGACAATTGTCAGTTCACTGCTGACGACTTGGAAAGTTCCCTTAGTCATTTCTTGCCAGAGCGGGATCAGGACCGGAGCGTAAGTAGGATTTACGTCCGCCGTGTAGATAGCGATCTGTGCGTCTGCATAGACGAGACCAGAAGTGGGAAGTGTCAATCGTCCCATGAGTTACGATCCTCCTGAAACTCACGCTCGACTTCCGCCCATTCTTCGGGCGTCCGCTCTATAGGGGTCAGCGAGCGAATAAATTCCATCATATTTGCAAATTGCTGTGGTTGATCTTCTGTTGCTTCCGCCTTTCCCGTATGCAGAATGACTTCGATCTCATCGCCTTCGGTGAGTTCCGGTGAAGTCACTTCCACGCGCTTACCGGCAAGCACTCTGGTTCTGATGCGAATCTCGGTTGGTGTCATCGTCATTTCTCCTCTTGTGAGAATACCCTATCCATCATACGCTTCGCTTCTTACAATTCGCCTCCTAATTTCCTAATAGACCTCTTGGGTAAGTCGGGTACAAGAACGTACCCGACTCAAAAACAGCCGTCCTGCGGACGAAATTCCCCTGCCCTTCGAGTGCGAAGCACGGCACGGCGGAACGAGACCTGCACGCAGACATTTATTCTGCTGGACTCTTGCAAGAGGTCTACTGACAAAACAACCGCCTCTCTTGTTGCAACTTCTGTACCAAATGCGCTGTCAAAGCTTCTGATATCGTCCATTTTCCTCTAATTTTTTTCATATCCGCCTATCGGGTGCCGAATCGCCTTGATATTGCGTAGGAATATATGGTATTCTATCTGTTCGTGCTTTAGATATAGGAGGGGCTCCATTGAAGGAAATCCAACACGCCACAAAGCGGACTTCCCACGTTATTAATATTCCTAACCTCGTTGAATTGCAGACTAATTCGTACCAGTGGTTCCTTGAAGAAGGACTCCAAGAACTGTTTGATAGTTTTTCTCCCATCCATGATTTTACTGGCAAAACATCGATCTCGCTGACCGCCTTTACTCTCGGCGAACCCAAGTACTCCATCGAGGAGTGTCGTGATCGCGATATGACCTTCGAGTCCGCGATCAAAGCCCGCGTTCTTCTCCGTCAAGAGAACCGCGAAGAGATCGAAAGTGAAGTCTATCTCGGCGACCTGCCGCTGATGACCGACAAAGGCACGTTTATCGTCAACGGAGCCGAGCGCGTTGTCGTCAGTCAGTTGGCACGTTCGCCCGGCATCTATTTCAAAGACGATCTCGACTTCTCCGGCAAACGGTTGTTCCAAGCAACCGTGATCCCGCAGGAAGGCGCGTGGGTTGACATCGAAAGCGACAATAGCAACGTCGTTTGGGTGCGAATCGGACAAACCAAGAAATTCCCCATCACCACCCTGATGCGGGCATTGGAGGCGTATACCCCGGCACTGCATCCCATAGACATGAAAGTCGGCGATGTCGCCAATAACTTCTGGATTTACAAGACCATTGAATCGGTCAATGAGAAAGGCGAGTCGGAACAAACCACCGTCCGCGACTTCTTCCTGACCTATTACTTCGCCGCGCCCGTTGTCGTCGGCAAAACCGGCGAAATTGTCGCCGAAGAGAACGAACTCGCGACCTACGAGAAACTCATGGCGTTGTCCGAGGCGCACGGCTTTGATCTCCGCGTGCGGCTTTACACCAAAACCGTCACCACCGCAGAGATCATCGATCTGCTCTCAACCAAAGAGACGATCACTGAACCGACCTCCGAACAGCTGCTCAATCGCCGCCCGACGAGTGACATTGTAGACCCGGCGGGCAAAGTGCTGGCAAAGGCATACAGCCTGATCCCGGACAAAACCCACGCCAACGCGATTGTCAAACAGAAACTGCCGAGCATCGAACTGTTCCATATCAATCCGTATGTGGAGATGACACTGCGCGAAGATCAGGGCTACGACAGCGACACGGCAAAATTAGACATCTATAAGAAGATTCGCCCCGGCGATCCCGCCACGCCCGAATCGGCACGCAACCTCATTCAGTCTATCTTCTTCGACCCGCGCCGCTATGACATGGCGAAGGTCGGACGCTTCAAGATGAACAAGAAATTGGGAGCGCACCTGCCGATCACGGCACGCAACGTCACCAAAGAGGATTTGGTCAGCATTCTGCGTTATGTCATCAACCTCGAATCGGGTGAAGGACAGGACGATGAAGGCAACATCATCAATAATGTCTCGGTGGACGACATTGACCACCTTGAGAACAAGCGTATTCGCAGTGTCGGCGAACTGCTCACGTCTCAATTGCGAATGGGCTTCCTTCGTATGGAGAAAGTCGCCAAAGAGCGTATGACGAGCCTGATGGACAACGAGAATTTCATTCCGTCCGTCATTCTCAGCGTCAAGCCGATCAGTGCCAGTATCAAATCGTTCTTCGGGTCGTCGCAGTTGTCGCAGTTCATGGATCAGACCAATCCGCTCGCCGAACTTACGGCAAAACGGCGTCTCTCCGCACTCGGTCCGGGCGGTCTGTCGCGTCAGTCGGCAAAACTCGAAGTTCGTGACGTTCACCACTCGCATTATGGGCGCATCTGTCCCATCGAAACGCCTGAAGGTCCGAATATCGGGCTGATCGGTTCGATGGCGGTCTATGGGCGCATTGACGATTACGGCTTCCTTGAGACGCCGTATCGCAAGGTCAAAAACGGCATCGTTTCCGGTGACATCGAATGGATGACAGCAGACATCGATCACAAGTTCTATATTGCGCCCGCGAACATCAGTCTCGACGAGCATAAAAATATCATCGAAGATCAGGTTCAGGTGCGGCATGAGGAGAAATATCCGAATATCTCCAAAAAGCGCGTTCAATATATGGACATCGCGCCCGTTCAATTGATCTCGATTGCAACGGCGTGTATTCCGTTTATCGAAAACGACGAGGCGACCCGCGCTTTGATGGGCGCGAATATGCAGAGGCAATCCGTCCCGACCCTGCGCCCCGATGCTCCCCTTGTCAAAACCGGCATGGAGCGGCGCACAGCACGCGACTCAGGAGCCATGATTCTCTCGCGTCATAGCGGAATCGTCACTCGTGTTACCGCAGAACAGATCGATGTGCGGCGCGACGATGGGCGTGTAGACAGCTATCGCCTGATCAACCTGCTCCGCTCGAACAACTCGACCTGTATCACACAGCGTCCGATTGTCAACAAAAATCAGCGGGTACGACAAGGGCAAGTCCTCACGGATGGACCGTGTACCGATCAGGGCGAATTGGCACTCGGTCAAAATGTGCTGGTTGCGTTTATGCCGTGGGGCGGCTACAACTACGAAGACGCCATTCTGCTTTCCGAGCGGCTGGTTCGTGACGATATATTCACTTCGATTCATATCGAAGAGTTCGACACCGAAGCCCGCGACACCAAACTCGGACCGGAGGAGATCACCCGTGACATTCCCAATATCGGCGAGGATATGCTCAAAGACCTCGACGAAGACGGCATTATCCGCGTGGGAGCCGAAGTGCGCCCCGAAGACCTGCTGGCAGGGAAAGTTGCCCCGAAGGGACAGGGCGAACTCACCGCAGAAGAACGCTTGATCATCGCCATTTTCGGCAAGAAAGCCGAAGAGACCCGCGACGTTTCCCTGCGCGTGCCACACGGCAACGGCGGGCGCATCGTGGACATCAAAGTGTTCAGCCGCTTCAAGTATCGCGGAGCCAAAGACAACAAAATCTACAACTTCTGCAAGCGACCCGACGCTTCGTTCCGCGATATGAACGACGGCGAACTGCTCAAGTTGCAACCCGACGAACTGCCCGCCGGTGTCAATATGCTGGTTCGCGCCTATATCGCCCAAAAGCGCAAGATCATGGAAGGCGACAAAATGGCGGGACGACACGGCAACAAGGGTGTCATCTCGAAAATTCTGCCGCAAGAGGATATGCCGTTCCTGCCGGACGGAACTCCGGTGGATATTGTTCTCAATCCGCTCGGCGTGCCGTCCCGTATGAACATCGGGCAGATTCTCGAAACCCATCTCGGTTATGTCGGACGCCATTTGAACTGTACGTTCGTCAATCCGGCGTTCGAGGGATCGACGGAAAAAGAGATCGTCAATGAGATGGAGCTGCTTGCCGCGCACCTTCGAGCGCGGACGCTGGAGAATTATGTCAATAGTGAACTGGAACTCGGCATAGACCTCGATGTCAAAAGAGGACTGAAATCACTGACCAGTGAAGTTCAGCACCAAATCACCGACATTCGATTCCGCGCCGCCGACCTGCATAGCCGCATGAGTACACGCATTGATGAATGGACGGAAGGTCTGGTCACTCAAGTCGCCGCGACCCTCGAAAGTCTTGATGAGGATCGCCTCGAAGAGATCAGTGCTATCGTCGCCTCCGAGCCGTTGATTTCGCCGGTTGCACGCGAAATCGAAGTCGGTAACGGCAATGGAACCGCGTTGCTTTCCAACGGCAGCAAGCCCGAAACTTCGGAGGCACTCGCCCCCGTGACATCGGAAACGCGCCAAGCCGTGATCGCGGGCATCATGCAGCGTATTCGGAAAAACGCTTGGGATCGGGCGGGCTATAATCCGCATTCCGGCAAAAGCCGCCTGCGCGATGGTCTGACAGGAGATTTCTTCGAGATGCCTGTCACTATCGGAGCGATCTATATGCTGAAACTCGCGCATCTTGTAGACGACAAAATCCACGCCCGTTCAACGGGACCCTACTCGCTGGTGACGCAGCAGCCGCTCGGCGGTAAAGCCCAGTTCGGCGGACAGCGTTTCGGTGAAATGGAAGTGTGGGCGTTGGAGGCTTATGGCGCGGCATATATGCTGCAAGAGATACTGACGATCAAATCCGACGACGTTCTTGGGCGTGTCAAAACCTATGAGAGCATCGTCAAAGGCGACAATATTCTCGAACCGGGCGTTCCCGAATCGTTCAAGATTCTGGTCAACGAACTGCAAAGTCTCGGCTTGAAGGTTACGGTTCTTGACGACTCGGATCGCGAAATCGATCTCCGTGACCGCGACGAGGACATCAACCCGAACGAGAATCCGGTCAATGCCGCCGCACGCCGCACCGCCAAACTGCTCCCGCAAGGGCGCGAAGATGTCGAAGTGTTGCCACAGTAAAATGCAGAGGAGGAGAGGGGGAGAAGGGGAGAAAAAACAAAAGAACCACAGGGGACACGGGGAACACAGGGACAATTTAACAATTCTTGCTTTTGGTTTCGTGAATTGCGTCTTGTGTCCTTTCTTGTGTTTCGTGGATCACTGCGTTGGTTTTTTCTCCCCTTCTCTCCCTCTCCCCCTCTTCTGAAATAGGGAGAAAATTATAATGGCGGATGCCAGCACGTTTGCCAAAATCCGTATTGGAATCGCTTCCCCGGACGAAATCCGCTCATGGTCTTACGGCGAGGTCAAAAAGCCTGAAACCATCAACTACCGTACGTTCAAGCCTGAGCGTGACGGTTTGTTTTGTGAGCGCATTTTCGGACCGGTCAAAGACTGGGAGTGCCACTGCGGACGGTATAAAAAAGTCAAATTCAAGGGAATCATCTGCGAGCGGTGCGGTGTCGAAGTGACCCGCAGTAAAGTGCGCCGCGAACGGATGGGACATATCGAACTCGCCGCGCCCGTCTGCCATATCTGGTACTTGAAGGGCGTGCCGTCGCCGCTTGCGTTGATTCTCGACATCACGCCGCGCCCGCTCGAAAAAGTTCTGTACTTCGCGTCGTATATCGTGACGAGTGTAGATCGCGGGCGCATCAACAATGCGTGGAGCGAAATTCAGTCGGCGGTCAAGATCGAAACCGAAGAGTTAATCGAAGAGAGGGCAACCGTCCAATCGCGCTTGACGCAGGAGTTCAACAAGGAAGTTGCGGAACGCCGCAAGCCCGCCGACGCGCCCGATTTGCCGGAGGTGTCCGATGAACCGCGTGCCGAAGCCGCCGATGACTTGGAAGACATTGACCTCGAACTCGACGATATTGATATGGAAGCGGAAGATTACGAGCCGCCGATGGAGTATTGGGACGAGGAAACCATCGCTCGCAAACAAGATTATTTGATCGAGCGAATCAAGCAGGAAGAAAAAGACATTCAGGATCGGGTTGACGAACTGGTTGCGTCGGTGATCTTGCTGGAGCGTGTCGAAAAGCGGGCATTGATTACCGAAGATCAGTATCGCGCCATCGAGCGGTTACTTGACGTAATGACACGTCAAACCGGAGAGAACTGGGAAGACGCTGTTCAAGCAGGACTCGGCGGATCGGCGATCAAAAAACTGCTCGACGAGGTTGATCTCGAAATTCTCAGCCGCGAACTGCGCCACGATATTGCCAACTCGCAAGGTCCGAAGCGGGCGCGTTCGATCAAGAGACTGGAAATCTGCGAGGCGTTTCTGTCTTCTAAAGCGCGTCCAGAGTGGATGATATTGGATGCAGTGCCAGTTATCTCGCCCGAATTGCGCCCGATGGTGCAGCTTGACGGCGGACGCTTCGCCACGTCCGACCTCAACGACCTGTATCGCCGTATCATCAACCGCAACAATCGCTTGAAAAAGATCACGGAGATTCGCGCCCCTGAAAGTATCGTCAATCACGAAAAGCGACTGCTTCAAGAGGCGGTAGATGCGCTGATTGACAATGGACGCCGCACGCGCCCCGTCGTTGGCTCGAACAACCGCGCCCTCAAATCGCTCTCGGATATGCTCAAGGGCAAAGAGGGACGTTTCCGCAAGAACTTGCTCGGCAAGCGTGTTGACTATAGCGGGCGTTCGGTTATTGTTGTGGGTCCCCATCTCAAACTGCACCAGTGCGGACTGCCGAAGGAGATGGCACTCGAACTGTTCAAGCCGTTCGTGATGAAAACGCTTGTAGAGCGCGGCTATACTGGCAATATCAAAACCGCCAAGCGCATGATTGATAAGATGCGCCCCGAAGTCTGGGACGCACTCGAAGAGGTCATTCGTGAGCATCCGGTCTTGCTGAACCGCGCACCGACCTTGCACCGACTTGGAATTCAAGCGTTCGAGCCAATTCTGGTGGACGGCAAGGCGATTCAGGTTCATCCGCTCGTCTGCCATGCGTTCAATGCGGACTTCGACGGTGACCAGATGGCGGTTCACGTTCCGCTTTCGGCGTATGCTCAGGCGGAAGCCCGCATTCTGATGCTTGCGAGTCACAACTTGTTCAGCCCTGCAAACGGCGGTCCGATTGTCGCGCCCGTGCAGGACATTGTTCTCGGCTCATACTATGTGTCCATGATGAGAGAGAATGACCCCAACGGCGATCCGATTCTGCCGCGTGACATGATCTTCAGTTCGCCTGAAGAGGCGATGCTGGCACTCGATACCGGCACGCTCGATCTGCATGAGCCGATCAGTGTTCGGCTTCCATTCCGCGCCGATATGAAAGAAGGCACGGAGCGTGTCACTCGTGTTGTCGGATTCAAGAGCGTGAGGCTGGCGTTGGAAGAGGCGAAAGCCACTCTCAGGGAGACGATGGGCGAGGCGACGGAGACCGAATTGGATGTTGCGGCGCGTGCCGTTGTCAGTACGCGCACCATGAACGAGTGTACAACGGCGGGGCGAATCTTTTTCAACCAAATCCTGCCGGAACGCATTCAGTACACGCCCGATTATCTGTTCAAGACGATTCGCAAAAAGGGAACCTCGAAAGTCATTTCCGACGTGTACGAAAATCACGGCAAAGAGATGACGATCAACTTCCTCGATGACTTGAAGGCGTTGGGCTTCAAGTATGCGATGCGGGCGGGCATCACGATCTCGATGACGGATATGGAGTCGCCGCGTACGCGCACCGAAATCATTGCCTCCGCCGAATCGGATGTCAAGAAGTTCAATGCTCAATACAATCGTGGACTTCTTACTCCGGCGGAACGTAAAACCCGCGTTTTGGAGCGTTGGCTCGGCGCGTCGGAATCGGTTGCCAAAGGCATCATGGCTGACATGAAGCAGTACAATCCGATCTTTATCATTACCGATTCTGGCGCACGCGGCTCGACCAAGCAGGTGACACAGCTTTCGGGAATGCGCGGATTGATGACCGATCCGTTCGGGAATCTTATCGAAGACCTGCCGATCAAGTCCAACTTCCATGAGGGCTTGAGCGTTCTGGAATTCTTCGTTTCGACGCACGGCGCACGCAAGGGTATGGCAGATACGGCACTTCGCACCGCAGACGCCGGATATTTGACCCGTCGCCTTGTGGACGTGGCGCAGGATGTAATTATTCGTGCTGTGGACTGCGGAACGAGCAACGGAGTCGCCATTCGGGAGATTGTTGACGGCGGCGATGCATTGGAGAAACTCAGCGAGCGGGCTTTGGGACGCTATCCTACCGAGGATATTGTCAATCCGCTCACGGGCGCGGTTTTGGTTCCTGCCAATGAGGATATTCAGGACGCCGTTGCCCGCGCAATGGACAATTTCCGTATCGCAGTAGACAATATCCTCGATCCGATAACGGGCGAGGTGGTCTTGACGAAGGGGCAGGCACTTCTCTTCAATGAATCGCAGGATTTGGTGGTTCGTGGGGTGCGGCGTGCCGGTTCGCGGCGTGACAAAAACGCGGAGAGCGTGTACGACATTACGCGCTCGATGGGGATTACGGTGCGCTCGGTCTTGACCTGCGAACTGCGGCAGGGCGTTTGTGCGAAGTGTTATGGACGCGATCTTGCGACGGGGCGATTGGTGGATATTGGAGTCGCTACCGGAATTATCGCGGCGCA
>Ga0163154_10007858_pt1 | contig 12588 bp, 10 predicted proteins | sample OliLakLV19MP9P1_FD_148649 | JGI IMG/M metagenome (GOLD analysis project Ga0163154, IMG submission 148649) | Freshwater microbial mat bacterial communities from Lake Vanda, McMurdo Dry Valleys, Antarctica - Oligotrophic Lake LV.19.MP9.P1 | ecosystem: Environmental > Aquatic > Freshwater > Lake >... | reverse complement strand
GCTTGACGGTGCGGCCGTCCTGGCCGGGCGGTCAGGCGCCGGTGCGGGTGGAGGTGGAGATCGAGAGCGGCAGCGAACACAACGGCGACCGCGACCGCAGAACCGAGCGCGGTGTACAAATGAGCGATCAGAGCGGCTATCAGAGCAGCGATCAGAGCAGCAATCAGAGCAGCAATCAGAGCAGCAATCAGCGCGGCATCGAAACGACCCGCGTGCAGACCGAAGTCTCGCTGCCGCTCGGCGTCTGGGTCACCGTGGCCGATGTGTCGGAGTCGGCCAGGTCCGGCACTTCGGCGGGCGGCTTCGGCGCCGCCACCAGCAGCTCACGCGGCTCACGCAGCCTGCAGTTGCGCATCACGGCGCCTTGATGGCACTCAGCGGCCACAGCGCCCACAGCCGCAGCGGCTGTTTCATGCGGCCGGCCTGCGCCTCGGCTTCGCCGCCCCAGCCCCAGAAATAGTCGGCCCGCACGGCGCCCACGATGGCGCTGCCCGTGTCCTGCGCCAGCACCAGGCGGCGCAGCGGCGTGGCCGACAGCGGCTCGGTGGTGTCGAGCCACAGCGGCGTGCCGTAGGGCAGGCTCAGCGGATCGACGGCGATCGAGCGGCCCGGCGTCAGCGCCACGCCGAGCGCGCCGCGCGGCCCCAGCTCGGGGTCGGGCAGCGGCTCTTCGCGGAAGAACACGACGCGCGGATTCGCCCACAGCATCTCCTGCACGCGCTTCGGATTCCTCTGCGTCCAGGCCTTGATGGCCGGCCAGGAAGCCTTGTCGAGCGTCAGTTCACCCTGATCGATGAGCCAGCGGCCGACCGATCGGTAGGGCTGGTCGTTGTGGCCGGCGTAGGCCAGCCGCACGGTGCGCTGGCTGCCGTCGGCCTCGATGAAACGCAGGCGGCCGGAGCCCTGGATCTGCAGCACCAGCACGTCCAGCGGATCGGCGACCCAGGCGACCTCGCGGCCGCGCAGCGCGGCCATCGCGGCGGGCTGGGTGTCGAGCTGCTGGCGCGTCCAGTAAGGGCGCCTGGTGGCCAGGTCGGCGGGCGGCGAATGCAGTGGCACGCGGAACGTGCCGCGAGGCTGGCGTGAGGCAATCACCAGGGGCTCGTAGTAGCCGGTGATCAGGCCGTCGGGCGCGCCGTCCAGACTTTCCACGCGGTAGGGCTGCAGGTGCCGGACGAGCCAGCGCCGCGCTGCATCGTCGTCGGCCGGCGGCTCTTCGAGCAGCACGCGCGCGCACAGTTCGGCCCAGCCTGCCGCCGGCCGCCCGCAGCCGGCGCGCAGCGCGGGCCAGGCCTGCAGCACGCGGTCATCGGCCCAGCCGGGCAGGGCACTCCATTCCACCGGCAACCAGCGTGATCGCGCCCGCTGCAAGGCGACCGGCGGCGCCGTGGCGGCTGTGGGCGGCGGGGCGGGTGCGGTGGCATCGCCCGGCGCGACGGGCGCGGTGCCATCGACCGGCGTGGCGGGGCTTTGCGGCGGCACGCTCGCACAGCCGGCCAGCGCTCCTAGAATGAGTGCGAGCCCCGCATGATGGACGCGGGAAAAGCAGCTTTGCAACCTGGAAGACCTCGACATGTGGCTGATTCTGATCGAGGCACTGGCGGCACTTTGCCTGCTGATCTTTCTCGTCTGGTGGATCATGTTTTCCGGCCGCCGCCGCGGCGAACGTTCACCGCCTGACGACCCGGCCTGACGACCCGGCCTGACGCTCCGAAATGCGCCCCGCGTTCAGCCTTCCTTCGGCGGCCACACGAAGGACATCGGCTGCCTGCGCAGCCGGCTCGTCAGCGCCTTGCGGATGCGCCCGCGCTCGCGCAGCCGGATGCCGCGCGAGCGCATCGCCACCCGCATCGCCAGCCCGAAGCTGACCACCAGGTTGAGCACTCCGGTGACCGCGATGCCTGCCACACACCACCAGAATGCCGGCTGGCTGAAGAGGGGCCAGCCGATGGCGCCGAGCGCCGCGCTGAGCTGCCCGCTGCTCAGCGTGACGTGCCGCACCTCGATCGGCAACCCGAAGATGGCGGCCAGCGCCGGCACCAGGCCGAGCAGGAACCCGAGCGAGATATTGGCCGCCAGCCCCGACACGTTGGCGCGCCACCAGGCCGCCCAGCGCTGCGCGCGGGCCGCACCCAGCCGCGCCACGATGCGCGGGTTCCAGGCAATCGCGCTGTCGAGCCGGTTGAAGACGAACCAGTTCTCGGCCCAGCCCGCCACCAGAGAACTGGCGAACAGCAGCACGCCGGTGAAGGCCGCATAAAGCGCCGTCGGGCCGAGCAGGGTCAGGCTGTGCAGCACGTGTTCGGCCGTCTCGACGCCGACCAGCGGCTCGCCGTGCAGCCAGCGCGCCAGGTACTGCAGCGCCAGCACCAGCGGCGCGCAGACCAGCAGATTGCCGACGATCGCCGCCGACTGCGAACGGATCAGCATTGCCACGCGGTCGACGAAGACCTCGATGCCCGCGTCGGTGAAGTCGCCGTCCACCGCCGGCAGCGAGGCCGCGATGGCCGGCGCCGTCATCGCCGGCTGCTTGGTGGCCACCGTCCAGTGCAGCAGCATGATGATGACGAAGCTGGCGGCGTAGTTGGCGCCGGCCCAGAAGCCGCTCCAGAACACCGTCATGCCCAGCGCCGCGACGGCGAACTTGGCGAAGGTGGTGCCGGCGATGACGAGGCCGCCGCCGGCCGCGCTCTTCAGCATGGCCGCGTACTCGGCACTGTCGCGCGTGATGTAGTGCTCGCCGCTGGCCGCGCTGCGCTCGGCGACCTGGCGCGCCAGCAACGAGTAGTGCCGCGTCATCAGCTTGCGCACGCCCTGCTGCTCGCCCTGCACGCGCAGCAGGTCGAGCACCATGCGGTGCACTTCGGCCGCCGGCTCGGGCGACAGCACGCAGTCCACCAGCTGCTCGATGCGCAGCGTGCGGCCTTGCAGCTGGTCCAGCTCATAGACGATGTCGACCGAGACGCCGAATTCCTCGAGGTGGCCGGTGACGCTGGCCGCCGCGCTGCGGCAGGCGTCGAGCAGTGCGCGCAGCAGCGTGGACTCGCGCCGCATGTCCTCATGGCGGCCGTCCTGCACGGCGCTGCGCAGCGCGTCGGCCACATGCGGAAGCTGGCGGAAGGGCTCGTTGGCGAGCAATGCGCGGTCCATGCGCTGGCGCAGCGCCGGTGAATAGCCGGCGGCGTTGACGGCGCTGACGAGGATCGTGACGGCGTCGAGCAGCACGCCGCGCCATGACCCGTCGGCCGGTGCCATCAGTCTGGCCAGGCGCTCCCGCGTGTCGGCGTCGATGGCCTCGATCCAGGGGCAGTCGTCCGGCTCGAATAGCAGGCCGAACAGCGCGGCCAGGTCGGTGGTGTCGGGCGTGCCGGGCAGCAGCTTCTGGCGCAGACGCAGCATCAGCTCACTGCCCAGCGCATTGCGTGCGCCGAAGCCGAAGTCGGCGAACAGCGCCGCTCCGTCGATGTCACGCCAGCTCGCCTGCAGCATGGCCATCACGCGGGCGTTCAGTTCGGGCTGTTTGTCGAGCAGGTTCAGCAGCAGGCGCAGGCGCACCACGGGCAGCGGCGTCTGCCGATCGGTGCTGGCGGCGCCCGGCACGCTGGACGCGTGGCGCAGCCACTCCAGGGTGCGCACCAGCCAGAGGTGGCGTTGAGCCTGGCTCGCCCTGGCGTCGGCGGCGTTGACGAGCGCGGTGAGGTCCCACGCGCCGCCCACGCTCCTGGGTGCCTTCAATGCAGCAGGCTGGGGCAGACCAGCTCGAACTCGGGCACCGTGGCTTCGAAGGCGTGAGCTTCTTCGGTCATGCAGAAGAAGGTGCCGCGCATCTGGCCGTGGCGGGTGTGGATGCGGGTCCAGCTCGTGTATTCGAAGTTGTCGCCCGGCTTGAGCAGCGGCTGGTGGCCGACCACCGCGAGGCCGCGCACGTCCTCGCGGTTGCCGTCGGCGTCGGTGACAATCCAATGCCGCGCCACGAGTTGCGCGGTGATGTCGCCGGTATTGCGGATGGTCACCGTGTAGGAAAACGCATGCGGTCCGTCGGGCGCTTTCGATTGATCGGGCAGGTACGCCACGCGCACCTCGCAACTGAACTCGGGTTTTGCCATCCTGGCATTGTAAGTAGCCTCTTGAAGTCAGGGAATGAACACTTACCGCATCGCACCCAGCATCCTTTCAGCCGATTTCGCCCGCCTGGGCGACGAGGTGCGCGACGTCATCGCCGCCGGCGCCGACTGGATCCACTTCGACGTGATGGACAACCATTACGTGCCCAACCTCAGCTTCGGTCCGATGGTCTGCCAGGCCTTGCGCAAGCATGCCGTCACGGCCGGCGGCGCCCGCGTGCCTATCGACGTGCATCTGATGGTGCGGCCGGTGGACGCGCTGGCCACCGCGTTTGCCAAGGCCGGCGCCGACCTGGTGAGCTTCCATCCCGACGCCAGCGCGCATGTCGACCGCACGCTGCAGCTGATCAAGGCCGAAGGCTGCCAGGCCGGGCTGGTGTTCAACCCGGCGACCTCGCTCGACGCGCTGGACTATGTGATCGACCGTGTCGACCTGATCCTGATCATGAGCGTCAACCCCGGCTTCGGCGGCCAGAGTTTCATCGACAGCGTCTTGCGCAAGGTCGAGCGCGCCCGCAAGCTGATCGAATCCACCGGCCGCGACATCCGGCTCGAGGTCGATGGCGGCATCAAGGTCGACAACATCCGTCGTGTGGCCGACGCCGGCGCCGACACCTTCGTGGCGGGCAGCGCGATCTTCGGCCAGGGCGACTACAAGGCGGTGATCGATGCGATGCGGGTGCAGCTGACGTTGTAGGCCGGGTGGGTGGGTGCCGTCCAGAGTCACTTAGTTGTAACTGAGGCGCGGCATCTGATGCCGGACCAGCAAAGCAGCCGTCATTACCGCCCATGGCACGGACTTGAGGGCACCGCCACACCGCGCCGTGATCGACGTCACAGAGAGCACCCGCGCGGCGTGTGGCCGCTCAGGCGATTGTTGCGCACCTGCATTCAGGGGGGGGTGCAAACGTGCCCCTGTCGATCACCGACCAGCGCCCACACCAGTGGCGACGGCCACAGGTCGCCCGACAAACGAAACACGCTGTTGCCAATCGCCCCCTGTTCAGTCGGATCGCGGTTGGTAAGATTTGCTCACTGAAAAAAGCAAACCCTGCGAAAGCGGGGGACGCAAAGTCATCGGTCTAAAGGGCGCAAGCCCCAGGGCGGCTGGACTGCCAGTGATTGCCAGTTGCCCGAACAATCATTCGATTGGGCGATGCGACGCACATCAAGCCCACTTCAACGGGCTCGATGTTGGGGCAAGCATGTGCGGTTCCCGGCCTGGGCAGGACGCCCAGTGTTCATCCACGGGAATCATCATGCACATCAAGACGCCAGTCACCGCCACTCAAACAAAGACCTCAGCGCGCCGCTTTGCCGTGGCTGTGGTTTCGCTGGCCGCGGGGTTGACCTGCGGGTCGGCCATCGCGCAAAGCAACTCGACCAGCGCGACGTCTCAGGCTTACGCGGCCGGCCGCATTCTCGTGATGCCCCGCGCCGGCTTGGCCGACGCAGCGCTGGATAAGATCCTCAAGGAGAACGGCGGCGGCAAGGCCAGGCGCGTGGGCAAAAGCGAACTGCGCATCATCGACCTGCCGCCTGGCCGGGAAAAGCAGATGGTGGACCGGCTGGCGCGGCATCCACACTTCAAGTTTGCAGAACTCGACTACAAGGTTGCACCTTCACTGGTGCCGAACGATCCTTACGCTGGCAGTGAATGGCACCTAAGCAAAATCGCAGCGCAGAAGGCTTGGGACAGTTCATTGGGCGCCGGCGTCACATTGGCGGTGCTCGACTCCGGTGTCGACCCCAGTCACCCCGATCTTTTATCCAGGCTGGTGCCGGGGTGGAACTTCTACGACAACAACTCCAACACGTCTGACGTGTACGGACACGGGACCCTGGTCGCCGGGTCTGCGGCGGCCACCATCAATAATGGGATCGGCGTTGCTTCGGTCAGCGGACAGACGATGATCATGCCGATCCGAGTCACCGACACTTCCGGAACTGGGTACAGCAGCATGATTGCCAGCGGGCTCACCTACGCTGCTGACAGGGGCGTGCGTATTGCCAACATCAGCTTCGCGAATCAGCCGATTCGCGCCGCAGTGGTCAGTGCTGCCCAATACATGAAGGACAAGGGCGGTCTCGTCTTCGTGGCCGCTGGCAACAATGGCATTGACGAGGGATTCACGCCGACAACCTCGATGATTCCGGTTGCCGCCACAGACGGCAGTGACATAAAAGCCAGTTGGTCGAGTTTTGGTAGCTACGTGGCCCTGGCTGCACCAGGCGTCAGCATCTACACAACGTCTCGCGGCGGTGGTTACACCACCGCGTCAGGGACGTCGATCGCAACCCCGGTGGCGGCTGGAGTTGCAGCGCTGATGTTCGCGGCGCGGCCGACACTCACCAGCGCGCAGGTCGAGAGTGTGTTGTTCAAGACGGCCGTTGACCTCGGATCCCCAGGTCGCGACAGCTACTATGGCTACGGGCGCGTAGATGCGGCCAGCGCAGTGGCAGCCGCCCTGGCGTTCACGTCCACGACAGACACCCAGGCACCTTCGGTATCTATCGCTTCGCCGATTGGTTCGACAACGTTGAGTGGTTTGGCCCCTGTCAATGTCAGCGCGACCGACAATGTGGGCGTCACACGCGTCGAACTTCGGGTCAACGGTGCCCTCGTCGCCACAGACACTGCGAGCCCGTTTGGTTTCAGTTGGGACACGACCATTGTTCCAAGTGGTACGGCAAGCCTTGTAGCGACTGCCTACGATGCGGCCGGTAACTCGAAAGCCTCGTCGACGGTGTCGGTGAACGTTGCCAACAACGTCGTCGCCGACACCATTGCGCCGACGGTGCTGATTACGAATCCTGCCAACGGCTCAACGTTGGGAGCGAGCAAGGCGGTCATTTCCGTTGTTGCCGATGACAACAGCGGGAGCAGTGCCTTGCGTCAGACGCTCTACATCAACGGCACTAGCGTTGCGTCTGCTGTGGGTGGCGCCTTGACCTACACCTGGAACACCCGCCGACTGGCAAGCGGAACATACACCATCCAGGCACTCGCCGTAGACGCAGCGGGAAATAGTACTTCGCGGATCATACAAGTTGTCCGCTGAGTGCAGCGCCATTCGGCGCTGCCACCGAGTACTCAACAGGGCCTGCGGGCCCAGTGGCCATTTTTGCTGCCCTCTGATCGTTGCCGCCTACTGACGAGGCAAGTTCGGCGCCGATGCCTTGTGCCTTGCACCGACAAGCGCTGCACATGCCACTTGTCGAGACCTAGCCGCCCGTCGTCGGCACGCTGTTACCGCCCCGCTTCAGAAAATATGAGCACCATCGGCGGATTCGAGTGTGAGCGTAGACGCGAACGTCGGGTTTCTTTACATTTTCATTCATCAGCTGTCGTTGCGAACTCGTAACTGATTGAAGTAAAAGGACTTCTTCGGTTCGGCATGATGCTTGCTGTTGGATGAATGGAACATTAGAAAAAGGAGGTTCCCATGAGACTGACTCTGCTTTCCACTTTGGCTGTTGGCGCGGCGATGTTTGCTGCCTCCTCAGGCACTGCACTTGCTGCTGCCACTTACTGCAGTGTCGCCGGCAGCCCGAACACGGCCGGCATGAAGCTGAGCGACTTGACTTTCAGCGGCAACACGCCCACGACTTCCGCGGACGATTGTTACGGCATCGTGGCTGGCAACGAGAGCCAAACCAGCATCAACGGATTGAACCTGACCTGGGGAACCAACTGGACGTTTCTCGTGAAGGATGAAAGCGAAAGCGGTTCGGCCTCAACAGGATCCTTTGGGGGAATCAGCTACTCCCTTGACGGGTTCTCCGCTTCGACTTCTGGAAATTGGACCTTGAATGCCGGGCCTGCCGGCTCATTGCCGGTGTTTGTCGATTTCATCGCTGTTCTTAAAGGTACGAATGAACATGCGCTCTGGTTCTTTGATGATGTCAAGATCGATGGCAGCGACAACGGCACGTGGCAGAGCGTCTTCACAAACAACAACTTTAAACTGCAGGACCTTTCCCACATCTCGTTGTATATCCGCAACGGAAGAGACCCTGGCGATCCCCCGGTCGTGATAGACGTGCCTGAGCCAGCGACCTTGGCTTTGGTCGGGCTGGCGCTATTCGCCGCAGGAGCCGCAAGGCGCCGCGCTCGTTCAGGCTGAACGAGATTGGTCCATGACAAGAGCCGGCTTTAGAGGGCTCCTGTTTTTTCTGTGGTGCATCGGCACGCCAAAGCCTCGATCCGCGTGCCCGAGGGTCTGGAACCGGTCAAACAGCAGTCCGGCATTACACACGCGCTAGCCGAAAAGCAACCCGCAGCTTCAACCGCTGCGGTCCACGCGCAACGCCAGCACCACCGAACTGGTGGTCTTGATGACGCCGTCGATCTCGCCGATCTCGTCGAGCAGCACGTCCAGCCGCGCCGTGGTGTCGGCGTGCAGCAGGGCGATGTAGTCGAACTCGCCGCTCACCGAACACAGTTGCCGCAACTCGGGCAGGCGAGCCAACCGCTGCGTGACGACACGCGCCTTCTTCGGCTCGGTGACGATGCCCACGTAGGCCTGCACGGAGCGGTCGGCCTCGCCGGGTGACAGCCGCACGGTGTAGCCGACGATCACGCGCTCGCGCTCCAGCCGGGCGAGCCGCGCCAACACTGTGGTGCGCGCCACGCCCAGCTTGCGCGCCAGGCTGGCGGTGCTGTCGCGGGCGTTGGCCTGCAGCAGGGCGATCAGGTCACGGTCGAGCGCGTCACGGGCCATGCGCTTCATTATGGCGAGTCGTTACGACGATGTGACGATCTCGACCCGTTCATCGTCGAAAGTATGCTTTCTTTCGTCTGCCGGGTTTTTTAGACTCGTCGTCACTGCTGCCCAACTGAGAGAGAAAACCATGCGCATCGCCCTGCTCGGCGCCGGTCACATCGGCCAGACCATTGCCCGCCTGCTCGGCGCCACCGGCGACTTCGAGGTGACCGTGGTCGACCGCAGCGCCGACGCGCTGGCGCGGCTGCAGGGCGACCCGGTGAAGACGCTGCGCATCGAGACCGCTGACCCCAGCGCGCTGCGCGACGTGCTGCGCGGCCAGGACGCGGTGATCAACGCGCTGCCCTATCACCTGGCCACGCTGGCGGCCACGCAGGCGCTGGCCACCGGCTGCCACTATTTCGACCTGACGGAGGACGTGGCCGCCACGCAGTCCATCATGAAGCTGGCCGAAGGCGCGGCCACCGCCTTCATGCCGCAGTGCGGGCTGGCGCCGGGCTTTATCGGCATCGTGGCGCACCACCTGGCCCGCAGTTTCGACAGCGTGATCGAGGTGAAGATGCGCGTGGGCGCGCTGCCTGCCTTCCCGACCAACGCGCTGAAGTACAACCTGACCTGGAGCGTCGACGGCCTCATCAACGAGTACTGCCACCCCTGCGAGGCGATCCGTGAAGGCAAGCTGATCGAGGCGCTGCCGCTGGAGGGCATGGAGCACTTCAGCCTGGACGGCACCGAGTACGAGGCCTTCAACACCTCGGGCGGCCTGGGCACGCTGTGCGACACCTGGGCCGGCCGCGTTCAGACGCTGGACTACAAGAGCGTGCGCTACCCTGGCCACCGCCAGTTGATGAAGTTCCTGCTCGAAGAGCTGCAGCTCAACAAGGACACCGAGACGCTGAAGGAGATCATGCGCAAGTCGATCCCGAGCACGATGCAGGACGTGGTGCTGGTCTTCGTCACCGTCAGCGGCCAGCGCGGCGGCTCGCTGGTGCAGGAGGTGTTCGCCCGCAAGATATTCGCCGACCGCAGTGAGACCGCGCCGCTGTCGGCGATCCAGATCACCACCGCGGCCGGCATCTGCGCGGCGGTGGATCTGTTCCGTGTCGGCGCACTGCCGCAGCGCGGTTTCATCCGCCAGGAGCAGGTGGCGCTGCCGGCATTTCTGGCCAACCGCTTCGGCGCGGCCTACCAGCAGTCACGGCAGGTGGAATCGATCGGGTGAGGCGCCTGCGCGGCCGGGCACGCGCTGGTTCATTGAACTGGCGCGTGCCCTGTTCAGCGCGGCTCGATGCTTTTGAGGTGTTTGCCGTCCGGGGTCAGTTCATCGAGCCATTTCGCGCGGATGCCTGAGTCGACGTCCAGGCGGGTGTTGCCCCAGTTGCCTTCCTGGCAGCCGCTGATCACGGCGCCCTGCTCGTCGACCTTGCACTGCCAGTGGCTGTACTTTTGCCAGTCGTCGCTGATGAGCGCCACGGCGCGGATCGTGTCGCGGTTGTCGCGGAGAAACCGGAAGAAGGGCGCATACCACTCTGCCCAGACGGTGTCGGGCGACAACTTGCTTCTGGTGCGCTTGCCCACCTGGTTGTAGGTGTACAGCCCGGTCTTCGGGTCGTAGTCGTAGCCGCGTGCTGCGGCCTCGGCGACCAGAACCGGCTTGTTCTTCGTCTTCAGGTAGTCGACCACGGTCTGGGCCGTGGCGTAGCCGTTGGCGCAGTCCTGAGGCTCGAACAGCGAGATGCCCGTCCAGTCGGCGTCATCTCCGGGGTACCACTGATCGAAGACGGCCGCCATCTGGTCGTCGTCGACGTTTTGCACGCCGTTGCTGTTCTTGCCGGTGGAGGCGATGGGCCGCGAGGCGACCAGTTTGCCCGGCCGGATGCCGGGGCCCATGAAGTCGGTGGCGGGGCAGAACGCGGCGAGTTGCCAGACGGTGGCGATGTTCGTCGCACCCTGGCGCACGATTTCAGCCTTGATCCTGGACCAGACGGCGCGATAGTTGGCGGGAAAGTGGCCGTTCCATGGCGCCTCGGCTTCATAGCCGATGCGTAGCAGGATGGGGCGCCCGGTGTCCTTCAGGTCGGCAATCAACCGCTTGGTGTTCTCCCAGAGCAGATTGCCACTGTTCTCGCCGCTGACGTTGCTGCCGTTGGCAAGGTCATGGTCGAAGTCCGCGCCTATCCAGTAGCCGACCGCGATGGCGGCGCCAGTCAGTTGCGGTGAGCTCTTGATGTAGCCGAGGTCTTGCGGGCCGTAGCCGTTCCTGTACCAGTCGGCGTTGGCGCTGAGTCTGCCCTGCGCGGTGGTGAAGCCGCCCGATGGCAGGCTCGGCGCGACGTACATCGTCACGCCCCAGGGCGGCGGCAGTCCGCTTGTGACCGTGTAGTCGTGGATGCCGTCGGTCGTCTGGCCCACGATCACCAGCGTTCTGCCCTGTGCATCGGTGTGCCTGCCTTCGACCGGTGCAGCCGCCAGCGGAGAAACCGTCACGATGCACAGGGACAGGCTCGCTGCCAGTGCAACCAATGCGCCGCGCGTGGCGGAACGTCCGGGTGACCGGCTTGCATGGCGCGATGCCGATGGGCACATGGTTTTTTTCGAGTCGAGGTTCAACGGCCGCCACCAGCCGGCGGCGGCTGGCGGGCCGGCCAGCCGACCTACATCGCCCTGGCCAACGGCAGATTCAGCAGCAGGTTCTGCGGCTTGAGCTTCAGCACACCGTCGGCGCCGTGCGCCAGGCCCAGGTAGACGGTCTTGCCGACCACGTCGGCGCGCATCTCGGCGCGGTTGACGAAGTTCAGGCCGAACAGGCTGATGAGTCGCTGCTGCCGCTCGGCCTGGACGGCATGTCCGTGATAGAGGTCGTCGAGCAGGGCGCTGGCGTCGACGTCCAGCCCGATGTGCCAGCGCCAGTGCTCGTCGCTGATCTTCTGCAGCGGCGTGATGCGCACCTGCACGCCCAGCAGGTGCGCCACCCAGCGCTCCAGCACCCGCGCCAGCGCCTTCGTGCCCGACCGCGCGCGGGTCAGCTTGAAGGCCACGCCGTGGCCGAACTCGGCGCTCACCTCGTGGGTCAGGTCGAGCACGAAACGGCGGCGCTGGCGCGGTGATTCGGCCGACCAGTAGGCGCCGGTGTTGCCGTCGCCCAGCACGCTGAGTTCGAGCGTGCGCAGCGGCACGTCACTGCGCCGGAGCAGGCGGCCGAGGTCACCGAAGCCGCCGGTGTCGCCGAGCAGGTCGACGGTGTCGCGGTCGGCTGCCAGCCACTGGCCGTCTTGCTGGCTGAGGCGCTGCGGGCGCCACAGCATCTCGGCGGCGCGCGCCTCGAAGGCGTCATCGACGCCAGCCATGATGTGCGCCACGATGGCTTCGACGAGACCGGTGATGAAGGCCGGCGGCAGCTCGATGCGGCCGCTGCGCATCAGCGCCAGATAACAGCCTTCGAGCGAGCCCGCGGCGACCAGAGCGTCGCGGAAAGCCAGGAAGTGGCGGTAGTTCTCGCCCGTGTCGGCGTCGGACACGGCCTGCAGCGCGGCGGTTTCCACGGCTGCGGCCGGGTCGGCGAACAACGCCGCGTGCAGCCGAAGCTCGGCCGTGCAGGATTCGGCTACCGGCGCCAGTTGTGGCAACGCCAGGTAGCGCCGCAGGTAGTCTGCCGTGGGCGCCAGCCAGCCGGCCGGCGACCCGGACTCAACCAGAAACCACCCGCACGGCGGGCCGCTGCGGCTCGGGGCCGGAGA
>Ga0163154_10007856_pt1 | contig 12591 bp, 9 predicted proteins | sample OliLakLV19MP9P1_FD_148649 | JGI IMG/M metagenome (GOLD analysis project Ga0163154, IMG submission 148649) | Freshwater microbial mat bacterial communities from Lake Vanda, McMurdo Dry Valleys, Antarctica - Oligotrophic Lake LV.19.MP9.P1 | ecosystem: Environmental > Aquatic > Freshwater > Lake >... | reverse complement strand
AGTTGGAACCGATCCAGCGCGCGCTGAAGGAACGGATCCTCGCGAGCGGAGTCGTCCAACTGGACGACACGCCGGTCAAGTGCCAGGGCCGAAGCGGCGGCGAACTCTTCGAGGCGCGGCTGTGGACTTATTTGAGTCCACAGGTCTCGGGCGTCGTGTTCGACTTCACGTTGGACCGCACGCACGAGCACGTACTCGACTTCCTGGGCGATGACATCGCGGGCTACCTCGTCGGCGATGGCTATGCGGGTTACACCACGATCGTGGGCAAACGGCCAAGCGTGATTCAGACAGGCTGCTGGGCACACGTGCTGCGGAAGTACCGCGACGCGCTCAAGGATTCACCCGCGCAAGCGTCATCGATGATGTCGCTGATCGCGGCGCTGTTCGACGTGGAGTCCGCAGCGATCAAGAGCAAGCTCGATCCCGCCAACGTGCTGGCACTGCGCGCGGAACGCAGTCGACCGATCCTCGATCGCATCCGGCTGCTCGCCGAAAGCCTGCGTGGTCACGGCAGCGAACAAGAAGCATTCGGCAAGGCGCAGAAGTACCTATTCAATCAGTGGCCGGCGTTGGCGCGCTTCCTCGAAGACGGTCGCGTCCCGATCCACAACAATTCCTGCGAGAGTGCGATTCGTCCCGTCGCCGTCGGTCGGCGCAACTGGCTGTTCACGGGCAGCGAGCGTGGCGGGCGGGCGGCGGCGATCGTCTACTCGCTGATCGAGAGCTGTCGGCGTGTGGAGGTGGATCCCTACGTCTACCTGCGCGACGTCCTCGTGCGCGTCGCCACGCATCCGGCCAGCCGCGTCGACGAGCTGACGCCGGATCGCTGGAAGCTGCTGTTCGGCCCGCAATCCGCGGCCTGAACGCACTGCGGCGCGCGATCTGCCGACACGCGCGGCCTGCCAGCTCCACCCCGACCTCGCCAGCGCGCGCTGCGAAACGCCTCCGGACGCTTACGTTCGGTCCGAGCGCCACGCGACCCTGCACGGAGGCGGCGCAGAGCTCTGCGAACAGCGGTTCCTCGGGCTCGGGCGGAGGGGACTCGTCGTGCTCGTCCCGCGGGATGCGGCCACAGCGGCGCAGGTACTTCACGATGCGGCGGCGAAGGCGCACGGCTATCTCGGCGACGTCCTGGTCGGTGAGCGGCGCGGTTGCCAGACATCGTGTCCAGCACTCGGATAGCGTCCAGCTCCCAACGCGCTCGGCCAACTTCGGACGCCAGGAACGTGACCTCATCGTGCTTGAGGATAGGTGAGGCGCGCGCTAGGTTCGCACTGGAGGTGACAGATGGATCGTGGACCGATGCGCCGACGACTTGATCTCGTCTTCGTTCCGATGGTCGAGCGGGAGACCGGCCGTCGAATCGAAGTGCCGTACCCTGACCCAAGGCGTTACGACTGGCGCGAAGTCAACGGCAAGCGCTACCTGTACGATCGACTCGATGATGCGGTCATGGAGGAAGCGTTCTTTCTGGAGACCGTGAAGCGGCTCTCCAGCCTGCCCACCTACGATCAGCAACCCAAGATCAAGGATGCCACCGCGTACGTTGAAGGTCGCCGCGAGACGATTCGCTGCAAGCTCCTCGGTCAGAAGAGCGACGCGACTTTCCAGAGTCCTTCGGAGGAGTTCCTCCGTGCGTTACCGGCCGACACGCACGCCTTCGTCATCTTGTCGCTCGACCTCGTGGGTTCGACAACACGCGCAACCGCATCGCCACTGACCGAGTACGCACGGACGATGCAAGCCGTCCTCGGAGAGGTTGGTGATGTGCTCCCCTTGTTCCACGGGCACGTCTTGAAACACACAGGTGATGGAGTTATCGCGTATTTCGCTTCCCCAGGTTTCATCACGAAACACGATCTCGCAATCGACTGCGCGCTGACGCTGCGTCTCCTGATCTACAGCGGCTTCAATCCGGTGCTCCGCGAACTCGGATGGAAGGAACTCGATATGCGAATCGGCCTCGACTCCGGTGAGATCGCAGTCATCCCGATCGGGAGTGCGACGACAAAGCAGGAGAAGGATCTGATCGGCGAGGTGGTGAGCCTCGCGTGCAAGATCCAGGGTCGCGCTCCGACCGGCGGCATCGCCCTCGGCGACGAGATGCTTCGGAACCTTCACACCCAGTGGAGGGAAATCTGCGAGGAGTTGCCGCTGGCCTCGGAGTGGCGCTTCAAGGATCCGCACTTCGGACGTCCCTACGCCGTACATCTCGTGAAGGCGAACGACTGGCCGGATCACGACGAGAACGCGAGCGACGCGATGCAACCCAATCCGAGAGCGGACACCACGCGCGAACGCCAGTAAACTACCTGCCCATGAAGTTCCCGTTCTTCGCCAAGAGCGCCGACACCCAACCCCTCGTGCGCGTGATCGAAGCTGTCGCGGCGCGTCACGGATGCTCGACGTACGAGGTTGCGCTCATGATGACGACGTTCTTCGAGTCCGTGGCCGACGAAGTCTGCCGGGGCCGAGTCGTCACGTTGCCGGGGCTTCGGGAAGTTCGGGGCTGCGCTCATCGAGCGCAAGAGTGATCTCGCACGCGATCCAACTCCACGCTGCAAGCCCGCGTTCAGCCCATCGGTCGGGTTCATCCAGCAAGTTCGGACGTGCGCACCTCCTACCCGATCGGCGAAGCGGAAGTTGGACCGCCACCGCCGAAGGAATCACCCGTCTTCCCGACCCGGCCGAAGCGCGGCAAGGGTCTTCTCTAGTGCGGATGCCGCGCGCGCCTCCATTACGGCGCAGCTAGCGGGTTGCGACCCGTTCGACGACTAGCGCGACGCCCCTACTCGGTCGGTCGTGTCCCGGGAACGCCGTGTCTGGTGGGGTCCCGAGAAGAGTTGCGCTCGGGGGAGGGGGGGACACCTTGGACACGCAAGTCGGGCACTGCGCGGCCCAGGGGCCTGCGATGGCCCTCGGGTTCACGAGACACGCTGTCTAGTACGGGCAGTGCCCAGCGCTCGCACGAGACAACGTGTCTAGTGGATGGACATCCTTGCCCAACCTTGCCAACCTCCGGGGATCGCTCGGACCGTCCACCGAGGGTCCGTGATGGAAGCCCCCATGCTCACGATCCAGCAAGTCGCTGACTTGTTGAAGCTCTCGCCCAAGTCCGTCTACCGCCTCGCCCAGAAGCGCGAGCTTCCGTGCATCAAGGTCGGCGGGAGCTGGCGCTTCCCCCAGAAGGAACTCCGCGCGTGGATCGCCGCGAAGCTCCGCGAGAAGGAGCCCGCGTAGCTCGCCTCATGACCGCTCGCCCCCCCCCCACATCCCAGGATGACGCGACGCCGACCTTCCTCGACGGCGTCCAATTGCGTCGTGTGACGCTCCCCGATCGCTGGCCGTTCACCGCCACCGGCCTCGCGCTCGGCGGCGGCGCTTCGGGCCTTGAAGTTCTCGTGGCGACACACCCGCGAGCCCCGAGCGCCCAGGATCTCCGCACCGCGTGGAAGGCGCGACACGGTGGGCGCGCTGCTCCCCTCTTGCTTGTAGTCCTCTACGGCAAGAAGGCCGCGCTATGCGGTCCCGCCGGTGACGAACCGCCCACGCGGTTCGATCTCGACCCTGGACAAGTCGATCGCATCTGCCGCGAGGCGCTCGGCGAGTCCGACCGTCACACCTCCCTCCGCGCGCTCCGCGACTCGCTCCCCGCGCTCGACACGGACTTGGGGGGGCTACGCAACGAGGGCTTCCTCGCGTCGCACGAACTGCGCGCGGGCGCGCGTCATCGCGCGGACTGGAATGCCGCAACAGCGAAGGCTTCGCGCATCCTCGACCGCAAGGGACCCGACCTTCTCAAGGCCCTCGGGTTCCAGGTCGAGGAGTGCGATCGAGTCACGTCGATCCTGCGCTCGAAGGACCGCAAGGTCGCGGTCGCCGTTCTGCTCAACCGTGACGAGTCACCTGAGCTGCAAGCCGGACGCTTCGCCGACATCTCCCCCGTCAGCTACGCACTCGCCGTCGCCGACCGCGAGAACCTCCCGTACGTCGTGATTCAGCACGGCGCGAAGGTGCGCGTCTACCCGGCGCGCGTCGGTGTCGGCGTCGGCCGACGTGGGCGCACCGAGACGTACGTCGAGTGCCACGCGGGCCTGCTACGCGAGGAGAACGCCGCGCTCCTCTGGTTGCTCTGCTCAGCCGAGGCGCTCCTTCCCGGTGGAAGTCTCGACGACCTTATCGCGGCCTCCGGCCGGTTCTCAGGCGACCTCGCAGCCGAGCTGCGCGATCGCATCTACCTCTCCGTCGTACCGACGATCGCCCAGGGTCTCGTCGCCGCACGCCAGCTCAAGAAGCCGACGACGCAGGACCTGCACGACACATACGAGATGGCGCTCGTCGTGCTCTTCCGACTGTTGTTTATCGCCTACGCCGAGGACAAGGACCTCCTGCCCTATCGCTGGAACGGTCTGTATCAGCGGCGATCGCTCAAGACCAAGGCGCAGGAGATCCTCGAACTCACTCGGGCCGCTCAGTCGTTCGACGACGGCGACAACCTCTGGGATGAAGTCCACGGGCTCTTCCGCGCGGTCGACGTCGGCAACCGCGAGTGGGGTGTGCCTCCGTACAACGGCGGGCTCTTCACCGAGAACGCGGAAGTCTCGCGCGTGGGTGCGCTGTTGGCTCCCATCCGCTTGCCGAACACGACCTTGGGTCCGGCACTGCGCGACCTGTTGCTCGTCAGTACCGAGGACGGCCTCGGGCCGGTGGACTTCCGCAGCCTCGGCGTGCGCGAGTTCGGAACGATCTACGAGGGACTGCTCGAAAGCGACCTCGCGGTCGCTGAGACCGACCTTGCCGTGGACAAGGAGGGCGTCTACCGCCCGTGCAAGAAGAGCGAGACGCCGCTTGTCACGAAGGGTGACATCTACCTCCACAACGCTTCGGGCGCGCGCAAGTCGAGCGGCGCGTACTTCACGAAGCAGTTCGCGGTCGAGCACCTGCTGGAGCGCGCCCTGGAACCTGCGCTTGCCGAGCATCTCGCGCGACTAGACACCGTGTCTACGGAAGAAGCCGGTGATCGCTTCTTCGACTTCCGCGTTGCCGACATCGCAATGGGCTCGGGCCACTTCCTCGTCGCCGCAATCGACCACGTCGAGAAGGCGTTCTCGGGATACCTCGCGCGGCGCAAGTTGCCGTCCGTGATGGCAGAGCTGGCGACGCTTCGTGCCGCTGCCGTCGATGCTCTTGGGGCACTTGCCGAGCAGGTCGAGATCGAGGACACGCAGCTCCTGCGCCGCCTGATCGCGCGCCGCTGCATCTACGGTGTCGATGTCAATCCGACCTCGGTCCAGCTCGCGCGACTCGCCATTTGGGTCCACACGTTCGTTCCCGGACTTCCCCTCTCGCTGCTCGATCACAGCCTTGTCCCCGGCAACTCGCTCGTTGGTATCGGCCGCCTCGACGAGGTGAAGAACGCGATCGAGGAGGAGAGCCTTCCGCTCTTCCCGATAGACGCCACCTACCTCCTCGGCGCAGCCTCCGAGCCGTTGAAGCGGCTCGCGCGACTCGCCGACGCAACGCCATCGGATCTAGCACGCGCGCGCAAGGCGAGAGCCGACGCGCTCGAAGCAGTCGCTCCCGCGTCGGCCCTCTGCGATCTCGTCACCGCATCGCGGATCACCGGCGACCGCAAGCTACCGAAGCTCGACGGCTGGGAGCAGATCAAGGCGGAGATACTCGGCTCGCTCGAATGGGCAGCCGCTAGGCGCAGCCTGGAACACCTCCAACCATTCCACTTTCCAATCGCGTTCCCTGAGGTCTTCCTACGGTCGCGTCCTGGGTTCGACGTGATCGTCGGCAACCCGCCGTGGGAAGAAGCTATGTGCGACGTGCACGAGTTCTGGGCTCGCCACCTTCCAGGATTTCGCGGGCTGCCACAGCGAGAGCAGGAAGCCGTTCTACCGACTTTCCGTCGTGATCGTCCTGATTTGGAGCGGGCATTCTCTGAGGAGCGACGACGGGTCGAAGTCCTCCGATCTGCACTTGAGAGCGGACCCTACCCGGGGATGGGGACGGGGCACCCTGATCTCTACAAGGCGTTCTCGTGGCGCTTCTGGACGCTGGCGTGCGAGGACGGCGGAAGGATTGGCGTGGTCTTGCCCCGTTCTGCCCTTTCCGCCAAGGGCTCCACCGAGTTCAGGCAGCAAGCGTTTCGCGCGGCCGAATGCGTAGATGTCACGATGCTCCTGAATCGCAAGGAGTGGCTGTTCGAAGGCGTGCACGAGCAGTACGCCATCGGTCTCGTCAGCCTCACGAAGCGAACAGTTGCCCGCACTCGCGTCGAACTGCGTGGACCCTATCCGAGCCTTGAGCAATACCTGGGTGGTGTGGTACGCGAGCCAACAACCTTCTACGGCGAGGACATCCAGAGCTGGAATGACACGGCCTCCCTTCCGCTCCTCCCGAGCGATCTCTCCGTCGAGGTGTTCGCGCAGCTTCGGAAGTCTCCGCGCTTGGACCACAACGATGGGTACTCCTGGCGTGCGCGACCGATCCAAGGCGACCTCAATGCGACTTCGGGGAAGCCGCTCATGGACCTCACTTCAAAGGAGCGGCCGCCGGGCTTCTGGCCGGTCCTCAAGGGCGAATCGTTCGACCTCTGGACGCCCGAGACCGGCGTCTACTACGCATGGGCAAACCCGAACGTCGTGCTGCCCCACCTCCAAGCGCGACGAGCACGCGGAGCACGTACTCGTACGTCGCCATTCTCAGAGTTTGAGCCGTCGTTTGTGAACGACCCAAGTACGTCTCCCAATCTGCGGCCACGCATCGCGGTGCGCGATGTCACGAATCGGCTCAACGAGCGCACACTTATCGCCGCCTTAGTTCCACCTAAGGTTGTTCTCGGCAATCAGGCTCCATTCATCTTGTGGCCGCGCGGCGACACGACGCACGAGGCTTTCCTCGTCGGGATCTTGTCGTCGCTGGTCCTGGACTGGTACGCACGTCGCTTCGTAGAGAGGCACCTCAACTTCTTCATCCTAAATCCATTCCCGGTCCCTCGTCCTATGGTCGCTGACGCGCGAATGCGGCGTGTAGTCGCCCTCGCTGGCCGCCTCGCTTCCCCCGACGCGCGATTCGCCACGTGGGCACAGTCGGTGGGCGTTGAGTGCGGCCCACTGCGCGAGGACGTGAAGCTCGACATGATCCACGAACTCGACGCCGTCGTCGCACACCTCTACGGCCTCGAAGAGAAGCACCTCACCCACATCTTCGAGACCTTCCACGAGGGCTGGGAGTTCGAGGCTCGCTTGAAGGAGACCCGCAAGCACTTCCGCGAGTGGAAGCGTCGAGGCGGATAACGTGGGTACCGAAGCACTCGCTAACCCGAGAGTTCTCGAATGGGCGCGCCGAATGGCGGGCCTCGAAGGGCACGATGCTGCGAGGAAGCTGCACGTCAAGCCAGAGCGCTTGCTGGAGTGGGAAGCGGGAACTCGTCGGCCGACGATCGCCCAGCTCCGCAAGATCGCAGACATCTACAAGCGTGCGGTCGGGATCTTCTTCCTTTCCGCCACACCACCCGACGAGCAGATTCCGACAGACTTCCGCCGCGTCGATCCTCTGGATGCGCAGCCGCTCTCGCCTCGGCTCCTAGTTGCGATCCGCACTGCGCGAGCACGCCGCCAGTCGGCGCTAGACCTCTTCGACGAACTCGGCGAGGTCCCGCGATCCTTCGCCTTACGTGTTCGACTCGGCGACAGCCCCGAGGCTGTCGGCGACAAACTGAGAGCGGCGCTGGGGATTGAAGCGTCTCGCTCTGTCGGTGATCCCTACGCCAACTTCACTCGTTGGCGAGCTGCGGCCGAACAGGCCGGTGTGCTCGTGTTTCAAGCCGAGCGCGTGCAGGTCAACGAGATGCGCGGATTCTCGATCTCCGACCACCCGCTCCCAGCAGTAGTGGTGAATTCAGCCGATGCCCCAGCAGGCCGCACGTTTTCACTACTGCACGAACTCGCACACGTCGCGCTGAACAAGGGTGGTGTCTGCCTATTAGAGGTGGAACGATCTTCGAATGATGCGGAGCGCATAGAGGTCTTCTGCAACCACGTCGCCGGGGCCGCACTAATACCAGCATCCCAGCTCCTCGCCGAGCCGACTGTTCCGTCCGGGTCAAGCAATGTGATGCGGCACGAGGACGTGACTGCGATCGCTGCGCGGCATGGCGTCAGCGAAGAAGTCGTGCTTCGACGGCTCCTTATTCTCAGCCGAGTCACGCCCGAATTCTACCAGTCGAAGCGACGCGAGTTCGTGCAACGCTATGCGGCGCTTGCTCTCAGGACGAGGAAGAAGAGCAAGGGTGGGCCGCCCCCAGCGCGTGTTGCAATCGCACGTGGAGGCCCGTTCTTCACTCGACTCGTGTTGAGCGCTTATGAGAGTGAGCGCATCACGTCGAGCGACGTCGCTGACCTGCTAGGTGTCCGATTGAAACACCTGGAGCGCGTGCGCAACGAAGTAGAGTCGCCTTCCTCGCGTGGGAGGCCGCGCGAATGACCTACAGCCTCGACACGAGCGCACTCCTCGACGCATGGGTGCGGTACTACCCGCGAGACGTGTTCGATTCCCTTTGGAAGCAGATTGAGCAGCTCGTGAGCGACGAACGCCTTCTCGCAACCGAGGTCGTCCGATGGGAGTTGGAGAAGAAGGACGACGACGTGCTCAAGTGGGTCAAGGCGCGACCGAAGATGTTCATCCCGCTCGACGGCCCAATCCAGGTAAGAGCGACAGCCATCCTCCAACAGTTTCCATCCCTCACCGAGTCGAACAGCATGATGCAGGGCAGTGCGGACCCTTTCGTGATCGCACTCGCAGCCGAGATGAAGCTGACTGTCGTGTGCTCCGAGAAGCGCGACGGAAACAAGAAGCCCAAGATCCCTAACGCCTGCGAGGCGCTCGGGATCGACTGCATCGGTCTTGTCGAGTTCTTCCGACGCGAGAAGTGGCGCGTATGACGGACCACATGCACAGCGATCCGAATCTCAGAAGCGCGTCAAGCGAGCCGCAAGGTTCGCCCGTGTTTGTAGATAATCGCGATGGCAACACTCTCGCGCGTGCGATCTCGCGTCACATGGCGCGCCTTCGACAAGCGGGCCGCGCGCCCGCCGAGTTGTCTGTCGCCAGCGCGTACTTCAATCCGCAGGGACTTGAACTGATCGCGCACGAGGCGCGTCACGTCGGCACGATCCGCTTGCTACTCGGTGTCGAGCCTCAGCCCGAGTCGATTCGTGTCCGGCGTGGTCCGTTCGATCCGGCCGAACCCGAGTTCACGAGACGTCGCGTGCGCGAGGACCTTGCGCGGTTGGAGAAGAGCCTCCGGCACGATCGAGATGTCCTTCCATTCGATGCCGAGGACGATCGTGCAGTACGCACGTTGCTCGACTTCCTCAGATCGGGCCGGGTCGAGGTCCGGCGCTACGAGCGCCACTTCCTGCACGCGAAGGCGTTCATCCTTCGCGGCGAAGATCGCGGCGTGATCGTCGGCTCTTCCAACTTGACTCGCGCGGGCCTCTCGACCAACCTCGAACTCAACCTCGGCCACTACAGCGATCCGCTCGTCGGCAAGGTCGAGCAGTGGTTCGATCAACTCTGGGACGAAGCCGTCCCCTTCGACCTCGCCGCGCTGTACGAGGAGCTCTTCGCGGAGTACCCGCCGTACCTCATCTACCTCAAGGTGCTCTGGCACCTGTACCACGGGGAGCTTGCGGAGGAGGAGCAAGAGAGCGGCCACATCCCAGTCACGAGCTTCCAGAGACACGGTGCCTGGCGAGCGCGCCGCATCTTGGAGACGTACGGCGGAGTGCTCATCGCGGATGGGGTCGGCCTGGGTAAAACATTTAGCGCTGGCGAGATCATCCGCACATACCGCGAGCGCCGCCAGCGTGTGCTCTTGGTCTGCCCCGCCTCGTTGCGCGACACGACGTGGGAGCGGTTCCTAAACAACTTCCAGCTCCTCGTCGAGTGCTACTCGTACGAGCAGCTCGCCAACGACCTCCAGCTCGGTGGAGCGAAGCGACATCTCCAGAACCCGCTCGACGATTACGCACTCGTCGTGCTCGATGAAGCGCACAACTACCGCAATCCCGACGCGCCCACGCGCGCGGCCGTACTTCGGCGGTTGCTCGCGGGCAAACGGCGCGATGTCGTCCTGCTCTCGGCGACGCCCGTCAACAACTCGCTGTGGGACCTGTACCACCTGCTTCGGTTTTTCATGAAGCAGGACGCGCGGTTGTCGAGCAAAGGCGTGCTCTCCATCCGCGAGCGCTTCGAGCATGCGATGCGCTCCGATCCGTTCAACCTGAACCCGGATCTCCTGTATCCGATCATCGACGCGACGACGGTCAAGCGCACGCGACGCTTTATCAAGAAGCACTACCAGAACGACCTCATTCGCGGCCCCGACGGTCGCATGGTGCCAATCCAGTTCCCGACGCCTATCGCATCTTCGATCGGGTACGACCTGGACGAGGTGCTGCCGGGGTTCTTTGCGCGGCTCGAAGAGGTTCTCGCGCCACCGCAAGGGCCGCCTCTGCTTTGCTTGGCTCGCTACCAGCCCGAGCGCTTCCCAGCGGGCGCGGCTCAGGTGCAGCAAGACACAGCGCTCGTCGGCCTGCTTCGCTCTGCTCTCCTCAAGCGGTTCGAGTCCTCTGCGTATGCCTTCTCGCAGACCGTGACGCGCATGGCTCGACAACACGAGACGTTTCTCGTCGGGCTGGGGATCGGCAAGGTCGTGCGAAAGGAGTTCATCCGCGAGCTGTCGGCGGCAGAGGACGACGACATCGAGGATCTGATCCTCGGCTCCGATGAGGCTGACGACGCGACGCTCTACGACGTGCCTGCACTTCGCGCGGCCGTGGAGAGCGACCTGGAGATCCTCCGCGAGTTGGCGGAGGAGGCTTCGCGCGTCACGCGCGCGGAGGATCCCAAGCTCGACGCGCTGATCGAGGAGCTTGTGCGCATCGCGGCCCAGGCCGAGCAGGACGCTCTCGACGCGGAGGACGCGCGACAGAAGCGCAAGGTGCTCGTGTTCTCGCACTACGAGGAGACGATCGACTGGATCGAGCCTCGACTCCGTGAGGCGATCTCGGGCGACCCGAGGCTCGCGTGCTATCGAGACCGCATCGCAAGCGTGAGCGGAGCGGACTCGCGCAGCGGCGTCTCGCGTGACCGCGCGATCCACGGCTTCGCGCCTGTCTCGACCGGAGCGATCCCGCCGCACGACGAGGACTTGTTCGACGTGCTCGTCTGCACGGACGTGCTCGCAGAGGGCATGAACCTCCAGCAAAGCCGCAGCATCGTGAACTACGACTTGCCGTGGAATCCGATGCGACTGGTTCAACGGCACGGTCGCGTCGATCGCATCGGCAGTACGCACCGTGAGGTGTTCCTGCGCACGTTCTTCCCCGATGCGCAACTCGATGGGCTTCTCGATCTGGAGGATCGCGTACGTCGGAAGCTGGCGATGGCGGCGGCATCCGTTGGAGTCGAGGACGCTCCGATCGAGGGCGGAGCATCTGGCGATCAGTCCTTCACCGAGACACGCGATGAGATCGAGAAGCTCCATCGCGGGGATGCGTCGATCTACGAGCGCGGCGGAACCGAGGGCGCGGCACAAACCGGCGAGGAGTATCGGCAAGAACTTCGACGCGCACTCGAAAGCTACGGGGACGAGATCGAGAAGCTCCCGTGGCGCGTCGGCTCGGGGATGGTGAAAGGCGAGCGAAGCGGGTACGTGTTCTGCGCCGTCGTCGCGGAGCGGGTCTACCTTCGCTTCGTCCCGACCGACGAGCAGCAGCCGATCATCATCGAGATCGGGACATGCTTGCGCCTCCTCGAATGCACGGAAGAGACCCCGCGCCACTTGAGCGAAGCGATGATGCAAGGCGCGTACGGCGCATGGCAGCTCGCACGCGAGAACATCCTTGACGCATGGACGTTCGAGACAGACCCGGCCAATCTCCAACCGAAGGTGCGCCGACTGAGCCGCGAGGTCGCTGACTTTCTGCGCGCTCATCCCCCGAGCGACGTGGACGCCGCGAAGCTCCACCGAGCACTCGACGCGGTCGAAGCACCGTGGTCGATGCGGGAGGAGAGGCAGCTACGCGCAGCGTGGGAGCGTGAGTTCCCGAGCAGGGCGGAGAAGGCGCGACACCTGATCGACGAGGTCGAGCGCATCGGCGTCGAGCCGCACCACGCTCCGACCCCGCTCCCCCCGATCGAGGGTGACGACATCCACTTGGTGTGCTGGATGGCAATCGTTGCTGCCCAAGGCGTTGCTACGAGAGCATGAGCGCGAGGTGACCCTGCCCCGAGTTGGTGGACACCTGGGTTAGATGAATCTCAAGGGAGACGGAAAAGTTCGCAGTTCCACGGGGAAGGGGTCAGGGAAAGGGTTCGCCCTTCCCCTGTTGGGGGAGCCGCGCGGAGCCAGCGCGAAGCTGGCTGACGCGCAGCGCGGCGGTCCGGGGGGCGAAGGCCCCCGGGAGGAGGGGTGCAGGGGAGGAGACTCATAACTTGTGGAGAGTCCGTCACGCCGCCTTCGTGGCTTCGCGGTCGACTTCAGCTGGCGTGCGGTACTCGAGCGACGAGTGC
>Ga0163154_10007855_pt1 | contig 12592 bp, 13 predicted proteins | sample OliLakLV19MP9P1_FD_148649 | JGI IMG/M metagenome (GOLD analysis project Ga0163154, IMG submission 148649) | Freshwater microbial mat bacterial communities from Lake Vanda, McMurdo Dry Valleys, Antarctica - Oligotrophic Lake LV.19.MP9.P1 | ecosystem: Environmental > Aquatic > Freshwater > Lake >... | reverse complement strand
CGTGCAGGCATTCAAAAAGCTGAGTCAGCGCGGAAAGTGAAGGGTTGCCGGCGTCTTGAGAGTAGTCATAACTAGGCTCATGGACTTGCTTGCTAAGGTGAGATAACTATATGATAGTAAATATAAAATAGCAACTATTTTGGCTCGGAGACTGGGTGATTTGTGGGCTTTTTCTTAAGTTAATGGCATTGCTCCGGAGACGTCAGCGGGCAGGCCGAGCGGCCGTGCGCGCCCCTTGACCGCGCCGATACGCAGCGTACAGTCACCAAAAAGTGGCTTTGGATTTCCTATCCATGGCTCGGAGTACGTCAGTGAGTTTGGTCCGAAGTACTTCCCGGCTGAATTCTTCGCCTATGAGCAGATAGCGTGGCACCTCGGTAGGGGTAGACCGCCATGCTGGACTTCAGGTGGGCAGCTCTGGCGAAAGATCGGCTAGGGTGTGCTGGTGATCTGTTCAATAGCGCGATGGTCGTTTAGTCGTCGGCGCGCCAGGAAGAGTGCCGGTGGCGTCAGAAGAGGCTCCGAAATTCAAAGCAATGGCGGCAAGTAGCGTGGATTCCCTTACCCGAAGACGCAGAATTCTTGATTGCACGACAGGTGCCGATGGTCCCTGACCCGGTACTCATGAGACAAGGAAGACGTTATGGCCACCGCGGATCAAGTGAAGGCGCTCATTCGTTGTCACGTCGATGGCGCCGACGATGGCCGGACTTGGGATTTTAGCGGTCGCGGCGAGGGTTTGCGCAATTCCCATTCCTTACTGGGTCGCAGCGGCACCGCGCACGGCAACGTGCACTGTGGAGCGCAAATTTTGATGAGATCCAGGATTTCGAAAACGATATTCGCAGCTTTTTTGGCGGCACCGGCTTTATGAGTAACGCCGATTTCGCCGCGACCAGTAATCCGCTGGGCCCTGTCAAAGCCGGCCGTAGTGGCGACCTGGACGCGCTAGCGGCCCATGTGAATTCGCTCGGCAACGCCAGCATTCCCCGCAGCCCTTTCCGAGCCACCGATGGCAGTTTTACCGCCGCCGCAATGCAGGGCGAACAGATCTTCGCGCGCGAAGGCTGCGCGGCTTGCCACGCGTCACCGCAGTACACCAGCGCCACCAACTCCACTGTGGTGTTGCACAATGTGGGCACGCGACGCGCAAGTTCTGGCGGGCGTATCGGCGGCGCGTTGTCCGGCATTGACATCCCGACCCTGCGCGGCGTGTGAGCGCACCGCACCTGCATGACGGCTCGGCGCTGAGCTTAAGCGAGGTCTTTACGCAAAGCGGCGGTGTCACGCTGGCCGCGGAAAACGCCAGCCTGTCCGGCGGCGCAAGCTTGATCAATAGCTTCGTCGAGCTTAATAACGACGACTTAGTGCGCGGCCGCGCCTTCGTGCGGTTGGTCGCCGACGCCAATCGGCTCACGTTCAACGCGGTAGACGGTGGCGGCGGCGGCTTGGGCGCCATCGAGCTGCGCTACAGCAATTCTCGTAGCGGCGTGCAAACCCAGCCCCTCAACGTGCGGGTCAATGGCGTTGCGCTGTTGCTAGTGAACCTGCCGCCCAGCAATAACGACCCGAGCTTTCGCGCCACCAACTGGAACCAATTCAGGCTCGAAAACGTCCAGCTCAATCCTGGATTAAGCAACAGCATCGAGTTTTCCACGCCGAATTTTTTCACCTCCATTGACGAAATAGTCATCGCAAATGCGAACCAGCTTGCACTCAGCCAGCCGCACCACCGCCTTGCGGCGCTGCCGGTTGGGGAACGCGACGCGCTGCTGGCTTTCTTGCGTCAATTGGATGGCAGCAATACGCCGGGCGGAAGTGATGTCTTGTTTGTTAATGGTTTTGAGGATTGAGTCGATTAATGCTTAGCATCTCGCGAACGCATCTTCTCACGGCGTAGTCTTATTGGAATCCCAAAAGAGCTCATCCTATGTGCTATCCCACCCCTGCTGATTCTCGCTGTTTCCCTGGCCTTGCCCGCTGTCGTCAGTGGCGCAGCGCTGGTGGTAACAAACCCGAGTTTTGAGACGCCAAACACTGCGAACGGCACTTTTTCCGGCAACTCCACGACTGGGCCTTCTGGCTGGGGCTGGTCGGTTTACAATGCCGGGCCAGCGAACTCGAACCGCTTCTTCGGGGTATGGGATGTGACCGGCACACCTTCGTTTGTTGCCATCCCGCACGGCCAGCAGGTCGGCGTGGTTTTCCTCAACGACGCGCTCAGCTTGGAAGCGGGCCTGCGCCAGACACTCGGCAACACACTGCAACTCTCGACCGAATACACGCTGAGCGTCGGGGTGGGAAACTTCGCGCCACCCGGTCCGTTTAACTTCACCGGCTTCCCCGGCTACCGCGTCGAGCTGCTGGCGGGTTCTACCGTACTCGCCATGGACAACAACAGCCTCACGCCGGGCGAAGGCATCTTTCAGACCTCCACGGTCACCTTCACGACCGGTGCCAGCCACCCCAATGCAGGCCAAGCGCTCGCCATCCGGCTGGTCAGCCTAAACGGACCCGGGGTCGAAGTGATTTCGACGTTGTGACGCTCAACGCGGTCACAGCGGGCGGAAGTAATGTCTTGTTTGTTAATGGCTTTGAGGGCTGAGCCGATTAAACCTAGAAACCTCAGTTGGACGGGCTAGAGTGTGCGGTACATCCTCACCAGCGCAGCACTTCCGCAAGATCGGCTGCAAATTGGCACTGAGCTACGTAAGTTTTGGGCCAAGCACGACTTTCCCGAGCTTGACATCCGGATCGACCCTGCACCGATTGAACCGGCTCAGTTTGAATGATCATTCTTGACACCCACGTTGTTTCCGAACTTTCACAGAAAGTGACCAGCTTTGCGGTTATTGCCTGGCTCGATGTGCAAGCGCCAGGAGCGCTGTATCTGACCTCCATCCTCCATCAACGCCGCTGAGCTGTAGGCCGGCGTTGCCGTATTGCCTGAGGGTTTGCGCGCTTTGGAAGCGTCACTTGAAAGCGTTTTGAACCGGCTATTTGCTGGTCGGCGCATACCCTTCGACGATGCCGCAGCGCGCGCTTACGCCGACATCGTGCAGCGCGCGCAAGCCGCCGGAACGCCGGTGGCATTGGCCGATGGGCTGATTGCCGCCATCGCCGCCGCGCGCGGCTTTATCGTCGCAACGCGCGATGAAGCAAGCTTTCGCGCCGCCGTATTGGCGTGATTAACCCGTACGGCGCTCAGGCAAAAGCTGCGTGAGTCGCTGCGGCGGGTTCCTGCTGCGTCGAGCGGCCAGCAAGCAACATACCGCCGTTCCAATCCATCTTGTAGTCCAGCAACCGCCGAAATTTGGCTCAGCCCTGATCCAGAGTGGCTTTGTTTAAGCCAGACTTGGCTCGAACATTTTTGCCCAGGCTTCCACAATCGGCATCCAGCGGCCCCTTTTGCGCTGAATTTATTTTTTAGCAACTGATCCCCCATATTGGGGATGACAGCAAGCTGGGCAATTTTAGCGACATTCCTGATAACCAGATCTTCAGTTTTCCAGCTCGTGAGCAGCACAAGTAGCCGCAGAGCGCGGCAAAAAAATCCCGCTGCGGTTCGCAGGCTCACCGCATCCTTCTTGAGCTAGAGATCAAGGCACTGCCACTGCACGCTGGCATGCACCACGGTGCAACGGTGGTGGGTCGCGGTGGCGATCTCTACGGCGCCGACGCCAACCTCGCGGCGCGACTGCAAGGCGCTGCGAGCGACGGCGAATTGTTGGGGAGCGACGCGGCGGTCGCCAGCCCTTAGCGATTGGCGTGGCGAGCGAGGCGCATTGCGGCTGAAGAATATTCCGTTGCCGGTGCATGCCGGCGTGCTCTTCTGCTAATCAAACACGTCCGTTACCAGAAGGTCCGTACGCAAATGCAATGCATTCGCATTTGATATAGTGGTCTGACTTGGATTTCCCCAGACCATCGGAGTCGCATCAATGAACTTGTTCCGCTATTGCATCCTCGGCTTGGCGCTGATCACGTCCGCGCCCGCCTTCGCCTCCGGCTTGGCCACCTGTGATTCGGGTGATAAGGCCACTTGGCAGGCCACCAGCGTGCTCGAAAAGCAGCTGACCGAAAAGGGCTGGAGCGTGCGCCGCATTAAGGAAGACGGCGGTTGTTACGAGGTTTACGCGCTGGACGAAAAGGGTGCCCGCGTGGAGGCCTATTTCCACCCGGTCACCCTCGCGGCCGTGCCGATCAAAGATCAACACTGATCCGGAGTCGCCCGATGCGTCCTGCCAATGGACAGGTGCGTGTGTGGGATGTGCTGGTGCGCGTCCTGCATCTGGCGTTTATCGCTGGGGTGACAGCCGCCTGGTTCACTCGCCACAGCGCCGGACGCTGGCACGAGTGGATCGGTTATGCGGTATTGGTCGCGCTGTGCATGCGCCTGATCTGGGGCTTTGCCGGGCCGGTGAGCGCGCGTTTTGTGGGATTCGTGCGCAATCCGCAGAGCACCCTGCTCTACCTGCGACAACTGCTGCGCGGGCAAGCCCCGCGCTACGTCGGCCACAATCCGCTGGGTGGGTGGATGATCGTGTGGCTGTTGACACTGCTCGCGGTAATCAGCTTGAGCGGTTGGCTGTCGACCACGGATCGCTACTGGGGCGTGGCCTGGGTGATGAACCTGCATCTATGGGCGACTTGGGCGCTGCTGGCGTCGATTCCGATTCACATTGCAGGCGCTGTGCACGCATCACGCAAGTTTCGTGAAAATCTAATCGCATCGATGCTGCACGGCCGCAAGCGTGGCGCGCGCGGCACTGATGTGGATGTGCCCTGGTAGTCTGTCGGACTTTCGAAACTCCGACAGGCCGCTGGGCCTGGGTAAAAAACCGATGGCCGGACAGCCCGCAGCCCTCGTTGTTCATGCAGCGCTCGGCGACGAGCTGGCGCACTTGTCGCGGATGCGTGCCAGCAGCGCCTGCCACGATGCGGCAAAGGCCTCGACACCCGCGCGCTGCAAGCGAGTCGCCAGCGCGTCAATATCCACGCCCTGGCCGCGGAACGCTTCCAGCACTTCTTCGGCATTGCCGCCATCGGCCGGCAAGACGCCAATAAGCTTGCCGTGCTCGGCGAAGGCCGCCAAGGTGAGCTCCGGGATCGTGTTGATGGTGTCGGGTGCCGCCAGGAACTCGACGTACAGCGTGTCGGCTGCTGCCGGGTCCTTGGTGCCGGTGCTGGCCCACAGCAGCCGCTGCGGCCGCGCGCCGGACCTGGCCAGCTGGTGCCAGTGCGGTGAGTTGAGCAGTTCGCGGTAGGCGGCGTAGGTGCGCGTCGCGATGGCGATACCCAGGCGGTTGTGGAAGGGCGGCGGGAGCTGCGAATTCACCGCCACGTCCCAGCGACTGACAAACAGCGAGGCCACTGAGTGCACGTTCGGGTCCAGATCTACTGCGATGCGGCGTTCGATGCCACGCATGTAGGCGGCGGCAGCCGCTAGGTACTGCGCGGGCGAGAACAACAGGGTGACGTTGACCGGTACGCCGGCGAAGATCGATTCCTCAATGGCTTCGATGCCAGCCGGCGTGCCGGGAATCTTGATGTACAGATTCGGTCGGTTCGCCGCCTTGTGTAACGCTGCCGCAGCTTGGATGGTTCCGGCGGCATCGTCGGCCAACAGCGGTGAAACTTCCAGCGAGACCCAACCGTCGAGCCCATGGGTGGCATCGAAGATGGGGCGAAACAAATCGGCCGCCTTGGTCAGATCGTCCAGGGCGAGCAGGAAGAATAGCTCCTCGGCAGACTTGCCACGCCGCGCCAGCCGGGCAATCACCTCGTCATAAGTGCTGCCGTGGCCGATCGCGTGTTGGAAGATGGTCGGGTTTGAGGTCAGGCCGGTCACGGACTTCTCGGCGATGTAGCTCGCCAGCGTGCCCGACTCAAGCATGGTGCGGCTGATATTGTCGACCCACAGGCTCTGGCCGAGGTCATGCAGGTTTTGAGTGGGTGTGCTCATGGCAGCTCCTTAGATCGCCCTCGCCTGAGGGCTCGTTCGTCAATAACTTGGACTTTTTGCTCGCTGGCTGGGGCGCGCTGCTTCGTTGCGACTCGCTTGTGTGGCGCGCCACACAAGCGCTCATCGCGCCTCGCATCCCGCCCCAATCCGACGGCCAAAAGTCCAAGTTATTTCCTCACGAGCCCTAAGCGGGACGCTGGATCAGTGAATGGAGATCGAGTTCGACGAGTTCGCCGATATGCTCGATGCTGAGGTCGGCGGCCGCATACTTGGCGACTTCCGCTGGGTCAAGCGCATAGTGACCTTGGCGCACGAAAATGGTGGTCAGCCGTTCCCGCCAGATCGCCTTCATGGCCGCCAGAATGCGCAGCTTGTCGTCGACCATCACGTAGTGCCGGGCTGGATAATGGCGCTGCACGGCGTCTAAGCTCTGCTCCTTGTGCACGTAGATCAGCGCGCGGCCCTCGACGGCGTCCCACAGACCCGAGCGCTGCAGCTTGCGCGGCTGCAGCACCACATCGCCATCGGTCAGGAGCACGGTCGGGCCAAAGCGACCGAGGTGGTTGAGGGCCTGCAGCGCACCCGCATAGAGGCGATCGGCGTAGGGGTAGTCGATGAGAAACGCGGACATCATCAACAGCCGCTGCTCGTCGGCGCTGCCCGGTTCGACGTCGAGTCGGAAGCGCTGCAAGGCGCCCAGATAATCGGGATAGCCGAGCTCCACGCGCAACCTGTCGAAGATCACCCAATAGCGCTGCGCGGCGCTGCCAAACTCGCCCTTCAAGTGCTCGCGCAGATCGTTGACGGTGCGGTCGCCGTCGAGCAAGGTGTTGTCGACGTCCAGCAGAAAAACGATGTCGGCGGTCATCGCAGACCTCGTCCGGCTGGTCCGTTCGGCGTCGGTGCGTTCGCGGGCGGATTTCTCCAGCCGCCGTCGCCGGCGATCAGCGCATCGGCCTCGGCCGGGCCCCAGCTTGCGGATTCGTAAGGCAGCGCCGCGCCATGCTCGGCCAGCACCGCCTCGACCACGGTCCAGGCCGCCATCACTGCATCTTCGTCGGTGAACAGCGCGCTGTCGCCGGCCATGGCGTCGCCGAGCAGACGTTCGTAGGTCGAAATCGTGTCCGGATCGCCTTCTTCCAGGTATAGCTCGCGCTGCACACCGATGAATTGCCGGCCAGGGCATTTGGTGCGCGCCGCCAGCGCAATGCCAGGCTCGGGCTGCAGGCGGAAGCGAAAGTAGTTGGCGCGGCCAGCGGCCGGCCCGGAATCGTCGAACAGCCGCTGCGGCGGTGGGTGCATCTGCACCTGCACTTCGACCATCGAAGTCGGCAAATGCTTGCCGGCGCGCAGGTACCAGGGCACGCCGGCCCAGCGCCACGAGTCGATATACAGGCGCAAAGCGCAGAAGGTCTCGACATCGGAGTCCTTCGCCACGCCTTTTTCGTCCCGATAGCCCATGTATTGACCACGCACCAGATCGGCCGGCTTGAGCGGCAGCATGGCGCGCAACACGCTAGCCTTGGCGCACTGCACGCCTTCGAAACTCTGCGAGGCCGGCGGCTCCATTGCCAGCAGCGCGACAATCTGGAACAGATGGTTCTCGACCACATCGCGCAGGCAGCCGGCGCTTTCATAGAAGGCGCCGCGCGTGCCTACCCCGAAGTCTTCGGCCAGCGTCAGTTGCACGCTGGCGATGTGGTGGCGGTTCCACACCGGTTCGAGGAAGGAGTTGGCAAAGCGGAAGTAGAGAATGTTCATGATCGCCTCCTTGCCCAGGTAGTGGTCGATACGGAAGATCGACGACTCGGGAAACACCGACTGCGTCACCGCATTCAGTTCGCGCGCCGAGGCCAGATCGCGACCAAAGGGCTTCTCGACGATGACGCGTGCATCCTGCGCCAAGCCGATCTGGCCCAGGCTCTGGATTACGGTGGCGAACAGCGAGGGTGGAATGGCGAGGTAGAAAGCCGGCCGCTTCGCACTGCCGAGCGCCTCTTTTAGCGCTGTGAAGGTCCTTGCGTCGTTGTAGTCGCCACTGACGTAGCTCATCAGCACCAACAGACGTTCGAACGCGTCAGGGTCGTCGATACCGTTCTCGTGCTCCTCGTCCTGCAGGCTGTCCCGTACCCGGGTTTGCCATTCGTCAGTGCCCCACTTGGATGAGGCGACGCCGATCACCGGCACCGTCAGATGGCCCTTCTTGAGCATCGCGTAAAGCGCTGGAAAGATCTTCTTGGCGGCGAGGTCGCCGGTGAATCCGAACACCACCAAGGCGTCGGAATGCGCTTGATCGGTGTTGGCGCTGGCGCTAACGCTCACGGTGCACCATCCGCGGGCTTCTCGACGTGGCCGCCAAACGCGTGACGCATGGCCGATAGCACCTGATTGGCGAACACCGCCTCACCGCGCGAGGCAAAGCGCTCGTGCACTGCCGCGCTGAGCACCGGCGTCGGCACCGCCATGTCGATCGCCGCCTGCAGCGTCCAGCGGCCCTCGCCAGAATCGGACACGCGGCCGTCGTAGGCGGCAAGCTGCGGATCTTTCAACAATGCGCCTGCGGTCAGGTCGAGCAGCCACGAGCCGATCACGCTGCCGCGTCGCCAGACTTCCGCGATCGCGGGCAGATTCATATCAAAGCGGTAGAACTCGGGATCGCGAAGCGGCGTAGTTTCGGCGTCACGGCTGTGTTCTTGCCGGCCGATATTGGTCTTGCGCAGGATATTCAGGCCCTCGGCATAAGCCGCCATCAAACCGTATTCGATGCCGTTGTGGACCATCTTGACGAAGTGGCCGGCGCCGGAAGGACCGCAATGCAGAAAACCTTCTTCAGCCGGCGCGATGGGGCCCGTGCGGCCCGGCGTGCGAGCTGCCGAGCCCACGCCGGGTGCCAGCGCCGAAAAGATCGGCAGCAGGTGGTCGACGATGGCCTGCGCGCCGCCGATCATCAAGCAATAGCCACGCTCCTCACCGGCAACGCCACCGCTGGTGCCGACGTCCACATAGTGCACACCGGACTCACGCAGCTGCCCGGCACGGCGTAAGTCATCGCGATAGTAAGAATTGCCGCCGTCGATCACGATGTCGCCATCCTGCAAGTGCGGCGCCAGCGACGCGAGTGCGCTGTCGACGACCGCGGCCGGCAGCATCAGCCAGACCGCGCGCGGTCGCTCTAGCGCCGTGATGAATTCCTCGACCGATGCCACTCCCACGGCGCCCTCGGCCTGCAGCGCAGCAACCGCTTCTGGCCGGGTGTCGTGGACGACGCAAGCATGTCCCACTTTCAACAGGCGCCGCACCATGCTGGCGCCCATGCGGCCGAGGCCGATCATTCCGAGTTGCATGCGTTCTTCGCGTCCTTTGCGGATAAGGGGTACTTGCCCCAACCACATCCAAGCTGCGCGCCCAACTCGGGTGGGTCTGTGCGCTGTCAAACAGACCCGGCGCTGGCGCGCGCACAATGTAAGACAGGGCTCCAAGCACGATGGCTGAAGGTATATCCAGGGTGAGCGACCAGGGCCAAACGCAAGCCATACGCGCTGCTTTCCAAGCGACCGAGTCAAACTTGGGTGTCATCAGTGCTGTGCGTGGCAGTGTCGTCGATGTGCGCTTTGAAGGTCGCCTGCCGCCTATTCGCACCTTGCTGCGCGCTGGCGGCGATGGTGCCATTGCGATCGAAGTGCTCACCCAGATTGACGCCCGCCATGTGCGCGGCATCGCGCTCACACCCACCCAAGGTCTGGCGCGTGGCATGCCGGTGACCGACACCGGCGCTCCCCTATTGGCGCCGGTCGGCAAGGCTATCCTGTCACGCATGTTCAACGTCTTCGGCCATGCCATCGACCGTCAGGACGACCCGGTGGATGTGAGCTGGCGTTCGGTGCACCGCGAGCCACCGCCGCTGATGCATCGCAAAACCAGCTCGGAGATCTTCGAGACCGGCATCAAGTTGATCGACGTGCTGGTGCCGCTGGAAACCGGCGGCAAGGCCGGATTGTTCGGCGGCGCGGGCGTCGGCAAGACCGTGCTGCTGACCGAGATGATCCACAACATGGTCGGCAAGCAGCAGGGCGTCAGCATCTTCTGCGGCATTGGCGAGCGCTGCCGCGAAGGTCAGGATCTCTACGCCGAGATGAAAAAGGCCGACGTGCTGAAGAACATGGTCATGGTCTTTGGCCAGATGAACGAGCCGCCCGGCGCGCGTTTTCGGGTCGGCCAGGCCGCGTTGACCATGGCTGAGTATTTCCGTGACGATGAGCAGCGCGACGTGCTGCTGCTGATCGACAACATCTTCCGCTTCATCCAGGCCGGCTCCGAGGTCTCCGGCCTGCTGGGCCAGATGCCCTCGCGCCTGGGCTACCAGCCGACCATGGGCACCGAGCTGTCGGCACTGCAAGAGCGCATCGCCAACACCGACAGCGGCGCCATCACCTCGATCCAGGCGGTCTACGTGCCGGCCGACGACTTCACTGACCCGGCGGCGGTGCACACCTTTTCGCACCTGTCGGCGTCAATCGTGCTGTCGCGCAAGCGCGCTGGCGAAGGCCTGTTCCCGGCCATCGACCCGCTGCAGTCAAATTCCAAGATGGCCACGCCGGGCATCGTCGGTGCGCGCCACTACGCGCTGGCGCAGGAGATCCGCCGCACGCTGGCGCAATATGCCGATCTGAAGGACATCATCGCCATGCTCGGCCTGGAACAACTGGCGCCGAGCGATCGGGATATCGTCGCCAGGGCGCGCCGGCTTGAGCGCTTCCTAACGCAGCCCTTTTTCACCACTGAGCAGTTCACCGGCCTACCCGGCAAGTTGGTCAGGCTAGCCGACACGCTGGATGGCTGCGAACGCATCTTGCGCGACGAATTCAAGGATTGGCCAGAGAGCGCGCTGTACATGATCGGTGCGATTTCCGAGGCGAAAAGAAGCGCGAAAGGCGAAGCTAAATCCCCCGCCGCGACTACACCGCCTGGGGTGGCCCATGCGCCTTGAAGTGGTGCTGCCGTTCCGGGTTTACATCGACGAGAGCAAGGTATCGCGCATCGTTGTAGAAACGTGCGAGGGCTCCTTCGGCCTGCTGCCGCATCGCCGCGACTGCGTCGCCGCCCTGGTCCCAGGCATCCTGAGCTATGCAAGCGCAGCCGACGGCGAAGTCTTCGTCGCGGTCGACGAAGGCGTGCTGACCAAGATTGGCGATCAGGTGCGGGTCGCCGTGCGGCGTGCCTCGCGCGGCACCGATCTGGCGCAACTGCGCGCAGCCGTACAACTCGATTACCTGCAGCTGGACGCGCTGCAGCAGGCCGCACGCGCGGCCACCAGCAAGTTGGAAAGCGGCTTCGTCGGCCGTTTCGCGAGGTTCCACAATGAATGAACCGACGACCGACAACAAACGCGCCGAGCAGATCGGCAACAAGGCGGCGCGCAAGCTGCGCGCACGCGCCGATGACGCGCCGGGCGTGTGGTCGGGTCTAGGCATGATGGGCCTGATCGGTTGGTCGATTGTGGTGCCGACACTGCTAGGCGCGGCGCTGGGGATCTGGCTGGATACCAAGCACCCCGGCGCGCACCCATGGTCGCTGGCGCTATTGATGGCCGGGCTGGTGTTGGGCTGTCTGAATGCGTGGCGCTGGGTCGCCCAGCAGGACCGTGCAATGCACGCAGCAACTAAGCAAAAGAAAAACAATGAATGAACTGCTGACACTGACGCTCGCCGCCGCCGCTGGTGTCGTGCTTGGCCTGTTCTTCTTTGGCGGCTTGTGGTGGAGCTTGCGCCGGGCGCTGGCGTCGCCCAGGCCAGCGTTGTGGATCGTCAGCAGCTTTCTGCTGCGTATGGGCGGCGTTGCGGGCGGCTTCGTGCTGGTCGCCGCCGGTGATTGGCGGCGGCTCGGCTTGTGCCTGCTCGGATTCTGGGCGGCCCGCTGGTTCGTCGTGCGTGCGACGGCCGCCCAATCCAGCTGCACGACCAGGATGAGCGCTCATGCGCCTCAGCCCTGATCAGTTGATCTTCTGGCAGTTCGGGCCGTTCACGCTCAACGCGACCATCGTCTATACCTGGGCGCTGATGGCGGTGCTGGTGATTGGTTCGATGCTGGTGACGCGCAAGCTGTCCAGCGAGCACCAGCGCTCGCGCTGGCAGAACCTGTTGGAAATCGTCGTCACCGGCATCGTCGAGCAGATCCGCGAAGTGGGTTTGGCGCGGCCGGAGCGTTATCTGGCCTTCCTCGGCACACTGTTCCTGTTCGTCGCCGCCGCTGCTCTGGCGACCGTGGTGCCCGGCTTTGAGCCGCCAACCGGATCGCTGTCAACCACCGTCGCACTCGCGTTTTGCGTGTTTGTCGCGGTGCCGCTGTTCGGCATCCGCGAGCAGGGTCTGGCCGGCTATCTGAAGTCCTATCTCGAACCCACGTTCATCATGCTGCCCTTCAACATCATCAGCGAAGTCTCGCGCACCTTGGCTCTGGCGGTGCGTCTATTCGGCAACATGATGAGCGGCGCGATGATCGTTGCCATCTTGCTGATCATCACGCCCTTCCTGTTTCCGGTGCTGATGACGCTGCTCGGCCTGCTGACCGGCATGGTGCAGGCTTACATCTTCAGCATTCTGGCGGCGGTCTACCTCGCCGCCAGAATGC
>Ga0163154_10007848_pt1 | contig 12596 bp, 8 predicted proteins | sample OliLakLV19MP9P1_FD_148649 | JGI IMG/M metagenome (GOLD analysis project Ga0163154, IMG submission 148649) | Freshwater microbial mat bacterial communities from Lake Vanda, McMurdo Dry Valleys, Antarctica - Oligotrophic Lake LV.19.MP9.P1 | ecosystem: Environmental > Aquatic > Freshwater > Lake >... | reverse complement strand
AGAAACTTTTTATTCAATCCCACAGGCAAAATTTACCCATAATCAACAAAAGAGACTGGCAGCGAGAAGATCTCTATGACCGATAAAGTTTTTATAGTTTTAGCTTCTGGGATGCTCAGATATGGGTAACAGCTCGCATTTATCAAATCCCCAAAATTTACAGCGAAGACTTTAACTCAGGTGCGATCGTTGAAAATGTCTTATTTGAAAATCCGCTTGTGAAATAGTATTTATTCACTATCAACCAGCTAATCCTCTTAAAGAAAACAAAATAAATAATTTGATTTTATAGACTAGGTAAAGGTTTTAGGCATATTGTGTCCAGTTTTATTGCAAAAAAACTAGACAATCCCTATAATTAAAAGTGTCTGAGGTTCAATCTAGGTAGGCTATGGCACCCATAAGTATTGCTGAAAAAATCCGCAAGCGGATAAAAAGCCAAGAAGGTAAATACTGGCGAAAGTCAGATTTTGAGGACTACTCTGCTGTTGCAGTTACCAAAACACTTAGCCGTTTAGCTGAAGACGGTGAGTTAGAGCGAGTCAGCAAAGGTATTTACTACCGTCCCCGTATAACCAAATTTGGGCGTAGCCATCCCTCTGCCTCAGAAATACAAGGATTGGCTATTACCCAAGTCTTGCACCCTGCTGGCGTAAGTGCAGCAAACTTATTAGGGTTTACAACTCAAAACTCTATACGTGGGGAATTTGCCACTTCTGCCAATAGCGTACCCAGCAAAATTGTTAGCTCTCGCCTACATACTCGTCGCCCTCCAACTTGGGATAAATTATCTGCAACGGATGCTGGATTGCTAGATTTTCTGCGATCGCACGGACGTTTTAGCGAGCTATCACCAGAGGCAAACAAGAAACAATTGTTAAAACTCATGAAAGAAGGCGATCGCTTTGAACGGTTATTAGCAGTTGCCCATGCCGAGCCGCCCCGTGTTCGAGCAATGCTAGGTGCGATCGGGCAAGAACTCAGAAAAAGCCAAAAAATCTTAAAGGTTCTACGGGATAGCTTAAATCCTCTGTCTACCTATGACTTCGGTATTTTGAGTAACCTCAAGTATGCAAAGGAGTGGCAAGCCAAATGAAGATTTGTGAATCTCAATACTTTAAGGATGCGATCAATGCGGCTGCCAACCATTTTTCTAGTCAAGGACTAACCGAACAATTTATCGAGAAAGATTACTACATCACCGAAGCCCTACGGATAATTGCAGGGCTTTATCCAGATCGTGTTATTTTCAAGGGTGGTACAAGCCTTTCCAAAGGATGGAACCTAATCAATCGGTTTTCAGAAGATATTGACCTTTTTCTCAATCCTAATATCTCAGCACCAAACTGGGGACAAAGTAAAATTGACGGAGCTTTAAAAAACATTGAGGCAAAAGTAGCTACAAATAGTCACCTCCAAAAATCTAACGGTGGCAGAAGCCAAAAGGGAGTTAGCCGAACGAGTAATTTCACATATGAGAGAATATACAATGGTAATATCTCCAATAATATTTTGCTAGAGATGGGTATTCGTAGTGGTGACTATCCATTAGAGCCAAGACAGTTATCTTCATTCCTTGCCGATTTTTTACGAGAGCCAAATAATACTCTTGGTGCAGATGACGAATCCACATTTCCAATGCTGCTTCTACATTTCAAGCGTACATTTGTAGAAAAGCTATTTGCCATTCATGACAAGGTTTACGAATATCAGCACAGTGGTAAGCTTTTTGATAAATATGCAAGACACTATTACGACCTGTATCAATTAGCTCAACAGGATGAGGTAAAGCAATTACTTGAAAGTGAAGATTTTATGGTAATCAAAAAAGACTGCGATCGCCTAAGCAAAATACATTTCCCAAGCGATCACTTTCCACCAGAAAACTTAAGTTTTACCAATAGTCCTGCCCTCTTTCCCACGGGAGATCTACGCAAGACAATTTCCAAAGCCTATATAGAGCAGTGCCAAGGTCTCTGCTACGGGAATTACCCCTTATGGGACGACGTAGAACAATGTTTCTTATCAATCCGTAACAAACTTTGAGTCCCAAAATCAAATAAATAAGAATAAGTTAACAATAGATAACGAGCTTACAAAATATGGAATGGCAGGACACTGAACTAACAAAATGTGATTTTACTTCATCTGACTATGAAGTTATTGTAAGTAAAATTGCAATTGATAACTTTATAGGGATTTGCAGTGCTTTTTGTCAAAAGGCAATCGAAGCAAAAGAAAGTGGTGACAAAAAGACTCAGGCTATTTTTTCCCTTCTTACCATCTTGTCAGGTTTTGAGTTGGACTCTTCTTCCGTCACAGAGCCGTTTTCGTATACGCGCGATCTGGAACTAATAAGCGATCAACATCTGGGTGCATTAAGAGACTGGGCACTTGAGGTCTCTAATCTACAGCTTAAAGCTCGTATTGCAGATGCCTTATGGTTTAGAAAGCGCGAGCCAAAGAAAGATCACAAAATGGCGCAGATTGCTGTTGACTGTCACCTAGAAATTTCTAAACAGTCAGAGGGTTGCGAATGGCTATCTAACTTCAATCACATTGAGAGAGCATTCAGGTTGGCAAAAAGTATCAATTATCGAGAATCTGACGTAATTACATATATTGAGGAGCTTCTAGATAAATCTAATCAGGAAGATCGCTCTTTCCTACCTGCCAGACTCATGGAGTTACTACAAGATAGTAAGGAAGGAGATGCTACAAAACTCGTTGTTCTCTCAGAAAATTTTGCGAAAAAAGCAGAAGCAGAAAGTGATTGGCATAGAGCAAGAAGTTATTGGGAGGTAACAACTAGATGGCATCAAATTCTTAAAGATGATGAAAATGTTAGACTTTCATGGCTTTCATTCTCAGAGACTTATATGCACGAGTCTCAATCTGTCTTGAATAGTTCCTCCCCTAGTTACCTTACCGCAGCTCACTTTCTCGATCAAGCAATTACATCTCTGAGAAAGACTTCAGATACTAAAGAAAGAGTTGACGAGCTTTGTAGATTACGTCTTAGCTATGGAGAGAAAACGCATAAGGAAATGATTCTTTTTTCTCAAACCGTAAATATTAGTGATGCTACTGAGAAAGCACGCAAGATTGTAGAAGGTAAGACTCTTGAACAAGCTGTTTTTAGCCTAGCCCTTTCAAGAGTATCACCAAGCGTTACTGATCTTCGTAAAAGAGCTCAGGAAACTATTCAGGCACACCCTCTTCGAGCAATGTCTCCAATGCAGATTTATGAGAAAGGAAGAGTAACTGCAAGGCAACCTTCTATGTTTTCAAGCGATCCAAAAGAAGTTGAAGACGCTACCTTAGCTGAAATGTTTAATTCCTCTATGTTTGACCAGCACTTGATGGCGGATTCTTTCATAGAACCAGCACGATACCAGATCAATCTTGAGCATCACGTTACAACAAATGACTGGTTACCAATAGTTTTCAATAGTCCATTTGTGCCGATGAACCGAGAGTACATCTTTGCAGAGGGACTTGATGCTGGACTAAAAGGGAATTTTATGATTGCTGCACATCTTCTGATACCACAAGTTGAAAACTCTATGAGGGTTCTACTTAATCAATTCGGTATCAATACAACTAGCTACAATGCAAAAGGTATTCAAGATGAAGACAATATAAATACGTTCTATCGCGATCACCGTTCTACTCTTGAAAAAATATTTGGGAAAGATATGACTTTCGATTTTGAGGGATTGTTAATCAGCCGCTATGGAATGAATCTTCGAAATCGTATGGCTCATGGACTAATCGATCATGGGGAGTTTACTCAATCACATTTCTCATACTTATGGTGGCTTATTCTTCGAGCAGTTCGTATTCCAATAATTAATCATTTTAGCCCTGAAGTAACCTATACATCTACACCTGAATAAAGTATGAGTATCCCTACAACTGCCCCAACTTCTGCTCAAGTGCGATCGCAACTAATCAAATCCCTAGAACTTGACCTCATCGGCGCAAAGCCCCACGAGATATTATCTGAAGCTCCGACTAAATGGTACTTGTCAGGATTTCTATCACCTTATGGGGTGCCACAAAGCGATCGCTCTGACGATCTGGGTGATGATGAAATAGATCAAGCAAGTCGCACTGGTATGGGTGATGACGAGAAACCGCCCGAAGCTGCTGCTGCCCGTAAAGCCTATTTTCCTTCCTCGATGGGGTTAAGCTTTTTAACTGCACCAGAAACCAAGAAATTAACTGCGATCGCCTCATGGGGAGACTATGAAATTATTCCCGAAGCAGAAACCACCGATGAGGGTAAGCAGAAAAAAGCCAGTCAATTAAAATGGCAACGCTATCCCAAAGTAGAAACTATTGAACTTAACTTGGTAGACATTAAAACACCTGCCCAGAGAATTTCAGTCCCCAACAGTGGTGGCTTATTTCTCTCAATTTCTATACGTCCGATTATCGATCCGCAGTTTGCAGGAATGCTACCCGAAGGAACCTGTTCTGTATCAGTATTTTTGGTAAACGATCGCCCAACCGTAGGAGATGCCGAACGCGATCGCGCTTTTATTTTCCAAGCCCGTCTTGAAATCAAATCTGCTATTCCCGATGTGATTCCTTTTGTGCCTCGTCCCGATCCGCGCAGTAAAAGTAACGATTGGGATGAGCGAGTTGCCGATCTGCAATATCGCCAAGATTTTGAATATGCAGTTGGTCATAATATTTCGGCTGGTTATGAACTAGACGATCAGGGTGACTGCAAGAAAATTTACAGTACATGGATGCCTAGTGCTGATGTGGAAAAAGTAGTCGCCAGCCCCATTGCAGGAGTAGAGTTCCAGATTGAAACCCTAGCAGAGTCACCTGACGTTAGTAGCTTAAAAATCATGCTCGATCCGATGGTCGATGCCTATCAAGATTGGATTTTAGAGCAAAAGCATAAAGCCCCTACTTCCCCAACTCAACGTGCCGACACTGCTAAAGAGTTACTAGAGCGGGCTGTGATTATCAATCAGCGTATTGCCAAAGGCATCAACGCCATGAGCGATCCGATCGTATTTGAAGCATTTAAGCTGGCAAATAAAGCGATCGCCGCCTCAATTCGACAAAGAAATTCCCATAACAGCGATAAAGCTCCCCACGAGTTCAATCCCCCCCAATGGCGACCATTTCAACTTGCCTTTATTCTTACTAACATTGCTGGTATTGCTAATCCTTTAGATAGCGATCGCGAAGTAGTAGATTTGCTATTTTTCCCCACAGGCGGCGGTAAGACTGAAGCGTATCTGGGTTTAGCTGCTTTTACCTTAATTTTAAGAAGATTACGAGATCCTAGTATTTTCAGTGCGGGCTTATCCGTGCTGATGCGCTATACCCTCCGCCTTCTGACGTTAGATCAATTAGGTCGTGCTGCCACTCTGGTTTGCGCCCTTGAAAATATCCGTCAAGAGAATGTGGATAGTCTAGGTACGCATCCTTTCCAAATTGGTCTATGGGTAGGACAAACAGCCACACCTAATCGCATGGGTTCTAAAAAGCAACCCAATCCAGACAATGCCCGCGATCGCACTCTTGCCTATCAGAATGATGCTAATCGTAAGCCTTCGCCAATTCCCTTAGAGAACTGCCCTTGGTGTGGAACCCGCTTCACAAAGGATTCATTTCACCTATTACCGACTCCCGATGCACCGTTAGACTTACGAGTTACTTGTGTCAATCGCAAGCGTTTGGATGGCAAGCCAGTTTGTATATTTAATGGACAAAATCCACTTCCCATTCTGGCGGTTGACGATCAGATTTATCGCCGCCTTCCTGCTTTTTTGATTGCCACCGTGGATAAATTTGCGAATCTGCCTTGGGTAGGGCAAACGGGTAAGCTCTTCGGCAAAGTTTCTTACTACGAACAAAAAACTGGCAACTTTTATAGTTCTGCCGATACTACTGACATACAGGGAAGAAGATTAGAAAAAGAGTTGCCGCCACCCGATTTAATTATTCAAGATGAGCTACATCTCATATCAGGTCCACTGGGGACAATGGTGGGATTGTACGAAACAGCGATCGATGCCCTCAGCACATCCGAGGTTGATGGGCGGAAAATTCGTCCTAAAATAGTTGCCTCTACAGCTACAGTGCGCCGCGCTACCGATCAAATTCGAGCATTATTTGGGCGATCTCAAGTCGATATTTTTCCGCCACCAGGACCTGATCGGCGTGATTCATTTTTTGCCAAGACAGTTCCTACTAGCCAAACTAACGGGCGCACTTATTTAGGGATTGCTGCCCAAGGACGAAGCCTAAAGGTAGTGTTGCTAAGAACCTATTTAGTTTTACTTGCAGCGGCTCAGAAAGCATGGCTGGCAAATGGTGGAGCCAAGAATCCTCAAAATCCTGCTGACCCCTACATGACCTTGCTAGGATATTTCAATTCCCTAAGAGAACTGGGAGGTAGCCGCCGTATTGTGGAAGATGAAGTTAGTACAAGATTGCAGAGTTTAAGCAAACGCCATCGGGTCAATGAGACAGGATTAGAATTTGGAGATCGCACCATAGACGAACCCTTAGAACTTACATCCCGAGCCAAAACCAATGAAGTAGCGAATACGAAACGGCGACTATCGCTGGAATTTCAGGAAAAAGATCGGGTAGATGTGGCTCTCGCTACCAATATGATTTCTGTCGGTCTAGATATTACCCGTTTAGGGTTAATGGTGGTACTGGGACAACCCAAAACTGCTGCCGAATATATTCAAGCTACCAGCCGTGTCGGACGGGATGATAATCGCCCAGGGTTAGTGATTACTTTATTAAATGTCCATCGACCCCGCGATCGCTCGCATTACGAACGCTTTCAACATTGGCATACCATTTTTTATCGAGCTGTTGAGGCTACCAGTGTTACACCTTTTTCACCAAGGGCTGTAGATCGAGGTTTAGCGGCAATTACTGTGGCTTTAGCACGTCTGGGTTATGGGAATTTAACTGCTCCATTGGGGGCGGCGGATATTATCAATTATGCCAATGGGAACTTAGGTTTTGTAACTGATACAATTTCCCAACGGGCTGAAAGCCATGCCAAATTGGATGCCCAAGAATCTGAAACTTTGAGAAAGAAACTCCGCGATCGCACAGTCGATTTATTGGACACATGGAAAATGATCTCTGAAGATCGCGGGGTATTACAGTATCAAAAAGAAGCGGGAAATGCTCCTCCTTTGCTCTATGACCCTACCGATCCAGAACTTGAGAAAATTAAGCCTGCTTATCGTAAGTTCAAGGCACAGCGCAGCCTAAGAGATGTTGAGAAAACTGTAAATCTTTGGATTCGCAATCCTGACGGCATTGAAGTTGTAGAGGAGGAAAAATCATGAGCGGACAAAAGAAGATTCCACCAGCAGGAGAAATTCGCCAAAGCCAAATTGTCTCTACCTTTGGAGCTGGTTCCATGGTCGATTTACCCAATCAGTCAATTATTATTGGTGGGTTAAATCAATGGTCGAAGGCAGGACGCAATCAAATTTTTGAAGAAAGACTGGCTCAATATATTTGTCGAGTCTTAGAACTCAATAAGATTGAAATGTATGCTCCGCCAGTAGATGGTGATGATCCTCTCAGTCCGCGTACTGGCATCACAGCATTTATCTTTCCTATATGGTTTCTCGCACAAATAGATCGAACTATCGAACACAATGGCAAGCAATATCGCACCCGTCCGCTTATTCCTTGGGGACATCTCACCAAAGGCAAATACGTTAATGATGATAGAAAGCTAACTTCAGTCGTACCTGTCCGCTTCGTGCAAGCCTGTTTAAATGGACATATTAGCGATATTAACTGGCATAACTTTGTAAACCATGACGAGAGTTGTACCAATAAAAGAGGAAAACTATGGTTTGATGAAGGTACCTCTAGCAATGACTTCTCCGAGATTTTTGTGCGCTGCGATCGCTGTCATGCTCGACGACCCTTAAAACAAGCATCAATTCAAGGAGCTTTAGGTAGGTGTCAAGGCGATCGCCCTTGGCTAGGAACAAGAGCCCAAGAAGAATGTATATCCCAAAAAGATGGCAAGCCAGAATGGAATCGTCTGCTAGTACGATCAGCAAGTAATGCTTACTTCGCCCAAATTATCAGTGCTATTTCCATTCCAGATAGTGATGAAAAGTTACGAAAAGCAGTTGATGAAGTCTATGAGGATTTCTTACAGTATGCCGAAGAACAAAGTGAAATTAAGAAAGAACGCAAGAAGCAAAGAGTCGCCAATGCCCTAGAAGGAATTAGTGATGAAAGTGTTTGGAAAGAAGTACAGCGCCGTAAAAGTAACCACACAGGCGAAACCAAGAGTCTCAAACAAGTTGAAATTGAAACCCTACTGGCACAACCCGAAGGCGGTCTTGATGATGACATACCTGATACTGATTTCTATGCTCGTAGGTGTAAACTCGACCAACTCGATCCCATCTTTAGTAGTCGCATCGACCGTGTTGTTTTAGTTCATCGTCTCCGTGAAGTCGTAGCTCAAATTGGCTTTACTCGGTTTGAAGCTGCCCTTTTAGATATTGATGGGGAACTGGCATTAGATGTGCGGCGCGCTTCTTTAGACATTGATACAACATGGGTTCCAGCTTATGAAAACAAAGGTGAGGGGGTATTTATCTCCTTCAGGACTGAAGCTATTGATGAATGGCTTAAACGTAGCCCAGTCAAACAACGTGGGAAGAAATTGTTGAAAGGTTTTGAAAAATGGAAATCTAGTAAAGGTATCGAAACTGCTTGGGAACCCAGCTTGCCCTATGTGATGTTGCATTCGCTATCTCATTTGCTAATTTCGGCGGTTTCATTAGAATGTGGTTATTCTGCCAGTGCAATTCGAGAGCGCATCTATGCAGGTAAGTCAGGTTACGGCATTCTACTTTATACAGGCTCCTCTGGCTCTGAAGGTACACTAGGTGGACTAATTGAAATTGGCAAGCAAATTGATCGGTATCTTAAAACTGCACTGGAGATGGGGCAATTATGCTCAAATGATCCTGTTTGTTCTCAACATGAAGCTGAGGACAGTCAAGAAGAGAGATTTTTGCATGGCGCAGCTTGTCATGGTTGTTTACTCATTGCCGAAACATCCTGCGAACGCAGAAATGAGTTTTTGGATCGAGCATTGGTAGTACGGACAGTTTCAGCGATCGGGGCTGAATTTTTCCCATGACCTCAATATTCAGGCAGTTAAGCTTACCTAATTTAATTAGTTTGGCAACGGCGATCGCTGACCGTAGAATGACTGCCCCATTAACAGAGGCTTCTTTACTCAGCTTCGTACCTGATACCTTAGCTAGAGCAGTGGCATCCGAATTTAGCCGATTGCTAAACAATGGATTTGAACTGCTACAAATTGCCTATACCCTAAATCTTCTCGCTGAGGAGCGAATTGAAACCCAAAAACTGCGCGACCGCGTGGATCTGGTATGGACTGGGCAAGAATTCTCAGGCTCTACCAGTCGTGACACAAGAATAGTGGTTCGAGAATTGTTTGAGTCGGCTATTGATAACGTTTTAATATCAAGTTTTGCTTTAGATAAGAGTGAATCTACTCGGTTACTATTTCAGACTCTATCTGAACGAATGATTATATTCCCCAATCTTAAGGTACGCATTTTCTTAAATATTCACCGTCCATATCAAGATATAAATCCTGAAAGTAAACTAATACGACAATTTTCTGAGTTTTTCCGCAAAGAAATTTGGACTGGGAACAAACTACCTGAACTATTTCACGATCCGCGATCGCTATCAATTGAACCCACGAAACGAGCTTGCCTCCATGCCAAGTGTGTTGTTGTTGACGAAGAGAAAGTTTTGGTAACTTCTGCCAACTTTACTGAAGCTGCCCACGAGCGCAATGTTGAGGCAGGAATTTTGATTGTTGATGAGGCGATCGCCCATTCGATTATCAGTCAATTTAATTCATTAACCGAGCGAAATATCTTACAACGTGTTGCATTGTAAAATTCAATAAAAAATAAACTTATGGCAAAACCACCACTCCCCCAACCCCAACTTGATCGCACCCCAATCACCGTAAAATAATACGAAGCCTACACACCCGAAAAACTAGAGCTAATACATGGCTTTTATGACTACGGCTATCCAGATGATTTCAAAGGCTTTTATCTGGCTGCGCTAACCAATATGGGACTAAGAAAAGCTATAGTTACTTCGTTCCTTGTGTTGATTGGTTGTGTCTTTAGATGTCTCAATTAAACCGAGTCAAAGTATGGGGCACTGGTGTCGTTAAGTGTGACGCTATAATCTATATATATCGATGATTACAGCTTTGCAGGTGAAAAGAGTTTTACAGGACTGTTAGATGTAAAAACAACATCTCCAGCTTTTTTATCAAAAAAAATTGGATGATTTTAGACGCAACCTAAATTTGTGTAATCCTTTCACAGGAATACTTTTCTCAGTCACATACAACGCTACCAGTGCCGACAGGCTGCTAGAACTAATCCTTTCCTAAATGTGTCTAGCGGACAGATTCAAGTTAATGTTAGATAATTAACGCAATAGAGCAAAGGTTAAAGATATTTGTGACAAAAACCATCGCTATTTTTAACCAAGCAGGGGGCGTTGGCAAAACTACGCTTACTCATAACTTGGGCTATCAAATCGCTAAACGAGATCGCCGAGTTTTATTGGTTGACATGGACCCACAGTCCTCTCTTACTAAATTTGTCGGACTAGTCCCTTCTGAGTTATCCAAGACAGTTGCTAACGCAATTATTGACGAAGAACCATTACCAATTACCAAAAACTTATTAGGTATGGACTTTGCCCCCGCTAATCGACTATTAAGTGCTACGGAAATGCAGTTGGTTAGCGCTTCTCTGCGCGATTTTCGTTTGAAAGATGCTTTGGAACTCGTGAAAGATCAATATGACTATATTTTGCTCGACTGTCCACCAAGTTTAGGGCTACTAAGCTATATTTCACTTGTCGCCGCAACCCATGTTCTCGTTCCTGTCGAAACTCATTTAAAAGCTTTTGAGGGTACAGATGAGTTGCTGCAAACCCTTACCTATGTTAAAAGCAAACCCAATCGACAATTGCAAGTGATTGGGTTTGTACCAACGCGCTATGATGGTCGCAACTCAGCCGACATTCGTACTTTAGAAGCGATGAAGGAACAACTAACGGCTTGGGGACAAGTTTTCTCGGCTATTCCCCGCGCTACGGCTTTTGTAGATGCGAGTGAAGAGCGATTACCGCTAGCAGTTCTAAACGCAAAGCACCCTGCTGTCGCTATACTTGACAAAATTATTGACCATATCGAAAAACTAGCATGACCCGTAAATTAACCAAACCCTTTGGCGGACGCATCACCGCACCTAGCGCTCCTTGGCTTGCTCCTGAATTTCCAGTGCCTATCGATAATAACGATTGCACAAACGCTGAACTAGAGATCACTATTAGCGACATCCATTTGCCAGCAAAACACCCCCGCCGTTATTTTGATCCTGAAGCCTTGCAAGCATTGGCGGAATCGATCGCGCAACATGGAATCCTACAACCATTATTAGTGCGCCCCCATTTAGATGGTGGTTATGAACTTGTAGCAGGAGAACGACGTTATCGGGCTGCACAGATTTCAGGATTAAAGATTGTACCTGTGATTGTACGAGAGTTGAATAACCATGAAGCTTGGCAAATTGCGCTAGCCGAAAACCTTCAACGAGAAGATCTCAACCCCATCGAAGAAACCGAGGGCATTCTTGATCTTCTAGCTTTAGAACTAAATCACGCTCTAGCTGATATCCCCAACTTACTACGACTACTATTTAACCAAACTAACCGTAACAAAGCAGATTTACAGATTGACAATATTGATAATAACGTTATTATCAAAAATCAAAACAGCACTTCTCAGCCTGCCAACAACGTTATTATCACTAGCATTAATAGATCTGAGAATAGTGATTTACTCCAGAATCTAGAACAAACTTTTGCAAGACTAGGCCGCATGAGTTGGCAGTCCTTTGTGACTAATCGCTTACCTTTGCTTAAACTTTCAGAGAGCATTATTCAAGCATTGCGTGAAGGTAAGATTGAATATACGAAAGCAAAACTAATTGCAGGAGTGAAGGATGAGGATTTGCAAAAGCAGATACTACAAGACGTGATCGCAAACAAGTTATCTTTAAATGAGATCAAGGATAGAATCAAGGAAAGCAGTCAAAAGTCAAAAGTTGCAAAAGCTCCCAATCTCCGTTCTAGATTTGAGACTACCTTCAAAGCTGCTAAAGCTTCTTCAGTTTGGGAGGATGCAAAAAAGAAAAAGAAATTAGAAGCTTTGTTAAATCAGTTAGAGGCTTTAATTAATTTATAAAACATTTACAAGGATGAGTAGAGTTTAACTGGTAGTGTTACAAAGTTGTTGAATCAGTAATTAAACTAGAAGAGGAAATTCATAACGATTGATATACACACCGATGATGATATCATGCATCAATATTGTCTTAGAAAAGCAAATCGTTTTTCGGGCTAATCGCTTAATTCGAGTCCTCAAAGTTAAATGTTTACGCTCAATTTTTTGCGTGTTCCTCTTACCAATCTCATGCACA
>Ga0163154_10007845_pt1 | contig 12597 bp, 6 predicted proteins | sample OliLakLV19MP9P1_FD_148649 | JGI IMG/M metagenome (GOLD analysis project Ga0163154, IMG submission 148649) | Freshwater microbial mat bacterial communities from Lake Vanda, McMurdo Dry Valleys, Antarctica - Oligotrophic Lake LV.19.MP9.P1 | ecosystem: Environmental > Aquatic > Freshwater > Lake >... | reverse complement strand
CCGGGAAGGCTGAACGGAATGACGCTAATGGTGAATTTCCAAACGCTGATGACGGACCCAGCGTTTCAGGGTAATCCATCTGCACCTCGATCCACGATTTCACATAATTTGCGGAAGAGCCGGAAACTTCCTTCTTGAAGATGTCTGCTAGGTCAGGGCTGCTGCCCTGAAACGTCTTGAGGGCGAGTGGATTATTCTCTTTTTCATCAATGCACAGATACACTTCACCCATGCCACCCATCCGTGCCTGATGGACGAGAAAACGGTTGGCAATACGCTGACCTTTGCTGTAGCGGGGTTGTTGTTTCATGCCTAGCCTCGATCGAGTAAATCTACAATGTGTAGATAATCGTTGCTGCAAATTCTAAAGCCAATGTTATCGTTGCGATAATCTGGGTTTGCCCGAAATCGATAAGTAGATTTCGCTAGAACACTATCAGTCTTCCATGATCCGCCACGTAGAACGCGACGCTTGTCACTGTTTATCGTTGCTGTATTTCTGCTATCATATTCTGTAATTGTCCATTCTTCGACATTGCCACACATATCCATGGCACCACACGGCGCGATATTCTGCAAGTAGATACCAGCGGCTGTTGTTCTATCTAGTCCACTTTTTAGTGTATTCGCATTGTCATCGATCCAAGTTTCTCCCCATGGATATAGTCGGTGATTTTGTCCACCGGTTGCCGCTGCCTGCCACTCAGCTTCGGTGGGTAACCTCACCTCAATCCCAACTCGATGTGTAAACCAACGCGTAAAGGCAAGAGCCTCATACAGTGAGACATTTTCGCGCGGGTTATCCGAAAATCGGAATCTTTGTTCTTTTGAACCTGCCACCAAGGGAGTTTCTTTCCACCACTTTTCGTTCCCATATCCGTCATCGTCAACAAAGCATTGAAATTGGACATACGTTATCGGGTATTTTGCAATATAAAAAGAAGATATCTCGTAGGTAGTTCCCTCAATATCAACTTTTGTTTCCTCAACCAAACACCCTCGATTTCAGTGAAATCAATGTCGGGTTGTGTACTTAGCTCTAACCTATCGATCATTTGATAGACTGGCTGTAGTCTCTCATCGGGCCAACGCATATAGTCAGGTTGTTTCCTTCTATGCCATTCCGCAGTAGCAACACGCACCTGCCGCAAAAGAATCAGGTCCTCCTGCACGACCTCGATCCAGTCCTTTAGCCTTTCCCACGATTGGAAGAGCGCCTCATGAGCAACTTCGACCAGTTTACTATCCATTACAAGCAAGCGAGCGTCGGTAAAGGCGCGTATCAAAATTAATTCTGCGTCGTCGAAACGCCCAATTGGAAAGCGCTGGCGTGTCGCTGTGCCGCGCTCGTCTGCTTGCACTAGCTTACGGAACGCACGTTGCAGTATGGTATCTTTTCCCACTAGATTCAACCCGGCGTAGACCTGCTCCGCGCGCTTGCCGATTGCACCTTGAACACCTTCTAGCATGGTGTAGTCATTATGGGTCAAACAACGATCATGGCGCGTTTCCGCCATTTTGTACAATTCGTCGAGCGCGTATGCCATCAGCGCAAGCGCACCAGCGTCACTGCCCGTTTCGCGGGCGATGGTTTCTGGGAGATCTTCTTCGAATTCCAGGCCTGCGGCGGCGGCAGGGCGCGTGATCATTTCCAGCAGCGCCAATGGAGATGGCTTGGCGAGGGTATAGGTTGCGTCGCGCAGTTCTTCTTCAAGATACGGGAGAAGCGCGCCATAAAAATCAGAACGGATCGTGAGGAGAAGACGAATGTATTCGGATGGTTGTTTGAGCATAGTTAGAAACGCCTGGCTATCATCCGGCTTGGCGAGCGTGAATAACTCTTCCGCCTGATCGACGAACAAAACGATGGCTGTATTGGGTTGTCCGGCGAAGGCAGTCGCTAACCGCCGCCTTAACTCGGATGGATCATGCTGAAGCGATGCCGCGAGAGCCTCACACCGCTCAACCAGCGATGTGTCGGGGTCGCCCGCGAAGGCTGGCACCTGCGTCACCAAAGTTTCAGCCAGCGCAAGAAAGGGTCTGGAGGTAGGGCGTATCGTCAGGCGCAGCCAGGTTGCACTTGGCGGAAGCGCATTATCGCCAAGACTCGGGAAAACGCCTGCTCGTACCAGCGACGACTTACCACTCCCCGACGCGCCAACGATGACGAGTAGCCTCTGGGTCGCCATGCGGCGTATAACTTGGGTAATTTCCCGATTGCGACCAAAGAATACAGGCTTGTACTTTTCGGTGAACACCCGCAACCCAGGGAAAGGAGAGCCATCTTTGTCGATATTCCAGCGAAGCGGCAGATCCTCTCCTTTAGTCGGTGTAGCGTTAATCCCAAGTTTCTTTTCATACACATATCTGGTTAGCGTGCGCACATGCCGCTCGATCAACTCGGCGAAAGCCTCGATGCCAGCATATTCGTGGTAATAACCTAGCATCGCGCCAGAAACCGGGTCACGTAGCGGTTTGAAAAAATTCTCAACCCGTTTCATCTGCGTATCATGCTCGATATAGGCATCCGCTTTAGTCTGCCCCAGCCGGGGTTTGGGATCGGGAACATCATCAGTACGGCGATAAAGATAGACTACAGGAAAGCCCGTTCCATTCCCTTTTGCTCCGCTTACCGCATCGACGTACTCCTGTTCCGTGCCCGACAGATAAGGTGTACCATCTGTTTTAGTTCCGTGTGCATCGGTATCAAGCGGAGTGCCCATGCGCCCCCAGAGTATCGTGATACATATGTCGCATTCAGAAGGGCGAGGCATACCCAGGTCAATCGCCTGCTGCGGTGTCAACGTCACGGGCATATTCACATCAGAATGAGGATCATCCCACGCGATGACTTCAATAATGACCTTGTCTTTGTACATCGGGTCATGGTTGATTTCGTTCACCACAGTACGGACTTTGCCGCGCTCCGCATTCACGTCGCTGGGAGAGGAGAGAAAAAGTCGAAGGGGAATAGGCATCGGCATGGAAGCTTCTTATTGGGATAGAAATTTTACGAATGCCTATGTTTATAGCCTGTACCCGTTAAATCGGCAACAAGTTTCCATTTCGATGTTTACAAGCGACAAATTTCGTAATCCCCGCTCTACATCCTCAATATAAGCTAGCTATAGGGTTGTCAAGCGCAAACCCAATCGAACTTTCATTACTGAGGTCCTCTATGATGCCCGGTTGCGGCTCGAATATGACCAACCAGCAGCGCCTCTTGCGGCAACCTGATCAATATTCAGAGGTCTTTCCGACGTGGCTTCTTTATATCTCATTACAGTCCATGGCCATCGGTCATATTCTACCGAAGTGCGAGGAGGCGGATATATCTTGCAAACCATTTGCCGCTCGGTAGGGCTTCTGCTGCGGATAGTCTGCAGCGCCATAGGGAGCTTTGCAATCCACCCGTAGTGGCATCTGGTTCGGTCGAAGGTTATTTAAGGTGCGGAACGCCATCCAAATAGCACGGTGCGGAAGCGAAGCCGCCCACGTCGGCAACGCCCTGGACGTGAGCGCGCGCCGTGCTATGTATGGTGGCTGTTCGTCCGCACCGATCCTTCGACTTACCGCAGCATGACCGGGGCGTAGAAGCAATCCCTAAACTGCGCACATTCCTGCCCCCAGCAGCACATAGAATTTACTGACTTCGTATCGCCCAACCGTTATAATCAACGGTAATCCATCTTATTAGAAGAGAGCATCTCGTGCCCGACCGGTCTCGCCTGCTCGACCTCTCCGAAAAGCGCAGTGTGTTCATCTCCTATGCGCGCCGTGATGGACGCGAATTTGCCGCCGAACTACGCGCGGAACTGGCACCAGCCTTCACCATCTGGCAGGATGTTGTCGCGCTGCAAGGCGGCGAAGGCTGGTGGGAGCAGATCAAGGCGGCGATTGAAGGCGTTGACACGCTTGTGCTGGTCATCACCGAGCAGGGCGCTGCTCTCGCAGATCGTGCGCCGCGAGTGGGTGTACGCACGGCGGTTGGGCAAGCAGATCGTCCCGGTGGTGTGCGTGCAGCATCACGCGCTTAAGATTGAATGCAAAGTTCCGGATACCAACCTCACATAAGGAGAATGACTCAGATGAACCGCCCCCAACCCCGCTATAGCAAAGGCCAGCGCATCGGCAACCGCTTCCTCATCCATCAGGCACTGATGGGCGGCATGGGGGAAGTGTATCTGTGTCTAGATGAGGAAAATAATTATCCTTATGCACTCAAGACATTTCAGGGCAGCAGCCCCAACCTAGCAGACATCTTCAAGATAGAAGTCGCCAACTGGATCGCGCTGGAGAAGCACCCCAACATCGTGCGCTGTTTCTATATGGAGCGATTCGACAACCTCCCCTTCATGGTGCTGGAGTGGGTGGCGGGCGACGAAGGCAAGGGTACTGACCTGCGCAGTTGGCTACGACGCGGTCCCCTCGACCTGCCGCTCGCGCTGCGTTTCACCATCGACATCGTGCGCGGGCTGATCCATGCCAACGAGAAATCCCTTGGCATCGTCCACCGTGACATGAAGCCGGACAACGTGCTGGTCAATCAGAGACGGCAGGCAAAGATCACCGACTTCGGCTTGGCGACGGTGGCGCAAATGGCGAATCTGTCCGCCGAAGGGAGCAATGAGAGCGACCTGGGACACAGTCGTTATGTGGGGGGGATCGTCGGCACACCCGCCTACATGCCGCCCGAGCAGTGGCGCGGCGAAACAGATATTGACTTTCGCACAGATATGTACGCGGTGGGCTGTATCCTTTATGAATTGCTGACCGGTAAATGGCTGTTTGATGCCCGCACGGTGAGCGAATTACGTGTCCAGCACCTCGAAGCGCCCATTCCCGCCCTGAGTAATGACTTGCCATCTGGTCTGAAGTCGATTCTGGACGGCTGTCTGGCGAAGCGACGCCATGAGCGCTTTGAACGACTTGACCTGCTGCTAACCGAGCTGATTAAGCTGTACCAAACACACAGCGATGAACCGCTGGCTGAAGTGACAGCCGAGGCATTTACAGCGATTGATTACAACAATCGTGGCCTGACGTTTGGAAATCTGGGTCAACATGAGCGAGCGATCCAGGATTATGATGCCGCCCTCCGCCTCGATCCCAATCATATCCAAGCCTACTCGAACCGCGGCAATCGCTATGCGGATCTGGGTCAGCATGAGCGGGCGATCCAGGATTATGATGACGCCCTCCGCCTCGATCCCAACTTTGCCCAAGCCTATTCGAACCGCGGCAATCACTACGGGTCTCTGGGTCAGCATGAGCAGGCGATCGAGGATTTTGATGCCGCCATCCGCCTCGATCCCAACGATGCCAAAGCCTACTATAACCGCGGTAATAGCTACGAGCGTCTGGGTCAGCACGAGCGGGCGATCCATGATTATGATGCCGCCATTCGCCTCAATCCCAACGATGCCTCAGCCTACACTAACCGCAGCGCTAGCTACGCGGCTCTGGGGCAGCAGGAGCGGGCGATCCAGGATTGTGATGACGCCATCCGCCTCGATCCCAACTTAGCCCAAGCCTACTTCAACCGCGGCGCTCGCTACGGGGATCTGGGTCAGTATGAGCGGGCGATCCAAGATCATGATGACGCCCTCCGCCTCGATCCCAACTTTGCCCAAGCCTATTCGAACCGCGGCGCTCGCTACGGGGCTCTGGGTCAGCATGAGCAGGCGATCCATGATTATGATGCCGCCATTCGCCTCAATCCCAACGATGCCTCAGCCTACACTAACCGCAGCGTTAGCTACGCGGCTCTGGGGCAGCAGGAGCGGGCGATCCAGGATTGTGATGACGCCATCCGCCTCGATCCCAACTTAGCCCAAGCCTATTCGAACCGCGGCAATCACTACGGGTCTCTGGGTCAGCATGAGCAGGCGATCGAGGATTCTGATGCCGCCATCCGCCTCGATCCCAACGATGCCAAATCCTACTATAACCGCGGCAATCACTACGGGTCTCTGGGTCAGCACGAGCGGGCGATCCATGATTATGATGACGCCCTCCGCCTCGATCCCAATTTCGCCCCAGCCTGGTTCAATAAAGGCACCGAGTTAGCGAACAGCGTCCGCTTGCAGGAAGCGCTACCCTGTTTCGAGCAAGCCTATTCGCTGGGTCTACAACAGGCGGTGGGAGCGATTCAACAGGTGCGGCAGATGTTGGGCTTGCCGCCCATGCAGGTGCAGTCCAACCCCAACGATCCCCAAGCGGCGTTTGAAGCGTTCGAGCAGGCAGGCTCAGTCGATGCGATGCGGCAGTTGGTGGCGCAGTTCCCCGTACTCGCGCAGATGATCCCGACCATTGAAGGGGTTATCAACGAACAAGTCCCGCCTGAAGACCGTCCCGCGCTTGAGCAACAGTTGGCATGGCTGCGCAAGCTTGTGGGAGGGAAATGACCAATGTTTCTTGATATTGCCCATCGCCATTATCCGTATTCTACGTCCCCAGGAGCTATAAACTATGACTAACGCACGTCGTCAACCCCGCTATAGCAAAGGACAACGTATCGGCAACCGCTTCCTAGTGCATCAGGCACTGATGGGCGGCATGGGTGAAGTATATTTGTGCTTGGATGAGGAAGAAATGCAGCCTGTTGCTCTCAAGACGTTTCAGGGCAGCAGCCCCGACTTGGCAGACATCTTCAAGAAGGAAGTCGCCAACTGGATCGCGCTGGAGAATCACCCCAACATCGTACGCTGTTTCTGGATGGAGCGATTCGACAACATTCCCTTTATGGCGCTGGAGTGGGTGGCGGGCGATGAAGGCAAGGGGACAGACCTGCGCAGTTGGCTGCGGCGCGGCCCGCTTGAGCTACCGCTGGCACTGCGCTTCACCATCGACATTGTGCGCGGGCTGATGCACGCCAATGACAAATCCCCCGGCATCGTCCACCGCGACCTCAAGCCGGACAACGTATTGGTTAACCAGAGCCGCCAGGCGAAAATCACCGACTTCGGGCTGGCAAAGGTGGCGCAGATTGCTAGGCTGGAGTCCGAAGTGATCGATGAGACCGACATGGGGCACAGCCGTTATGTCGGGGAGATCGTCGGCACACCGGCTTACATGCCGCCTGAGCAGTGGTGCGGTGAAGCAGATATTGACTTCCGGGCAGATGTATACGCGGTCGGCTGTATCTTGTACGAACTGCTGGTGGGCAGATGGCTATATGAAGCCCGAACGTTTAGCGACATGAGAACACAGCATCTCGAAGCGCCGATCCCCGCCCTGAACAGCGGCTTACCCGCTGCTTTGAAATTGGTTCTGGAGGGCTGTCTTGCGAAGCGGCGCGACGATAGGTTTGAGCGGCTTGACCTACTGCTCACTGACCTGATCGACTTGTACGAAGCGCACAGCGACGAACCCCTCCCAGAAGTCACCGCCGAAGCCTTTACGGCGGGGGATTACATCAACCGGGGGGTGACATTTAACAATTTAGGGCAGCACGAGCGGGCGATCCAGGATCATGATCACGCCATCCGCTTGGATCCCGACTTCGCCGCAGCCTACTCGAATCGGGGGGTGACATTTAACAATTTAGGGCAGCACGAGCAGGCACTCCACGACTATGACCGTGCTATCGACCTCGACCCCAACTTAGTCGCAGCCTACTTTAATCGGGGCGAGACTTACGGCGTTCTGGGGCAGCACGAGCGGGCACTCCACGACTATGACCGTGCTATCGACCTCGACCCCAACTTAGTCGCAGCCTACTTTAATCGGGGCAAGACTTACAGCGTTCTGGGGCAGCACGAGCGCGCCATCGGCGACTATGACCTTGCCCTCGAACTCGACCCCAACTTGGCCCCAGCCTACTCGTATCGGGGCTTAAGTTACGGCGCTTTAAAGCAGCACGAGCACGCCATTCGCGACTTTGACCGTACCCTCGAACTCGACCCCACCGATGCCACAGCCTACTCTAATCGGGGCACGATTTACGGCGCTCTGGGGCAGCACAAGCGCGCCATCGGCGACTTTGACCGTGCTATCGACCTCGACCCCAACTTAGTCGCAGCCTACTCTAATCAGGGCAAGAGTTACGGCGCTCTGGGGCAGCACGAGCGCGCCATCGGCGACTATGACCGTGCCCTCGAACTCGACCCCAACTTCGCCCCAGCCTACTCGTATCGGGGCTTAAGTTACGGCGCTTTAAAGCAGCACGAGCACGCCATTCGCGACTATGACCGTACCCTCGAACTCGACCCCAACTTCGCCCCAGCCTACTCGTATCGGGGCTTAAGTTATGGCGCTTTAAAGCAGCACGAGCAGGCCATTCGCGACTATGACCGTGCCCTCGAACTCGACCCCAACTTCGCCCCAGCCTACTCTAATCGGGGCAAGAGTTACAGCGATCAGGAGCAGCACGAGCGTGCCATACGTGATTATGACCATGCCCTCGAACTCGACCCCAACTTAGCCTCTGCCTACTCGAATCGGGGACTTAGTCTCGGCGCTCTAGGACAGCATGAGCGCGCCATACATGACTATGACCGTGCTATTGACCTCGATCCCACTTTAGCCCCTGCCTACTCGAATAGAGGCCTTAGTCACATCGCTTTAAAGCAGCACGAGCAGGCCATCCACGACTATGACCGTGCTATCGACCTCGACCCCAACGATGCCACAGACTATGCTGATCGGGGCCTCAGTTACGGCGCTCTGGGGCAGCACGAGCAGGCGATCCACGACTATGACCGTGCTATCGACCTCGATCCCACATTAGCCCAAACCTATTTCAATAAAGGCGCTTTGTTAGCGAACCTCGGTAGTTTGCAAGAGTCCTTGCCTTTGTTTGAAAAAGCTTATGTGCTTGGAATGCAGAAGGCAGCGAGTACGATCCAGCAGGTGCGGAAGATGCTGGAACAAGCGTCAGCACAACCCCAGCAGGATGAACAGGAACAAGCAGTTCTGCAGTTAGTCTCACTGTACCAGCAGCAGGGCGAGGTTGCTTTAAAACAGTTTTTGCAGCAGCAAGGCGTTCCTGCCACACAAATCGACCAACTCATTTCCGCAATCAAACAAGCGTTAGGAGAATAACCCATGTCCGCTGAAGTCCCACAAAGCCCTGGACTGCTCATCAGTCACATGTTGGCAACAGTCGAAGCCAGTATTGGTAACCATGAATCTATTCTGCCCGACCATAGCATTGGCGGCATCACCAAGCTAGAAGATATGCTTTCGGAACAGGTATCCCGGCAGATCGGTCTGTCGCCCCAATTGTTCCCTGTTTTCACTACTGAAGCTGAGCAAATCCTGCAATTGTTGCGCGTGACAGGCATCGAGCCGCGCAGACTGCGCCATGCACTCCGCAAGCGCCTCGGCGATGGCGGATATCAGCGCGCCGAAGGTGACGACATTTCGCGCTCGGATGCCGTCCGCGCCGCCTTTGGCCGCGCTGCCGATATCGCGGCGGAGAACGAAGCGCAAATCGTCATGGCTCATCATCTCCTGGCAGCACTGCTCGAAATCCCCGATACGCACACCCGCGCCCTGCTGACGGAAAGCGGCGTTGATATCAATGCCCTGCGCGAGAAAGCCGCCATGTTGCCTATGCCCGCGATCCAGCGCCCTCGTAACGGACTGATCGACCAGCTTGGCGTGGATCTGACGGCAAAGGCGCGGGCAGGCGACCTGCCGCCTGTTATCGGGCGCAAGGATGAGGGGCTGCAAGTTGTTAAGATACTAGGGCGTGATAAAAAGAACTGCCCAGTGCTGGTTGGAGCAGCAGGCGTGGGCAAGACCGCCATCGTCGAAGGGCTGGCGCAGCGTATTGCGGATAAAAACCTTGATTCACGCATCCTTAAAGATTTTGAGAGCAAGCGCATCGTGCAGTTGGATGCGTCCGCGCTGGTGGCAGGCACCAAGTATCGCGGTGAGTTCGAGGAGCGCATGACGCAGCTCATCGCCGAGATCAGCGCCGACCCCGACCTGATCCTGTTCATCGACGAGATTCATTTGTTGGTCGGCGCGGGGGCGGGGGGAAGCGGCGGCATGGATGCAGCTAACATCCTCAAACCGGCGCTGGCGAGCGGCAAAATCAAGCTGATCGGCGCGACGACCGACAGGGAATATCGCCAGTATATCGAGAAGGACGCCGCGCTGGAACGCCGCTTCGAGCCGGTGCGCGTGGCGGAGCCATCAGCGAAGGAGACGGTCGAGATGCTGATAGGGGTACGGGCGCGTTTGCAGGAGAAGCATGGCATCACCATCCTTGACGAAGCGATCATTGCTGCCGTTGAGTTGTCCGTGCGTTACATCACCGACCGCTTTCTGCCGGATAAAGCCTATACCCTGCTCGATGATGCCTGCACCGAGGCACGTTATGGCTCTGTGCTGAGCTGTCGCCCCGACCAGATGGACGCGCAGCAGGTCATCAATTCTGTCACGGCAGACACCATCCGCACTGTGCTGGCGAATCGCTTGGGCATCCCGATCGATCAGGTTAGCGACACCGACCGCGAGCGCGTCATGCGGATGGCGGATGAACTACATCAGCGCATCGTCGGGCAGGATGCGGCGATAGACGCTGTCACGCATATCATCCAGCGCCACTACGCCGGGATGAGCGCGCCGGGTCGCCCTGTAGGGGTGTTCCTGTTCACAGGTCCAACGGGCGTCGGCAAGACCGAACTAGCAAAAGCCGTAGCTGAATTTCTGTTCCACGACGAAAAGCGCCTGATCCGACTGGATATGGGCGAGTACATGGAGAAACATAACGTCGCGCGGTTGATCGGCGCGCCGCCGGGTTACATCGGCTATGAACAGGGGGGACAGATCACCAATGCGCTGCGCGAGAAACCCGCCGCCGTCGTGCTGATCGACGAGGTTGAGAAGGCACACCCTGATGTGCTGAATGTATTTCTGGGGCTGTTTGACGACGGGCGGCTCACGGATGGGCAGGGGCGCACGGTCGATGCGCAGAACGCGCTGTTCATTATGACCAGCAACCTGGGCTACACCAGCGCCGACAGCCAGCCCACCCCCGACGATGTGAAACGTGCTGTCTACAGCCACCTGCGCCCGGAGTTCATCAACCGCATTGACGCGATGGTTCATTTCCAACCCTTGCAGCCTGTCCATATGCAGCAGTTAGTTCAGATTCAGGCGCAGAAACTCCAGAACATGCTGGATCGTCATAAGATCACGCTGGAAATCACTTACGAGGCGGTCAACTGGCTGGCAGCACACGGCTACGATCCACAGATGGGCGCACGGGCTCTCATCCGACTGTTCGAGTCGAAAGTCGTCACACCCATATCGCGCATGAGCTGGCAGGACGATCTGCAGCCCGGTGAGATTGCACAGGTGCGCGTGCAGAATAACACACTCAGCATCGAACGCAAAACCCCGCCGACACAGTACGAAATGGAGACCTGACTGATGACCAGACATCAACCGCGTTACAGCAAAGGTCAGCGCATCGGCAGCCGCTTCCTCGTCCATCAGGCGTTGATGGGCGGTATGGGCGAGGTCTATTTGTGCCTCGATGAGGAAAAAATGCAGCCTATCGCCCTCAAGACGTTTCAGGGCAGCAGCCCTGATCTGGCGGACATCTTCAAGGGTGAAGTCGCCAATTGGATTGCGTTGGAAAAGCATCCCAACATCGTCCGCTGTTTTTATATGGATAAATTCGACAACATCCCTTTCATGGTACTGGAATGGGTGTCGGGCGACGAAGGCAAGGGTACTGACCTGCGCAGTTGGCTGCGGCGCGGTCCGCTTGAGCTGCCACTGGCGCTGCGCTTTACCATCGACATTGTGCGCGGGCTGATCCACGCCAATGACAAATCCCCCGGCATCGTGCATCGTGACCTCAAGCCGGACAACGTGCTGGTCAATCAGAGCCGGCAGGCGAAAATAACCGACTTCGGGCTGGCGACGGTGGCACAGATTGCGAGGCTGGATACTGAAGACTTGGATGCAGCGGACATGGGGCAGAGTCGCTACGGGGGCGGCATCGTCGGCACGCCCGCCTACATGCCGCCGGAGCAGTGGCGCGGCGATGCCGACATTGACTTCCGCGCCGATGTGTACGCCGTCGGCTGCATTTTGTACGAACTGCTGACCGGCAAATGGCTTTATGATGCCCGAACAGTCAGTGAGTTGCGCGCCCAGCATCTCGAAGCGCCGCTCCCTGCCCTGAAGAACGATTTACCCACTGACCTGAGTCTGATTCTGGAGGGCTGTTTGGCGAAGCGGCGCGACGATCGGTTTGCGCGCCTCGATGGACTGCTCATCGCGCTGGTGAAGGTGTACGGAGCGCACAGCGACGAACCGCTGCTCGAAGTGACAGCCGAGTCCTTTACAGCGATTGATTACAACAATCGCGGACTGACGTTTGGTAATCTGGGGCAGCACGAGCGCGCCCTCCGCGACTTTGACCGTGCCCTCGAACTCGACCCCACCTTAGCCCCAGCCTACTCTAATCGGGGCAATCGTTACGGCGCTCTGGGGCAGCACGAGCGCGCCCTCCGCGACTATGACCGTGCCCTCGAACTCGACCCCACCTATGCCACAGCCTACTCTAATCGGGGCACTCGTTACGGCGCTCTGGGGCAGCACGAGCGCCGTAACGAGTGCCCCGATTAG
>Ga0163154_10007844_pt1 | contig 12600 bp, 5 predicted proteins | sample OliLakLV19MP9P1_FD_148649 | JGI IMG/M metagenome (GOLD analysis project Ga0163154, IMG submission 148649) | Freshwater microbial mat bacterial communities from Lake Vanda, McMurdo Dry Valleys, Antarctica - Oligotrophic Lake LV.19.MP9.P1 | ecosystem: Environmental > Aquatic > Freshwater > Lake >... | reverse complement strand
GGGTGGGACCTTTACTTGATTTAGTTCTTGAACGGTGATATTGCTCAGTAGTGATAAGAAGAGAGGTAAGGATGGGCGCACAACGGCTGAGGATTGAAGGGGCACAAGTGACAATTCAAGTGACGATAGACCTGAGTCGTTCAATGCTGACGAGCGAGGAAACGATCCAACAGAGCCTCAACGATGTCGGTTGTATTGCCACGGAAGCGGCGCTTAAATATTTGGATACCGACGGTTCAGCGATTGAGATCGCTGGAGCGGTGATGCGAACCAAAGGCGAGTTGCCCAAAGCCTATCAAACACCTTATGGAGAAGTGGTCGTTGAACGGCATGTCTATCAACGTTCTGGCGGGGGTAAAACCTATTGTCCGTTGGAGCAAGAGGGCAGAATCATCATCACCTCAACCCCACTATTTGCCAAACAAGTGTCCTCGAAACTCGCCTATGGTTCAGCCCGCGATGTGCAACGAGATCTGAGCGAAAATCATCGTCGTTCAGTGGCAGTGTCCTACATTCAAAGAATCAGCGAAGCGGTTGCTAGTATGATTGAAGCCAAAGAGGAGAGTTGGAATTATGTTCCTCCCCCAATGGCGGTGGAGATTGCCAGCGTCGCCATTGGCTTAGATGGCACCTGTATGCTGTTGTGTGAGAGTGGTTGGAGAGAGGCAATGGTCGGCACCATCAGCCTCTATGACGCTTTAGGAGAACGGCAGCACACGATTTATATTGGCGCAACACCCGAATATGGCAAAGCCAGTTTTCTAGAGCGCTTGGAGCGAGAAATTGGGCGCACTAAAAGTCGTTATCCCCAAGCGACCTATATTGGCATTGGCGACGGAGCCGCCTCAAATTGGCAATTTCTCAAAGCTCATACCACTGAGCAGGTGCTTGATTTCTATCATGCCTCTGGGTCTCTTGGTGCAGTTGCGGTTGCCCTTTACCCAGACAACTTAACGCACCAACAACAATGGCTTGACCAGAGTTGCCATCAACTCAAGCATGATGTCGGGGTTGCGACGAAACTCTACCACCAAATGCTGCCGCTATCCCAGTCTCAACCATTCTCCAAAGCCATTCAAGACAACCTCGCTGCAGCGGTCACCTATTTTCAGAACCATCGTCATCAAATGGACTATGCGCGTTACCGAGAACACCACTACCCAATTGGTTCGGGTGTCACTGAAGCCGCTTGTAAAACCGTCATCAAGCAACGCTTAGGTTGTTCTGGGATGCGCTGGAAAGAGGCTGGAGCAGCTGTTGTGCTCAGTTTAAGAACATTAGTTTTAACATCGACTCGATGGAATCAATTTTGGAACAAACTCAACCAGTATGGCTTTCCTGCAGCTCTCTAACTCTATCAAATTGAGGTCGCACCCCTTCAAACTTCAAACTGTTACATAGTACTCAAAAGCAATGGTTACGCATTTGAGGCTCCAAACGATTGGGGGAGGTAATGGAAGGGGTTCAATTCAAAGGTGGCATTCGAGCGGATCAACAACCGGATTCAACAGTCGGCAAGAATGCTGCTTAATACGGTAGTCCTATTTAGGTAAGGGTGGACATAACTCCTTTCATGTAAAGCTTTCAGAGCTTAGGGTCAACCTTGCAGACCTGAAGTATCTGGCTTTTTTCATGCATTTGCAGCTAAAAAGCCAAGATATTAACGAAATAATTGGCACTCTGGGCTATCTCATGGGCAGATACTTGCATATTTTCATATGGCAGTAAATCGATGAAATTGCTGTTGACATGGAGTTTCAACTATCCTTACCTTTAGAGCGCCACCCTTAATTCTTCTTATTACACCAGATTTGGACAATAACTCCTCAAGCGCCGGTTATCAGTTTTTCCTGTCGCCTCGTTAGAAACTGGACTTAAGCAACTGACGCAGCAGATGAATCAGTTTGTCCTATCCGCTGGTGCACCGATTAAACGTGTAGCTTCTATTCTCATCCACTTAGAGTGACTAAAGAGGGAGAGTATTACAGAGTGGGATAACGAAACGGCGATCGCTACGTCCAGTTTTCAACCGCAGTAGAGATTCGGTGCCATGTTAGTTATGAATTTTCTACTGCTCTACATTCTCCCAATTTTGCTTTAGTTTGCGTCGGCAGTCATATTTTGGAGTAGGTATTCCGTCCGCAACGGAAATTACGGCAAGTGGTGCATAATGATGTTGAACACCGTGAGGTAGCTGTGCTGCTGGGTTATCACTAGATCCTAACCATTCCACACCCGTTGCCGTACGGGCTGGCATTAGCCAATAGTCGCCGTTTCGATAGATTTTTTTTTGATTGTTCTGTGCGGCTGGTTGAAATTGGATTTGAATTCCCGCTTCTAAAGAAGTCCAATCATTTGTTTGCTCAACAACTTTCAACACTCCACCGATCGCCATGTCACCTTTCTGATCCCACCTGCGCAGGTAAGGATGTTTGGTCAGATCTTGCCCAACAGTGGACGCTGTTTTTTGAGTTCTAGTTAGAGTCAGTCGGAAGTCAATGCCCCGCTCGATCGCCGTCACTTGAAACAACGGTTCAGCCAGGTTTTGTAAACTATGATCATCATCAACAAGCTCGACCCAATTCTTTTCAGACAGGCTGAGGCGATCATCCCAACCTAAATGAGCCAAGGTCACAGTTACCGTTTCACTGGTTCCAACTTGAACTGGAGTGAGCAAGGGAAAAACCACTGAGCTATTCTCACGCGACCATTTGAACGTTGCGTCACCAACTTTACCGCCCTCGTGGATCTCGACTCGATAAAGTTGGTTTTGAGTACCTCGATAGCGGGCATTGGGAGCAATAATGCACGGATCGGTATTGTCGATGGCTGACTGTTTAGCTCTGGCTTTGATTCGTCCGGTTCCAGTGCCTGGGTAGCCATCAGGCTGACTCAATGCTTGCAGGAAGTTGCTGTAGTCCTGGAAAGGTTTTTGACCTTCAACCACCTTTTCAACTGGTTTGACCTTAACTTGCCACACCAATTTAGATCGCGTAGTTGTGTCTGGTCCACCCAACGCAACTTCCCGGATACCGGGAGTAATGTCACTTTCATCCTCAATGAAGGTCACATGGCGTTCCCACACATCTAAGTAGATCAGATAGGTATCGTCCTTCAGTTTTTCAGCCGAGTAATCTGGTTGGGCAGTGTAGGCAAGTGGGAGACTAATTTTTAGTGTTTCCCCTTCAACCTTATCGTCAAATAATTTTTTCCAGGTTTCATCTTCGAGATCCAACGTCAGCAATTGTTTGGCAGGTTCAACTTTAACAAGACGAACTAGCTTCTTGAGTATCGGCTGAGACGATTTTTGATCAATCAGGTAGAGCCATTGATTCTTTTGAAGTAAGAAGTGCTGTGCGCTCCAGGCTCCAACTTTGACTTGGTTCTTGGCTGGGAATTCAACAATCTCAATCTCAACAGGCTCTAGTTCGCAAAGCAGCCCATTGACATAGTAGTGTCCAGCGTTGATTAAGAAATCGCTTTTGAGTTCATCGTCAAAAATAATTTTGAAATCATTGTCATTAGTACCGGCATGGGGACCAATTAAATCGGCTCCCAGCATTTGCAGATAATGCAGCAAAATGTTGGTCTGTTCGTTCCAGTCGGCCTCAAGCCAAACCCGCCCCTGCTGCGCTAAGGCTCGATAAAAATGCTTGTTGGGGTTGAAAGTATCGCGGGTCGCATCGACTCTAAATTCACCTTGCATGGGTATCTCCTAGCTGACGTAGATAATACCAACTGCCATATCGGCTGGCGTGTACTCATTTAAGCGGACACGCAGGTTTGCTGCGCGTTGTGGTTGGTAAAGATCGTGAAAAACTCCCATTTCAGACTCATCGTCGGCACCGCGTTTGATTTCTTCGGCACAGGTATCTGCTAGCTGGCAATAGGCAGGTTTGCCGTAGCGAGTGCTGTTGAATTGGGGTAAAACCCGATCACGTTCTTGTTGCTGAGCCAGTTCAATCGCCTCAGATGTGGGTGGAGACGTTCCTGTTAGAAGGGCAGTCTGACGCGACTCAGCGGCGATCGCTTGTTCGGCTAAATCGGGTTGACAATGGTAGCGGCGAGGAGTGCGGGAGCCGGGTGGAACATAACAAAACCGTACACATCCATGCTGCCGTCTGGCAATCAGCAGTGGATTAGTGAAGATGCAGTTCTCTGCTAAATCAATAGAGTCTACTTGAACGGGACCAAACACGGTGCTACGCAGAATAGTTAACCGAGTATGGGCAACAGGGCTATCAGGGGCGGCGATCGCCTCACATCCTGGATCAGCACCATCTACAATGCTGTCGCTGATCTGAAGTGCCAGTGGGTCAGTCTGGATCGTATCCTGGTTGACCAGGATCGTTCCCACAATGCTGTGTTCAATGTTTACCTGAGCATTGATGTTAAACAGTTCTAAACTCGGTTCAGCGGGTCGTTTGGATTCGCAGTCGCAGTGCAGCGCCCAGCCAGGAACCAAGGTCGAGTGACGGATTGTGACTCGGGCAGGCTCAGTTGCAGTCGATGACACCTCGGGTTCGTTTTCCAGGAAATCAGGAATTTCTCCTTGAATCTGAACACTTCGACCCATGATCAGCAGTCCATCTAAAGTAACACGATTCCCTGACTGGACTGTGATACGTAGAGCATCTGCGGTTTCTGCCTGATAATCCAGCAAGCGAATAATCGGACGTTTGTGGTTGGCGGCCCGAATTTGCAAAGCTTGGTTTGGCTCCAAGCGAATATCAAGCTGCTCGGTGAAGACCCCGCTGTAAGTAATCTCAATCACCGCATGGCGCAATTGCTCTAGCTTTAGATGCAACTGCTCTATCCGTAAGGTGTCTAGTGGTTGATTGGTTTCAGCCTGCTGGAGTTCGCCTGCTGCTTGCTCCTGCTCTGTCTGCCAAGCTGTCAAAGCAGCTTTGATAGTTGAAAACTCCCGTGGTTTGGTTACCTGTTTCACCACCTGATATAACGTGTGCCGGACTGGTTGTGAAATGGGGCGATCGTACTCACCCCCTCCCACATTTGCACTAAAACCGTAGTGATAGGAAACCCAAACGCCGCCCCTAGGAAGCTGGCGAGGCGGAAAGGCAATTCGTCCCAGCACCGGATCAATCGCAACTTTTCCAGTCGGGGTGCGGTAATGCCAGTCGCTCAAATCTGCCGGAATTACCCGCTCCAGGGGAATGGGTTGGAGGGTAATGGGCGATCGCTGAGTGTCTCCTACCCAGAGTTGAAAGCTCTTCTGCTCTCCGTAATACAGGCTGTCATAAGGGGTAGTGGGATTTTGCTGGTACAAGGCAAGAAATTTTTGCTTGTCCATCTCAAATGCCTGCCGTCGAATAGCCGTTGGCAGATTAATTTCATCGGCAATATGAGTAGGGTCACTTTCGGGTTGAGGGTTGTTGTAGAGCGGAGTGTCGTTGCCCAGTATGCTGAACGTATAGCAGTGAGGACTGACATCTTCTACACAGTAGGCAGGAGTTTGGGTGACTGAATAAGACTGGAGCCGCCAGACAAAAATGCCGACACTGGGTATGTTGTAAAGCCCTTGATTAGGAGAGGCATCGATCGCTCGAATGTCGATCGTGTGTGCCAGGTTGTCAAAAGGAGTATTCACGAGATCCAATTGATTTTTCTGGCGTAGGTCTACCGTTCGTCCCTCGGTGAATCTTGGATGGTTAAGAGATTGCGTCCAGACCAACAATTTATAAAACTCCACTGCTCGTACAGACCAGCCTGCAACGTCTTGTGCCAGCACTTCCAGGAGTGCCAGAGTACCTTTGCGTCGCCGATAACGGATGGTATTGGCAACCTCGCGGCGAGGAATCAGGATTTTGTTGCGCTGTTGCCCTTGCAATGTATTTAAGTCACCAGGTTCTCCAGCTTCATGAACAGTACGATAGCCAATCAAATCGCCCAAGTAGGGCACGACCCAATCCTGACAGGTTTCGATGAACCAGTTGTCGTTGAGTTGATCAATATCTGCTTCGACCACACTGACCTGTTCTGCAATCACCCGCAACAGATCACGTAGAGGGTAGCCGCGATCGCTATCTCGCTGACGATAAATTACAGGCAGTAGATCGTAGAGGCGATCGGGGTAGGAACTCATGCTTTCACCTCCTGAAGAATCAATGTCTCTGGCACCGCAGAACTCAAAAGCGCTAATTGAGCTGGTTGAATCAGTTGATTGGGCAAAAATCGCCGTTCCGGGTTTGTCTCTGTCCGGGCTGGGTTAACGGTAATTCGAGTTTTAGGTTGTTTAGAGGGTTCACCGGGTGCAGAAGCCGACTGTGTGAGCAGTGACAGTTTGTTGACAAGCCGAGTGGGATCAGCAGCTTCCGTTTCAGACACGGTATCGAGAATGTCGATGTCTACATAAGCAACAACAGGATCGCGCTGGATAGTAACAGATTGAATAATGCTAATCACATCGCCGAGAGTGACATCCTGCCCTAAAGCCTGATGCCCAAAGCTAAAACGCTGATACAGCTTTTCACGAATCTCTTTGGCAACATCTTCCCACTGGTAGCCTGGCAGAATCTTGACATTGGCGCTGATCAGTAGAAGCAGCAGTTCTCGTCGATCAATCTGTAGCGGCTGCAAGGGGTCACCATACCGCTGGAGTGCCTGGTAAAGATTGCGGTAAAGATCGGATGCTGAATCGATCGGAATGTCATCTGATCCAGCGATCGTTAAATGAACCACTTGGCGGCGACCATTAGAAAGTGGCATCGCGCTGGCTTTGGCAATGCCTGCGTAGGTACGGGTAAAGTCTGCATAGTCTTGCACTGACACCAGACGATCCAGTGACATAACAGCCAGCGGTGCATTCTGACGTGCCTGGTCAAGGCTTTCTCGGTTAGCTCCGCCCGTAGCAGGCAAGGGATTGATCACGCTTTTCAGCCCTAGCGGACGAGATGCTAGCAAATTAATTTGTTCTGCTTTAACGTTGCCTGTCTTGCCAATACCGTTACGGTAGGTTGCCCGAATGTTTTCCATGCCGGTAGGGAGGCGCGCTCCATTGGTGCCATTGCCGAAGATGAGGGTAGTTCTACTGGCATCATCGGTTTTAGTGATGTAGACACGATCGCTCCGTTTCAGCCCAACCAGACTATCCGCTTCGTACCAGAGAAGGCTGTTGACCCGCAGTTCCAAGGTGCCGATAGCCCCGATCGGAGTTGGTGCTGCTAGATAGGTTAAGGGTGGTTGCCGCAGCATAAATTGCTGGAATGCTTGACTACCATCGCCACTGCCTAACACTTCTGTTCGGGTTTCGCCGTGAGTTGCCTTGACCACATTGCCATAAAGGGTAACGGTATCGCGTTTGTACTGATACTTTAAGAGTTCAGCAAGCTGAAGAAAGGTGTGAACTTTGTCTCCTGGTAGTTCCAAATCCTTGCCGTTTGCATCTTTCACTTTTGCCACATCCTGAATAACCCCAGACAGCATCACCCGTTCGCTCGCTCTCACTCCAGTAGCGATACCTACGTCGGTACGTTCTCCCGATACAATCAGCCAGCGTCCAGGCTTTAACCCGTCATAGAGTGTAGCAAGTTCAATCATGCTTCCTTTAACTGGTTCCAGAACTGGCGCGATCGCCTCGTCTGTCAATTTCAACTCTTCGCTTTGGGCATAAACTGTAATTTCACGAAGTTTGTCCAACGTTAGATCCGTTGCTTCTATCCAGTTCCCGCTTAGATGCAGTTGCGTGACTTTTGCCGAGATTCCATAGTCTGTTTTAGTAATTGTCTCCACTTTTGTAACTTGACGAACTGCATACTTCTTGCCAACAGCTTGACTGGCATCAGGGCGCTCAATCACGACCCAACTTCTCGGCAAAATCAGATCGTACTGAGCATCCAATGCGAGAACAGTTGGATTGGAAACTGGAGCAGGTGACTCTTCCTGAATGGAGATCGATGAGTACGGTGTGCCAGAAGCGGCTTCAATTCTGATACTGGCTACTCGTTCAGCAGTTGCAATGACAATCTGTCGCTCATCCCAGGTCGTTTGGCGCACAGTTTCTCCTGGCAAAATTGTCCAAACATCTTCGTCAATCGCTACAACTATTCGTCGATTTTCATCAAATGAAAGCTGCACTACCCGCTGGCGGTCTGAGAATCCAAAGGTGAAGGACAAGGGCAAGGGCAAGAAAGATTGACTACTTTGAATTGTGACAGGTACACCATTCACTTCAATGCTTGGGGTTGCTGCCGTCAACTTGATTGATTGAGATTGGGTCGTATTCCCCCGCTTGATTGAGATGATAGCTGGAAGTCCGGCTGGATTTCCTTGTGGAGTGAAAGAGATGCCAATTTTTAGCAAACTAGTGGCGATCGCCCATTCCTCATAACCTTGAACAGCTCCACGGCTGTCAAAAATGGGCTTGCGCGGAGCATTCGCTCCAAAGGGTGCAGCTTTCACTCGTAGTGCGTGCAGATTGTTTAATCCTGAATCTACCGTCACCTTTGTATTCGACCAAGCCGCATACAGCGTCTCTGCAAGCGCAGGCTGGAGTGTTGCAAGCAACTTCGGAGCGACATCTGTTCCTGGCTGGTAGGTTTCTACTGGAGTTTGCAGCAGCCGAAAGGCGTTAGCAGGAGGACGAGAAGGCAATTCTTGCAAACGCCCTACAATTGAACTTTTGCTGCCATCAAAAGCAATCCGTTCTCCCAAGGCTTCAAACACCGATCGCCGAAGTTTGTTTTCTCGCATAGGGCTAGGACCTTCAGATCCTAAAGGGGTAGGCTTGGCTGGAATCACTTGTAGCTTCACAGCGGTGCGGTTTTCTGCTGGTTGCGCTTCAAGAGTTTCAACCTGGCGCACCACCTGCTGACTGGCTCCAAATACTAGCAACAGCGGATCATTAGGCTTCAGGTTCGTGAAAATGCCCTCAAAGTAGAGATTTTCTAATGGCTCAATCTGTTGATCATTAACAAGCCCTTTCTCATCTGCCAGTGCTCTATCTAAGGTGATGTAAGAAGGGCGACTGAGGCGGGGTTGGAGATTGTTCCAGTCGGCACGGGCTACGATCGTCTCAGCCGTTTCAAAAAACTGAGGCATTTCCCCTGGACCTGGCAAGCTTTGAATGCGAGTGCCAACGGGAACTCCGCTGCCCTTGTTGTAGCCTATCTCTAACGTAAAGGCGGGGTAAACAGTCGCAGCTACGCCAGGGCGCAGGTTGTAGCCAACTAATCGGGCTAACTCCAGCACCGATCGCCGCTCGGTTGCGGTTCGCAAATAGCCCTCATTGGCAATACGCTCTTGATAAAAGGTCAGTACATCTGCCACCGTTGACCATGCATCCAAGAGCGCGATCGCTGGGTCACTCGCATCCCGGGTCTTCAACTGCGCCAGGGAGGGAAAGTCGCTGTTGGAGAAGCGCGCCTTCATCGTTTCCAAAAACGTCGCATGGGTGCCCACTCGGTAGAATAGCGTCTCAAGACCAGGACGATTGGCTATTGCCAAAGGAGTCAGCCCCTCAATGCCTTCGCAGCAGTCACATAAATAATTCATCTCAGCTTCCCCCTCTTAGTTCCAGCTTGAGTTTGCCGTTTTCAGGAAAACTGGGGTCATTATCCAGTCGCGCTACTTCCAGAGCATTGAGGGTCAGAACACCGCTCGCTAGTTCGTCATTGTCGCCTTCGTTCAAACGCTGCAAACGGTTGACAGAGACATTTTCCACTCCCGTAACCGCCTGAGCCGCAGCCGCCAGTTGGCTCAGGGCAATGCTACTGCCAAAGGTGAGGTTGTCAGGGTGGAAGAAACCGCGTTGACCCTTCGGCAGGATGCGATCGCTGAACACTTCTTGCAAAGCAGCTTTGACATCCCCTCGCCGATAGCCAGGTTGCAAACAGACGGTGATGGCAAGATCGAGCGGCACATACTCTGCCAGTTTGACGATGACATCGTGACCAATCCGGCGAAAGGAGTAGAGATGGTGGGTGATTGCCTCCAACAAGTCTTCACTAGCAGTCTCGCTCCCCAAAGGATCAATGACTACCAGCACCTCATACCAACTGCCTGTCCAACGCAACGTGGCGGCTGCTCGCTGAATTTGATGGGGAAAGTCACGTAGGACGATCGCCGCATAGTCTTCCGCCGCGATCGCCCGTTGCAGATCTTTGCGGAACATTTGCGGCGCATATAGTTTGGCTTCCGCCAATGGTTCGGGTGGGGTACCTCCCTTGGCAGGCAGGGGATTGTGCGGTTGGATTGTGATGCCACTTAGCAGGCTGTTGCGAAAAACAATGTGGGTAATCACATCAGCGCCAATGTTTCCAGCAGTACCGCTGCCAATCCGGCAAGTAGCAAAGAAGCGAGTGCCAGCGGCTGGTCGTGCCCCTAGTTCACCGTCACCAAACCGCAGATGTGCATAGCCTTCATTATCTATTTCTGCTACAAAATGCCGATCTGCATTGTAGCTACTCAATAAATCGGGTTGAGGAGTCCATCTCCATTCGGGGCGATCGGGTGGATGGTGAGGGTCTACTGGCTCCTGGTAGTGGGGCGGGATGCCAACCAGTGCGGTAATTTGCGGCAAAGCCTGACTAGGGGCTTGCAGCAGCAGTTTAGAGGCTGCCATTTCGCCCAATTCAAGAGTCGAAAGCGGCTGCCGAAAGGTGAGAGGTGCCTGTTTGAGATGGGGATAGAACCGGGCTGGCATTGGGATCACTTCTGTAGGTTGACCTTCCCCTTCACATCGAGAGACTGCGACCGTTGCTTCGACTGTGCCCAGTTCTTTTGGCGCGATCGTGCGTCCGTGATCTACCAGCAGGACATTCCCGTGCGCCACGCTGATGTCTTGAATCAGTTGACAGGCAGGAGCGGTACCGATCGCCGAAATACATAGGGAAAAAGGGAGTGCATCTTCCGTTGCCCAGATGATTTCTACCACAGGTGTTGGCATGGGCTGGGAAACATTTGCAATGGTCTGCGGGTAAAGCTCATCTTCTACTAATTGAACGTGCGTCAGTCGAACTGCATGACGGTGGGCTGGGTCGGCATCGGCAGGGTTGCCTGTTTTCGCCCCTTTCACTTCCTCAAAGATCAGAACGTCGCCCTGTTTGAGCGTTAGTCGGCGCGATGGTTTTGGGCGTGGTTTTGAAGTCTCATCATCGTCGCAGGGTTCTTCTTTGTCATAAGCTTTCTGTTCGGATTGATTGCCAGGTGGACTGGGTGAAATCCACGCATCCGATAATGTGGCACTGGTTGCGCCTTTGGGTAAACAACATTGGCGATCGCCCCAGGTGTAAAAATAAATCTCGTTATGAGCCTGATAGAGTGGCACTGCTGCTGAGGTGTCCGCAATCACAGGTTCAAATATTTCATATTGGGTTGCCAGAATACTGCTCAAGTCGGCTTGACTCAGCATAATGGAACCGATCGCGCCACTCTGATAACGGGTAATAAAATAAACTTCTTTCACGTCCAAGAGTGTATTCTGGCTGGTTTCTAGCCATATCCAGGTGCGGGCATTGCAGCCCTCATGCATGTGGTAGTCTACCAGACGAACGTGGCGGCGTACCGAGATGCGCTGCCGTGCTGTGTCGAGGTAGGCTTCTGTTGCTACCGCGTCCTGGTAGTAGCTCAAGTAGTCGCCGACATAAGCTAGCAGCTCGACCAGGATGATACCCAAATCAGGAATGTGGCGCTCTTGCCAATCTGGCATGATCAGCGATAAACGATCCAAAATCAATTGACGAAAACTGGCGTAATCCTTAGCGAGATAATTGATTTCCGGTTCCGGCTGCTCCTCTGGCAAACAGGTATTTGCCAGAGGTTTACAGTCTAAATCACTGGGGCAGTTGACCTTAAAGCTGAATGGAATGTGGGCATAGCGGGGGTCAAATCCTGCAAGAGGAAGAAGTTGCCCCTGCTCATCCACGTCAACCAGCCGTAGTACATAGGTTGAAAAATCTCCAGGGCGATCGACAAAGACTCGCAGACAGCCCTCGACGTTTGGGTCTTCTGGGATCTCCACTTCTACATCTGTCACCTGAACGGTTTGAATCCGCCGCCCGCCCTCAATGCGGAGATTATCTTTAGTGATGGTTTGTGGCACTGGACCGAGAAAGTGAACACAGAGCGATCGCTGGTCATCGCTCACCTCTACATAATCCAGCCCATTGCGCTTTTGCTTTCGGACTTGCTGGCGGCGTTGCTCATCGTTACAGACTAGGGTTAACTCATTCATGGCAGACTCTGCTCAAAAGTTGCCAATCGCTGCTCTCCGCTCCGCTTCACCACATACTGCAATAACACCCGTAAACTGGCATCCTCACTGATGACTTCCAGCGCCTGCACATCGATCAAATCTCCTAACCAGCGTTGCAGTGCCGCTTGCATCGTGAATTGCAGCGTTGCCGCTAATTCGGGACTGTTGGGCGCAAAGACCAACTGCAACAGCCCACTACCAAAGTCAGGACGATTGACGCGCTCACCAGGATTGGTAAACAACAGTTGCTCAATCATGTCCCGGATATGGTCATCGTCGCTGGTAGTGGCTGTGCGCCCCCAGTGGTCAAAATGGAATGGGAAGTCGATGTTCATACTGCTTTCCAGGTGCCTTAAGTTGCCAGGACGCGCTTTTGAATAGGGCTGGCG
>Ga0163154_10007842_pt1 | contig 12602 bp, 9 predicted proteins | sample OliLakLV19MP9P1_FD_148649 | JGI IMG/M metagenome (GOLD analysis project Ga0163154, IMG submission 148649) | Freshwater microbial mat bacterial communities from Lake Vanda, McMurdo Dry Valleys, Antarctica - Oligotrophic Lake LV.19.MP9.P1 | ecosystem: Environmental > Aquatic > Freshwater > Lake >... | reverse complement strand
CCATGATTTTTCCAACAACTACCATCACGTCTGACATTTGCGCGCCGTCTTTTAGTGCCTGAGCGACCACAAGCCCGATTTCGTTTGCCGCAACCAATATCTCTTTTGTGTTTTTAATATCCATTATTTTTCCCCTCTAATGATTTAATGTTTACGATTTATTCCGGAACTAAAGGCAGTGACTCTTTTACAGCCAAAACCCTATTTAAATAGTCAGACATCTCAGCGGCACTCCCCCGCTCTTTATGAAAAATGGCATCTGCCAAATCTTTTAGATCAGGATAGGCCAGCTCTCGTCTCTGTCGAATAATAACGTTTTGCTCCGAAGGCAAAAGATCTCTCGACTCAAAAGTAAAGTCTTCAGGCTTTCCAAAAGCTCGATTGAACTCAGGCCGATTTCGTTGATATACAATCTCCGCAACGTAACCCGTTTGAATTCTAATTAATTTCCATTCTTTCAAGAACTTCCCCCTATTCTATAAATATTTCCACTCGAGCCCGCAGAACCAGCTACCCCCGAGCCTCCGCCAGAAGCCCCACCAGCTCCGCCCGAAACGTTTAGAGTAACCGGAAGCGCATTAAGATCAGAACGCGAGGCTAAAATAATTCCGCCAGATCCACCACCGCCACCGCCTCCGCAATTAAAAAACGTCCCAGCCGATCCATTGCCGCCCTGTACGCTGATACTTCCTGAGCCTGTTATAAATTTTGAAAAAAGACTCAGCGGGCCTCCACCAGATCCGCCTCCGCCACCGTTCTGGATAGAATTTCCGGCCCCTCCGCCTCCGCCACTGCCGCCCTGATATTTATTCGTCGTTCCAATTACCATTGGCTGATAACAACCAGGCGACGCTCTTACAAGATTAGCATTTCCAGAAACTGCAGACGGCTCATTTGCTGTCCCAAAATTTCCTCCGCCAGCCGCTGAGCCCGCTCCTCCAACCCCGCCCGGTGATCCTATCGAATTTGTCATGCTCGCCGAGTTTCCACCCTTCGCCGTGCCTCCGTTACCGCCAGCGCCCGAAGAGCCAAGAACCGATGCCGTTAAAGTTACAGCACCCAAAGCGCCGCTCGCATCAAAACCAGCTCGAGAAATTGTTCCGTTTATTTCGCATGTATTTTTAACAAAAATTCGACAGCAACTTGAGCTTAAAGTAAATCCGGCATTTACCGTTAGGTTGTTATAATACATATCGCGCGTTAGAGAATTATCGGAACTAATAGTGACGTCACCGTCTGCTCCGTTTCCAAAATCAAAAGAATCCTCATCGATCCAATAAGTTCGACCCGCATTTCCACTCGAGCCCGCTACTCCAACCCCTCCGCCAGAATTTCCGCCAGAGGCAGCACTCACATCTAAAGAAACGCCACTCGAGGCCTGAGAAGTCGTCGAACAAATACAGATCGCGCCCGATCCTCCAGCGCCGCCACCACCACAACCATCGCCTTGTCCCTGGGCTCCATCGCCGCCTTTCGCGCGAATAAACCCAGAGCCCGAAATAATTCTCGAAAAAATCATAATAATTCCGGCCCCTGAACCTCCGTTGCCGCCAGAACTTGAGCCACTTCCTGCGCCCGAACCTCCGCCAGCTCCGCCTAAAATTTTAGTGCCAGTGGTTACCAAAACTGACGACCACGCCAGCGGTCCTGAATTCCAAACCTCAGTGCCACCAGTCGTTGCAGCGGGTGCCGTCGCAGTTCCCCCCGCTCCGCCAGAGCCCGAACTTCCAGCTCCGCCCGAACCTCCGCTCGATCCTTGAGAGCTTGTGACCGAACCCCCGCTCGATCCAACACCAGTAGAGCCAGCTCCTCCGGCTCCCGAAGTTCCAGTCACTGAAACAGAAAATCCAACCGTAGATCCCAAAACTCCCGAGCGGTCGATCGTGCCATTTAAGGTTAAAGTATTTTTTACAAATATTCTAAAACCGCCAGTGGACAAAGTAACCCCAGCGTCAACCGTCAAATTATCATAATAAGAATCTGTGGTAAGTGTGACGTCGGAAGAAATTGTTACATTTCCAAGAGCGCCGTTTCCCCACCTAAACATTGATTGCAGCGTTGGCATTAAACATCTCCCGCCAAAATAAACACTTGGCCAGAAATTCCCGAGGCCCCAGCCAAACCACCCGGAGGGCTTCCACTTCCGCCACTTCCGCCCAGCACTGATGTGGTCCAGTTTAAATCACTTAAGGGTGAATCGGTAAAAATAATTTGGCATCCTCCGCCACCGCCACCACCGCCTCCAGATTCTGAGCTACCATTTCCTCCAGATCCTCCGATACAACTTAAAAAAGATCCCGCTTCAGCGAGAATATATTTAGCGATGATTAAAACCACCGCGCCGCCACTGCCCCCACCAGCTCCCGTTGTGGAATTTCCCTGGCCGCCAGCACCTCCACCAGCTCCTCCAACAATTCGAGTAGTTAAAGTAATTCCGGACCCCCTCAGAATCGAAGAAAAAGATGCGCCATAATTTAACCCACCCGAGTTTTCTGTGTTTTGACTCAACCCTCCAACTCCAGCCACCGAGCTCGAGCCATCGCCGCCAGCTCCGCCATTTCCGCCAAGCCCACTCACCGAAGAATCTCCATCACCGCCTGAACCAAAACCTCCACTACTACTACCGCCCAGCGTTCCACTCGAAAGTGGACCGCCCGCAGAACCGGACGAATCGCCAGCATTCCCATTTCTTGAAATGGTCGCACCCGCTTGAACTGTTAAAGTATTTTTTACAAATATTCTGTAGCCCGATGGGTTCAGAGTTCCCGCCGAGGTGACGGTTAGATTATTATAATACATGTCCCTAGAAAGACTGATAGACGACGACACGGTAACGTCACCGTCAACACCAGGCCCGAAGAAAAACGATGGGAAAACCTGAGCCGCAGCACCAAAACCTCCCGAACGTCTTCTCCTCGAAACTCCCATAGTTAATCCACATAAAATGAAAATTGAAATTGAAGGTCTGACGTCGTTATAAAAGTTTTAGCCGCGCGAATAATTGCAATTGCATATAGGCTAGAAGGTGTCGCAGAAGTCCCAGAAACCTGAAAGCATTTTCCAATATTGCCGCCATCCGTCGAAACGCTGTTAAGAGCGCCCGCCGAATAAGTGGCACCAACTGAAACTGCCCCAACACATTGAGCTGCTAAATTTGCATCCGACATTGAAAAAGCTAAATTGTCTGAGCTGGTTACAGTTGGCGAAACATTAAAAAACCATAGATCAATCGCCGCGCTTTGAAGGCCACCGTCTAAAATAACTACAGATTTTAATTCAGAGATTCCAAAGCCAGTGTGTGGGTCCTGCCTCACAATACGTGAAAGTGTCATGATCCCGCCGATTTGATCCCCGCTGGCATAAACAGACGTGGAAATCGTGGGCGTTGACGAAATCGTTTTGGTTATATTTATTCTTGGAACCCATGAAATCGTGGTCATTAATCCTCCTGAAGTTCTTAAGCAGTTACAAACGTGTTAATCCATCGGCTCGAGCCGGTGTCATAAACAAATTCAGCCGTTCCGTTTCCTGTCGTTAAAACGTTTGCGCCCGTCATCGTGGTGATTCTATCCGCTGCAGAAGCGCCCGCATCCTCGTGCGCCGTCGTCATGTTTGCGCCTGTTAAATTTACAATTGTCATCCTCTGTCCATTAATTCCGGCAGCGATCCCCCGAATAGTTGTAGCGGTCGCCCCGGTTAATTTTACAAATCCGTTAGCGCTTGAAAGCGCAGCGATACTAGAAGCAGAGGCCACGTCAAGCCGCGCAATAGCAATGGGCCCCGCTAGGCTTAAAACCTGATTAAAAGTTCCACTCCCGTTATTGTCCATTGTAAAATCGATGTTTGCACCACGCCTAAACTCTAGTCTGTCCGGCTTCGAGCCGTGAGTAGAGCCGTAAGCATACATTTGTCTTCCCACTGAGGTGCCAACACCAGCGACAAGTCTAAGCTCTGCATCGTCCGAATTAAGAAAGACAGAGCCACGTCCTCCTGCTGCATTTGTGAAAACAAAAAATCTCTCACCACCTGAAGAACCAAAATTCAAAATTTGTGTTCCAAGAGCCGTAACTGCCGGGCGACCAGTTGCCGAAAGATATAAGCCAGTCGTCGCCTCACCCAATGCAATGCCAGGAGCTCCGACAGTGCCCGCAAGAACCTGAACAACACCAGAGGCTGTTAATCGCAAAACCTCAGTTGAATTTGTTGCCAGGCTTACTTGATTAGCTGCGCTTAAATACATTCCATTTGCTGGAATGGTCGCACCAGTCGGAACAAAAGCCGGGGCCGTGGATGCGCCCGATAGAAAGCTAACACTAGGCCAATTAAAATATGCCATCTCAGTCTCCCTTTACCGTTGCCCAGGCGTTTAATGTCCCTGTGCTTGATGAGTTTGTGTAGCTAACTCGAATGTGAGTGAACGAAAGATCACTAACGGCTACTTGATGCGTACCAGCTGCACCCGTTGCCGTAAGAGCTGTTCCCGAAGCATTGGTGACCGGCAAAGTGGCCCATGTAGCGGGAACGCCGAGGTAATCAATCGTCGCGGGTATATCAATTGTAAATGTACCGTTTGGCGTCCCAGTCCAACTGATTAAAAAAGAGCAAAGCCCCGCGCTTGTACAATCTATTATTGCCCCATTTATAACAGCTACTCCAGTCATGGAACCGCTCGTGATAACCTGTCTATTTTTTACTATCGTTTTTGATGAACTCATTCTCTTCCCTCAATCTGTTGTGACCGCGTTTTTCTTGAACCCGAAAAATTAATATTTTGAGACCGCGCAGGAGAAACCCCCGCTGGTTTATTTATAAAATTAGACTGTAGCACCCCAAGAATCCTGGGCTGAACAGCTGAATCTACCGGTATCTTAAACAAGCTCGAGAGCATCAAGCGGTCTTGATACTTCAACGACTTATCAAAAAGTTTCTCAGATATTTTCTGTAAAAGTTTTTGATAAAGCGAAGGATAAACAACTTGTAAGGCTTCAACGCCTTCTTTAGTAAGCCTTCTTTGTTTAAGATCTGACAAAACATTATAGGGATTTTCTACCGCGTCAACGTATCGCTCCCATGATGCAAGCTGTGAATCTGACGGCTCCCATTCTTGCTTAAGTCCAATCGCGTTTGGCGAAGGCCCGCGCGGCGCTTTGTTGTATAAAAACATGGCCGCGTTAACGCCGTTTATTGCCAATTGCTCAGAAATCTGCGGGGCGATCATGGAAAGACCGCGCAAATTTTGATCCATCAAGCTGGCCATATTCTCAGGATTCACCATGATATTCTGAAGCTCTTCTAGGCGTTTAGAAAAGGCTTTTTGTCTGTCGTCATCGCTCATGACTCGCCCGCCCCCGTAGTTCGTTAAGGAAAGGGCTCTTAAATTTGTTGGCGCAGTCGTTTCAAAATCATCATCCGAAGATATGCCTTTTACCGCTGCATCGATTTGTCGGTCCGCAGATTTATTTGCTTTTTCTAGCTGCGACATAGCCGCGACCTGAGCACTAACAAAAGGAATCATGTGATCAGAAACTAAAGCTCCAGACCTTCCGCCAAGCCTTGTAAGCGAACCCATAGCGTTTCCACTTAAAAAACTTTGAACAGACCTAGCGGCATTGATCTTTGCGGCGATTCCAGCAGGAGACGAAAGAGCCAATCCAACACCCGCGCCCACGGCCGCGCCCACCGGGCCCCCGAGCGCTGTTCCAAAAACCGCACCAGTAAGCGGAGCCAAAACCGATCGACCAGTTTGAAAGCTGGAAATAATATCTTTCGGAGCAACTTCTTTGGCCGCTCTTGTTATCAGCGCAGTGTCTAAAAGGTCAGTGCCCCAAACCTCATCAAGAACTTGTAAGTGTCCTCGAATTTCATTCCACCTTGCAGCGTCTTTAACGGAGGAAAGCTTTCGAAGTTTTTCAAGGTTGAACTCCCCTCTTTCGAATAATCCATAAGCCTTTAGGCTCTCCTGCGCCTTCATGGACCTACCAAGTCGCGCATTTTCTGCACGTATTTTTGGAGAAATTTTGTCGAGCTGTTTATTCGTGATAGCCCCAAGCGTCTCGTACAGCTGTTCACTCGCCGAGGTTTTGCCTATCTGCTTTGCAAACCCTGCAGACTTAAAATAAGTCGCCTTAACTTCGTTTAACTGAGCCGGGTTTAGCCTCCACGAACTGGCCGGAATTCTAGATTTAAGAATATCTTTGAACGTTAGCTTGAACGTTAGCGCACGCTGTGAAAAGTCTATCCCTGCATTATCTAAAACATAATCCACAAGCCTATGCTCAGTGTCTAAAATGGCTGCGAATTCTGATTCAACTTCTTTAGTAAGTTCTTTACCCATCGGAGAAAGCTTGTCTTTAGCCTTCTGAATCTCATTAAATAAAGGTCGAATGCTTTGGGTTTTTCCCATGAGAGCATTTTTATTGATCAAATCATCAACGTTAGTTTTTACAGAATCAATCGTGGCATAGCGGGCATCATTAGCGATCGCTGCCGTTTCTGCCCATCTTGCAGCAACGGCTTCCTCGACAGTGTCTGCACTATCTAACAAGCTTTTAATATCGTCTGACTCGGTGAGAATAACGTCTTCGATTTCGCGACTTACTCCCACGAAAGATTGGCGGGCTTGTTTTAGATAGGGCTTAGCCATACCGCTCAAAGCTTTAATTGCCGGGCCCGCTACATTCAAACTTCCGACTAAACTTCCTGATAACAAGGAGCTTAGCCCGATGGTTGAAAGCGCGTTTTCAGCTGCGACCTTTGGATCACCAAGAGACGCTTCTGAGATAACATGGCCCGCGCCATAAAATGCGCCCTCAACTGTAGCGCCCAAACCCTTCGCCGTTGCGTTTGAAAGGATTTTTTTAGCCGTGCTTTTGGCCGCTGTATCTACCAGAGCCTTCGCTATAACCCCCTCTGCGATTTTTCCGGCTTTTGTAACGGCTCCCACTAGTCCAACGGGGCCAAGTAAGCTTGATCCGATAATGCCCGCACCCTGACCAATTAAATCAGCAGCTGGGTTAAACTCTTTTCTCTTCCTTATATCTTCAGCGAGCTCAGGCCCGCCAGCCGAAGCTAAAGCAGCGTCAGAAAGGCCAAAGGTAACGCCGCGCGCGACACCTTCGACACCAGCCAGAATAGGGGAATCATACTTCTCCGCTTCAGCTTTTGCGCTTTTTTCAAGCGCTTCGAATTCTTCAAGATTAAGCCCGTCAACCATTATTGTTTAGCTGCCTTTTGCGCTGCTACGATTTTTTTTGCTAACTCGTTTTGTGGAACAGCCTGGCCATTTTGAATCAAAAACTCTGCGCCGTTAGGCAAAACCCGACGCTCACCAGTTCCCAAAAATTGATCCGGAACAGTAAGGCCTCTTGATTTATAAAAAGCCGTTACCCGATTTGTGACATATTCCTTTGCGCGCTGAAGCCGCGCCCCGGTCGACGTGCTGGCTTCTGTTATATCCGAAGGGATAAGCGGATTAATGACGTCCTCGATGTCCGACTTCGATAGCGCGCCAAGCTGTCCCAAAGCTTTTACTTGCAACAAAAGGTCCGCCCCAAGACTTTTTCCTCTTGCTACTGCATCCCTATTTAAAACCTCTGACCCAAACTCTTCTCTTAGGGCTATCGCATCATTCAGCGTCTTTAAAAAATTCATAGACGACTCGTTAATGTCTTTGGCTTTTAAGGCATCGTCTTTAGTGAGAGCCCGGCCCACACCGGGGATCATATTTTCGGGCGCTCCAGTTTGCGTGGCCGCCATCTCAGCCTGAGCTTTTCCCATATCAACGAGGCGCTTCATTGCCTCTTGCTCGTATTGCTGTTTTTTCTGTTCTAGCCCGCCGAGGAGCTGCTGCACTTGCCCCTGCGCCTGCTTTGTTTTGGCGTTCTCACCGTACATTTTAATTTTATTCTCAGTAGCCTCGATCCCAATGGTTTTTAGCATTAACTCTTGAGTAACGCGGTCAGTGGTCGCCTGCTTAACGAGACTCAGATAATCTTTTTCATTGCTAAGCTCACCCGTTGCTTTGTCGATTCGCTTCATTTGAAGCTTCACATCATCGTCGATGGCCTTGTTAATAATATTCAGCGCGGTATTTTCCCGGCCTAAATAAGCCGCCGACTGTTCACCTAAACCAATCGCAATAGCTGCTCCAATTTTTGTAAGGGTTGAAGCCTGAGCCCAGGGATTCTCAACTTTCATTTTCTCAATTTCGTCTTGCTTCTCAATAATCCTTTGCATTTGCGCATCGGTTCTTTTGTCCGAATCCTCTTGAATCATTCTCAAGCGGTTTTTAGTTTGCATCATGTCTTCAGAACTTTGCTTATAGCTTTCTGCGGCGTTCTTTGCCGCTTCAGCGATCCCGGCATATTCCTGCTTGAGACCCGCGCCTTGCTGTGAAAAAGATTTTTCAATTCGCGTTGGCTCTACGATCTCCTGAACGGGAGGCGCTGCGGGCAGTGCTGGCACCATATTAACTTCAGGCTCCTGCAAAGGTTGAATTGAACCGGAAGATCCCTGCCAGTCACTTTGAGGCTCAGGCGAAAATCCCCCCTGATTCAAAGAGAGAATGTCATTTAATGGATCGGACACGAGGGGCTTTCCGCTTGTAAGCGCCGACATATAGTCAGGTGAAAGAGCAGAAGCCGCTACTGGAAAAACAGACCCATCCTCGTTTTGATAAATAAGTTTGTCGCCCTGCTGTGAAATCAAAATGGGTGGCATAATTTTTCCCCTCCTTAAAATTAGTTTATAACCGGCTATTTAGCCGCGCCGCCCGATGGCGCGCCGCCGCCGAATGTCTTGGCCGCTACCGCAATAAGCCCCGCCAAGCCCGCTCTATTAGCCGCTTGTTTATTTGCATTCGCCTGCGCAACCCCAAATCTAATTCTGTCTCTCTCGAGCACATCTGCGCCCCGAAGTTTTTGAAGCTCTTGCTGCGATTGAAGTTGATAAAGCCTAGAGGCTAAATCACCCTGGGCCATCGTGGTTGCCACGCCAATATCTTGACCTCGCCCACCTTGCAAAACACTAGCCAGTTGATCTCTAGCCTGGGTTTGCTCTTGCATTCTTTGAATTCCAGCCTCGGCGCCAATCTGTTGATTGCCCTGTGCAAGCGCATTTAAAAGATTTCTCTGCGACATGGCAGAATTTCCGGACCGCTGTGAAGCAACACCCGAAAGCCCCTGGCTAAATAAAGACTGTCTTGCCTGATTCGCCTGCGCATCTACAACCGAAGGACCCTGTCCCTGCGCTTGAAGAGCTAGCTGATCTGCCAAAGTCATTTGACGGTCGCGAAATTGATTTTGCTGGGCCGTATCAAACCCAAATTGTCCGGTACCAGCTCCCCCAAGATTAAATGAATTCGCATCATAATTATAATCGGCTGTCGGTTCAAAGCCGATCTTCTCCGTGTCCCTTCCGCCGATTCCAACAAGTCCACCTAGGGAACTCCCAAATTGTCGAACGCCCCTTTTAATACTTCTCCAAAAACCCATATAATTACCCCGCTGTTTTCTCTTGGCGCAATTTGAACACGCCTTTTTTCATTTTACATTCTAACTGCAGGCCCGTGATGCTCATAGACCTTCCAAGGTCCCCGCTTGAAATGTCTTCAATCTTCATCTTAATAGATTGGCACTTTTGATTTGGAACGTGCACACGAACTTGATAAACCGCATCGTCAGGTCCGCCATAAATTCCATCGCCGTATAGATCCAACGCGTCCCCATAGATTTCGCTATCTAAAACCTCTGTCGGGTCCCAAACTACAGCGTCCGCATAGTATGGTTGATAATCATAGGCAAATGACACCTTCAGCTCATGCGCTGAAAAATATTCCCCAAGAATCATTAAAGATTTTACGCGCTGAAATCCTTCAATGGAAGAAAGCTTAATCCAAGCCGTTTCAATCGTTAGTGGAATAGCCAAGTTTCCGTCTTTCGATAAAGCGCTGCTCTCTTTTAAAATAGTTCCATTTTCTTTGAGGTAGATGTAGCTGCCATTCCAGACGGCCGAATCAACTGCATTATGGTTATTATAAACGCCCCACTGCTTTTGCTGGGTATCGTAGACAAGCGCCTGTCCATCTTCAGTGATGAATCTAATCTCATAAGGTCTCGCCAATAAATCAGTGCTCAATATTTTAACACCACGGAACCCCTCAACGTCACCCCCTACATATTCTGTCTGTAGGTTTCGATTGAGCCGCATGATGCCCTTGTTTTCAGCCTTAAAATAAATACCCTCAGCACTTGCGCCAACACTGGTGGGCTCATTGGTGCCGTCATCGCTCGCGATCAATTGAACTTCTGAATAGGTGTCTTGCTCGCCAGTGTTCAGAGGCCCATCGCCCGCAAAAAATAGCATATTGTTTTTTTTAAACTGAACGATTTTATCATCCATCGTTTCAATTGCGCGAATATCGCCCGGGACCTGATCAACTCTTTTAACAAAAAAATCACTAAAACCAACGGCGTTAGGACCTATGCCATTTATTTTACTGTAGAAAATCGCCGTGGGATCTTCTGAGGAAACTATAAATCCCCTGTTTTTGTTAGTTGTTATCAGCGAGCACGCAGGCGGAGCTATATTCTCGACCTCGCCCGTTGAGGTATAAAGAACCTCGTTTGAAGAAATCGTAGCGTCTAGCGCAGTGTCTAAAAATGTCTGTGTGTGATTTGTTATCGTGTAGTCTGTTGCGCTCTTTTGCGGAGTAACCCGAAAGAAAATAGTGCCACCTGCAAGCGAGCGATACATGATCACGCGGGCCTGTTGAATAGCGCCCCTTCTCTGTGTGATTCTCGGAACCTCAACAACAAACATTGTTGACGAGGTTGCGCCAGTAGTTGTCAGGCCAAAAATAACGCTTGGGGCCGATTGATGTCTTTGACCGTATTGATCAAACCATTCATAGAGAAACGCATAGAGATAAGTTCCAGCGGCGATTGAGCCACCCGTCGTCTTTTGAGCGCCGTCTATATATTCTGGAAAAAGATGAAACCCATGCTCAACAATCGAAACGCCGTCATAAGCCGCCAAATAGCCGCCAGCTATTAATAAATTATTTCCAAGCGGCGCGTTGAAATATCTATCATCTGATCCGAAGTCGACTTCTGCTAATACAATCTTTCGATTACCAAAAAAGTCATTCTCCTCAGTAACGATTGCCGTCTGACTTAAAGCGGGAAAAATAAACTTTGAATCCTCATAGAGTAAAACTTTTGGAAGAACCGACCCCGTTGTCGTGAAGTGGCCGGCCCTGTAAGTTTGCAGTTTAGCTATTGCATCTGAGGCCGCGATATCTATGAGAAAATACGTTGGTTGTAGGTCGGTCGCGTAAACTAGTGCGACATAGAGGGTGCCGTCATTTTTAAATACCTTTGACGCAATTTCAGCCCCGAAAATAAGATTAACGGCTGTTCCAACGGTCCCAGCCTGTAAAAGGGAAATGTATTTTACAATCGAGGTCCATCTCTTTGATGAGCCCTGAACCGTGAGGGTTTGAGTCCCAACTCCGACATCAGTAAGATTAATGGCCGTCCCGATAAAGGCGTTTTCTTTCGTGGTCGCAAGCTTAACTAAGCCAGAGCCACCGATAGAGCCGGACCCATCAATTATGAAATAGCTTGTGCCTACAACTAGAGGGGCGGGGAGCGCTGAGGTTGTGGTGAACTTAACCTCCTGGCCCGTTATTAAATTATTGGCCGCTAGCAAAATGGTTTCGTCGGCGATCGTAACGGCAGCTGGCAAAAACGTCATTGTAGAGGTCGAGCCCTGTTCATAAACCCAGGCGACGCTAGTTTCAGAATTAAACTCCCCTGAAATTGCCGTGAACGCGGGTTGAGTCTGAGCAACAACGGTAGTGGGCGCTAAAATAGCGGCGAGCCCGTAGGAGTAAACGAACGACCTAATCCCTATCGTGCTTGTGAAATATCCAACCCATATGTTTTTATTCATCGGGCTCACAAGTACCGTCAGGCAGTTGTCGGCGTTGTTGCTGATGCTAGAATCGTTTTGAGAGACGGAAGGAACCGTAAGCGCTCCATTAAAAATGCCGAATGTGATGCCTCCGCCAGAGCGAGAATATGCATAAGCGGCCGTGTTAGCGTCTGCAGAAACTATATCAAAAAGAAGTCTTCCCGTATCAATCGCAGACGACGGCATGGTTCCAGTGCCCAGAATGCTTCCGGGCTGAGCAATTGTATCAAGCCTTGACCAAAAGATGTTAGCGCTCGCAGCAGACCACGAAAAAATATAAATAAAAGACCCCAAAGATACGACCCGGCAAAGAGTCCCGGAAGCTCTTATAACTGTTTCGGCAAATAAAGTGGTTTGAGTTGTGAGGTCAACCGCTGAAGCGACAACTCCGCGCGAATCAATCCACGCCGTTAATTGAATGCTTCCGTTGATAGCAAAATCAGGTGAGGCCGCGCCTAAGCTGCCCGCATAAATTGGCCTCTCTCTAACGACCACGGAGTTTACACGCCCGCGCGAAACATAACCGTCGACGCCTTCGCTGACAGAATACATAAGGCCGTCGCTAAACATGAGCGCCTCTTTTTTAAAAACACCCAGAGCCTCGCCCGAAGTAACGGACTCAGTACCTG
>Ga0163154_10007839_pt1 | contig 12608 bp, 5 predicted proteins | sample OliLakLV19MP9P1_FD_148649 | JGI IMG/M metagenome (GOLD analysis project Ga0163154, IMG submission 148649) | Freshwater microbial mat bacterial communities from Lake Vanda, McMurdo Dry Valleys, Antarctica - Oligotrophic Lake LV.19.MP9.P1 | ecosystem: Environmental > Aquatic > Freshwater > Lake >... | reverse complement strand
CAATTAGGCTGTGCTGGAACCAACGCCGCAACGCTCCCTCATCTACCTGAACCGCCGCTTCCAGGTCTTTTGCCGCGCCTGTCCACCAGCCTGCGATGCGTGAAGCGAACGAACTGCTTTGGTCGTCGGCAGCCTGCTTCACTTTGCTAAGCGTATCGTGGAGGGCTTCTTCATAAAACTCACGCAGGGCAGCATCCAGATTGCCGCTGGTCTTGAGGTGTTCGCGAGTGATTTCCGTTTCATCGAGACGGAGTTTTTTCCAAATCCGGTCACAAATCAACTGGAGGTGGATCGGTTCGATGAATTCGCCGTCAATGTAAACCGGCTGATTGTTGCGAGAAGCCGCTATAATGCGCTTTCGCCGCAACTCAGTGATCAAATCTGCCGCAATGCTATGACTATCGGCATCCACGCTGAAAGATTTGCCCGCCTGCTCGACAGGCTCGACAATGGCTTGCAATGCGGCGGGCGGACGCAGTTTTTCCAGACGAAACCGTTTGGAAGCAAGCCGGAAGCGGGTATCCGTTTGATTGAACGCCAAAGGAAAAAACGGTTCTATTTCCCCGATATAGTCTTCGCGCATGGCGAACAAAAGCCGCAGCAGCGGATCGCCGTCGCTGTGCGGTTTCAGACAGTCGGGAAAGATTCGCTCGATAAGAGAGCGATTGGTGCGCGTGAAATCGGTAGAAGACGCGGTCAGCAAATTGCTTTCGGCATCGCTTTGGAGCGGATTGTCATTGAGCAGTTGATCAAGATGCGGCTTGAGCTGATCATCCGGGGCATACCACCGCGCATAAAAATCCGCACTCTGAATGACATCGTTGAGATAGGCTGCCAGCGTCACAGGTTCAGTGGACAGGGCAGGGTTTTGGGCTTGAATCGCCGCTTCCGCCTCCGTTGACCCCTTGCTCTTCACTCGTTCCGCCGCGACATCCTCCTGTTCCTCCCGCAATGCTCGTATCAGCGCATTCTGCGAATCCTGTAGGGCGTTATAAATTTGTTTCGGCTGCTTGATGTCCGTTATTCGCAGTGTGGACGGGCAACCCTCCATGGCGTCGTAAACTTCCTGAAAAAAGGCTTCGCGCTGCGTCCAGCATTCGGGATAAAACGTAAACAGTTCCTCGAACTGATCCAAGATCAGAACATAAAATCCTTTTGCCGTTCTGCTCGCTGTTAGCTCTTCCGCAGAAATTTCTTGTGCGGCACGGGTGCGGACACGCTGTAGATAAGTTTTGAGCGGCATTTGCGCCAGTTCCAACTCGGAAATGCGGCTTTTTTCGGCGCGGGTTAACTGTTCACGCGCCTGCCTGAGGTCGAGGGCGGGCTGAGTCTGCTTTTGATTAGGGACTTTTTTATTTTTCCTCTGCGGCTGCTCCTCTTCCGCACGCTTGACGTACTGTTCGGCTTGGTCAATCCGCGCTTGTTCGCAGCTTAGCAGGACATGGAAACGATAAATGTTGTCTATCAATTCCGGGGAAACTTTCTCCGGCACAATTCCCTGTACCCGTGCTGGTCCCAAAAATTGCGTGCCTGCCGCTTGCATTTGCGGCAGAAGCCCCGCATTGATCAGGGACGTTTTACCAACTCCCGACTGCGCGTAGAGAAGCGTTGCCCCGTTTGTGGAGAGATACGAGTAAAGCTGCTCAACTTCGGATTCTCTGCCGAAGAACAAAACTTCGTCTTCCACTCGAAACGGACGCGGACCGACAAAAGGGGAATCTGATGTTGCAGAAAGTACAGCGACTGCCATGAATGACCTCCAAATCGAACACGATGGGCGAACAAAAACTGAAAGGGTAGATACAATGCATCTGCTCAATTCTCTGTTAGTTTTTTCAGAAATTCGGCTTCCGTTCCCCAGAACACTTTGACCTTTGACTTACTGCTTAAGTAAACGCCCAGTTTTTTCAGCAGCATGTTAATCTTGTCCTCCTCCGCTTGAATGCCTCGGGGAGTTAATTGGACGGAGACATGATGAATGTCGGGATTTTTTGGAGTCAGCGGAAGCACGGAACGCAATACCACACGAAAATCCCAATCAGTCAGGTTGTATCCTAAAAACAACAGGGATGAAGTGGTCATTGTCTGGCGGATTTGTTGCGGAATGATGTCGGGACTCCGCGCCAAATTGAAAATGAAATCCATGTAGTCATCTTCCGTCAAAACCAATGATCCCGGTGTTCCTACAGTCCCGTGCAAATGGAAAACAAGCGGATTCGCCGGATGGAAAGAGAGTGTGCCTGGTTCATTCGCCTCCACATGCTCTCCCCATCGGCAAAAATCATAATGTGGGCTTCTGTTTGGCTCTCTTCTAAGTGCAAGCAGCATGTGATCATGATAGTTTGTCGTCATGTAAAGTGGCAGGGTTTTGAAACTTGCCAGAATACGATGTGGTTCATTTGGCTGGGTGAAATCGGGAGGCGGCAGTGCCTTCAACTTTTTAGCTATTACTGATTTAACGTAAGCGGGAGTGTATTGAACACTCATGTACTGAGCAAACCGCGCTAAATCGTACTTATCAGTGAGGAAACAGCCGAAACTGTCGGGGAAAATTTGTCCCCAAGGCAGGCTGTTAACACCGAACCCATTGCCAAGAAAAGGAATACATGTTCCTTGATCAATATTGTCCCGTAGCACGACCCAATCATTCTCATCCATTTCCGTGTTCAGCATCGAATTTTGCTTCCTTACTGTCGAGTCTTCTGTCGTATCCTCAATTTCTTGTTCGCTGTCGGTGTGCCAGTCTCCTTTTTTTCGCTTGCAAAAGCGGAGTGATTCCGATCACAGTGCTTTGTATTTTTGCAGTAGCTCGGCGGAAAACGTCCGGGCGTCGCCCCAATAAACGCGCATTCCCAAAGCGTCGAAGTAGGTTTCCCAATATTCTTGAATGGAGAGAGTTTGTTCGGGCGAATCGGAACGCGGCGCAGGCATCACGACGAAACCTGTGTTGAGATTTGTCAGTCCTGCTGCCGAAAGCAAGCCTTTGTACAAAGCGCGAAACGTCGTATCTGCCATGCTGTACCCGATGATGAGAAGACTGGAACCGACCAAGGCGTCCCGAATCTGTTGCGGGATGACATGCGGGCGTTCAAGGGCAACATGCAGACTGAGATAATCGTCTTCGGTCAGCACCAGCGAGGCAAGACACTGATTTTTCTCCTGCAAGTTTGCTGTAGCTCGTGGCGCGTGTCCATGGAGATGAAAGACAATGGGATTAGCGGGGTTCAGGACGGTGGCGGGATTATCCAGAATGCTGGTTCTGTTCTGAGTTTGATAGTTCCAGCGGCACATTTCTTGAAACGGATGGCGGTGATTGTCATGCAGCGCATTGGTCATAAAATCATCGTAATTGGTTGTTAGGTAAATCGGCAGGGGCAATTCCGCCAGCACTTCATGCGGCTCGGCAATGGGTGTTTTGGCGGGCATGGGGAGGTTCGTGAACCATTGCCCTATCACGTAGTTTTTGACGAAGTTGCCACTGAATTTCAGTGCCGCATATTGCGAAACCCGGATCAAATTGTTCCGGTCCGACATAGGGTAGCCAAACTTTTTGGCTAATTCTTCTGCGAGCTGCCCGCCAAGCGGTACAGCCCCATATGCTGCTCCTGCTCCAAGAATCGGCAGGCATTGACTGGTTTGAATGCTGTCGAGCAAAATCGCCCAATCTGAATCATCGAAGCAATAGGGATTATAAGCCACTTAAGAAGCTCCTTAGAATCTATGTCAAAAGTTGAAGCGACGAAGAAAAATGCCCGTTGGAGTCCTTCAATGCTTCAGCGAATCGGAGGAATAAATTCCTCCGCTGGGGGCGGACAAGCCGCCGTGCGTCCTGCGGACGCGAAAAGTCCCTCTGTTGAGAAACAAAGTTGGTGCTGACAGTACTTTTGACATAGATTCTTATGTACTGTTCCAATTCTTGAATGTCTCAAAAGAAGAAGTTTAGTCACTCACAAAGATATTGTAATAATTCTGCGGCATTTGGTTACACTCATCCATACTGTGAGTAAGTTCGACGAAAATTACAAAGTCAACTATAAGAATAATTCTATGATGGACTTATAAAGTCCTGTTAAAGTTACGGGCATCAGATAATGTTTTTATAGCAGAATTGTCTATCAACAATTTTAAGTCTAAAAACGGGCTGACGCCCGTGCCTTAATAGACTTTGATTCACAGACAAGTTGAACAATAAAAATCCGCCCCAAAACCTCTTCGTTTTGGGGCGGAAAGTGAATGCACAGAAAACGAGCGTTTCTCAGTCCCTTAGGGCAAGATGTCCACTTCAATCATGTAGCGGTCATTGTGTCGGAAGCCCATCGCACGCAGGCGTGTCGGTGAAGCAAATATAAGATTGCTTCCAATATACACACCGCTAAAATAATTACTCTCTACACCGTCTACAATGATCCATGAGCGGGTCTTTCCTGCAATGATGCCTACACTTTTGTCATCCTGAAGTCCCTCCTGATAGCCGCCTTTGGTCGCGATGTAAGCAACGTGTTTGCTATCCGGACTGAACAACAACCCAGCATCACTGATGAAATCATAGGGTTTGCCCTCTACCCCATCTATCACAATAAAGCGTTCGCCTCCCATGATTTCACCGGAAGGTAGCCGTCGCCCGCCCCGAATCGCACCATAGGCGATCCGTTTGCTATCAGGACTGAACGTCGGTCCATAGGATGTACCCTCGTGACAATATCCTTCCTTCTCATCAACCACGACGCACTGCTGATCCCCATGGTAAATGACATAGGCAAAGCGTTTGCTATCCGGGCTGAAAATGAGGTTGCCTGATGTTCCGTCGTATGCCTTACTCTCCTTGCCGTTAACGTTCACATAAGTTCTTCCACCGCGCTCCGCCGTAAAGGCGACTCGCGTGCTGTCAGGACTGAATACGATCCCTGGTTTGAGAAGGATTTCATAGCCCGTACTCACTTTGCCATCTACAACCACGTATTGCTTGCCTCCACGGATGATACCATACGCCATCCGCTTGCCGTTGGGGCTAAAAGTCACTCCCGGCGCCAGTACCCGCTCGTGAGTCTCACCTCGTTTGCCGTCAACCACGACGCACCAACCTGCCTCGTCCTGCGCCACATAGGCAAGCCTTTCTCCCTGACGACTCAGTACCGGCGTGCCAACAGCCTTGTAGCCGAGACCTTCCTGTCCATTAACGACAACAAATTGCTTGTTCTCGTTGGCAGCCACGTAAAGAACCCGCTTGCTATCGGGACTGAATAGGGGGATGCCCACAGCGTCGTAAATTTTGCCTTCTCGATGTTTTCCGTCTTCAACAATAACGATGGCCTGCTTCCCATCTTTCTGGATAGCATAAGTCAGACGGGTGCTGTCCGCACTGAATACAGGTGCAATGACGCTCTGGTAACCGGGACCCGCAACGCCATCAACCCATACCCGCCACTTCCCATCGTCCGCCGCTGCATGGGCAGAACGCCGCGAATCAGGGCTGAAAGTGAGGCTGTTCTGAAGAAAATCAGTGTGAGGGCGTCCTGTCCGCTCGATGACAACGTAGGATGCTCCCCCTCCATCTGCTACATACGCGAGCCGACGATTATCGGGGCTAACCACAACCATCTTATCGAGCATCTTCTTACCTGGAGAGGCATTCGGGATCATCGTTTCTGAGGTTTTGATCCGGGTGGGAGAAGGGATATGCGCGTAGGCGACTGGAACAGGGGCTATGAAAGCGTAAGCCCAGGAACAGCAAAAAGCGATCTGTGTGTACTTGATGTTCAAACAATTCATTGCAAAGTCCTTTCGAGCCAATCTCTTTGGATTGGTTTAGGGTCTATGGAAACGGCAAATGCTAAAGTTGCATCCATAACTGTCATGAATCCAAAATACTTGTGCCGTTACTCTATATGGTGAGCTCAAAATTAGCATGCGATGGCATATGACTCGCGCTCAATCTGAAACTGTGGGTGTCCTCATTGACGGAGATAAAAGGCGGTTGGACGTGAGTGCTGGCAATAATTCTGCCGATTGCCGCCTTGATCTCCTGTGTGTCTAATTGGAACCGTTGTACTGCCGAACAGTCTACCGACTACCTAAATTTTGGCATTGTTGCTTGCCAAGAGAGCTGGAATGTTCCTCCGTTAGGTGAAGAGGAACTTGCCTCTTGTTTCACAGTTTTTGCGGACAGGCCAAGTGAGGGGGTAATCAGCCCATCCAGAAAGCAAGCAAGGTCACGCTCCGATTGCTCTTGGTTATTCATCCCACTATCACCCGCTGGGGGCATACGGGGAATGGTTGTTTCTATGATAGTCCCGAACTTAAGAGGACCTGCGCTGAACCTGATAGCTCGAGCCTGCGTCTCGTTCTGATCGTCTTCTTCCGTCATTTCCTCGTCCACGTAATGGAATGATGCGGAGGTCTGGAGCCGGGGGTACTTCTGCCCTAACTTGTACTGAATTTGTGCGTCCTGCCTGGTCAGGCTGCCACTCACTGTTAGTGCGTTCGGCGTAAAGAACGCTCCGATGGCTTCCTGCACAATTCTATTGCCTCCCGCCGCATTGAGGTCTTCACCAAGTGGCACCAATTTGAGCGGTCTGTCGGTGCTCAACGGCTTGATCTGAAGGAAGTTTACAGTGAGTGTCCCTGCACCTTGAAGGCGCACAGCCCAGGGATTAAATGGCTGATTAGGGGACGATTCCTGGCTAAGTCCTTCTGCATAAAAGACGGGAACGTCATAGCGGTTGATCCAGCCGATGTGCCAGACGTTCTTTCCATACCGGACAACTATTGCCCCTTCCATGCCCTCCAGCACAGGCGGTAATTTGCAAATCAGCTCTGTCTGATGGGGAAGGGTTGGCACCCAAGTAGCATAAGCCGCTTGTATCGCCTGAACCTGAGCGGCTGCCTCTGGCGGTACTTCCCCAAGTTCCAACGGGGGCTTATCTTTATTTAAGGTCACAGAAAGATCGAGCGGGGGCGGTTGCACGATCACGCGGGCAACAGGTAAAGGAGCATCACCGACCGTCACCTGAATCTGGCGAGCTTGCTCCTGATAGCGTTGAAGTTCTTTCGGGTGGTATCCGCTACGTTGCAATGCTTCATGGGCTGCCTGCATCAATAATAAGCCTGCCACGCTTATGCGTCCTTCGGCTTCTTCCTGTTGCTCCAGTTCTTCATAGATGGCATCAACAGAGAATTCCAAATCCGGGGCATCGGGATAAAAAGTGGGTAGCCCCGGATTTGGAATTCCAGCGGAACCCATCCGAATGGCGAGAAATAAGCCTGGATCTTTGATGTTAGATGTGTCGCGAACAAGCCGCATCTGCACGGCAGGCAGTTTGCAGGTATTCTTCTGCCGCGTCAGGGTATAAGCGTACTGTTGTGAGTCGCCTTGGGGAGTTTTGTACTCGACGATTACCCCTCCTACTGGGCAACCAGAGAAATTGATCGCCTCTTCGTTACCACGCGTGGGCGTAGAAAACAGGACTTTTTGTTTCTCGCTAACGTAAGTTTGAGCAGATTGCACTGTTACATTTGTTCCCGTAGGGCATCCTTGTGGCAATACAATTGTCAAATCTCCATACAAAGTTATATCATCACGCAAACGCTCGTCCACCTGGATGTCGCCACCTGCTTGTTCCGTGTGAAAAGGATAACGTATACACTTAGGCAGGGTATCGAAATGTTTCTGACCATCGCGTGGTTCTGTCAAGGCTTTGTTGACCTCGTTGACTGCTTTTTGAAAATCGGGTGGTACTGCAAATTTCACGGTAGGATGTGGATTGACCTTTTGAAGCTGAACAAGTACATTGAGACACTTGTCCATTACCGCAGGACTAATTTGAATCGATTTCGGATTAATTTGTGCAGTGTTTTTCATCCCTGCTACGCCCGCATCATAGACAGCTTTGAGGACTTTCAGTGTCTCTATCATCATCTCCTTGTTCCGTTCTTTGGGAAAATGATAATACTTGACCATGTTTGGATATTTTTTGCTGGGCTCGAAGGTTAAATAGTCTGTCAAAGTACCAAATGCAAAGTTTTGATCATTCATTTTCCAATCCCAATGACCAAGTCGACTACCGTAACCCCGATGGGCATAGTAATCCTGTAAATAATGTAGGTACACGCCAGGATTGTACATTGTAGCCAGAGAGGTACGTAAAAGACTGTCCCCGTTCGCCTCAATTTTCGCTAAGGCCTTCTTAATGTCTACTCTAACCTTCCGAGCAAGTCGTTCTTCTAATATAGACCCATAAGGATAGATGGGATTAAGGGCACAGAGTGGATAGGTTAGCTGATCCATCATGGCATGGTACTTGATGCGGATGCGTTGTGCTGGTTCTGCCGTAACTTTGTCAGCTAGATAGTCTAACCCTGGTACAGATTCCTTTTGTACAGGTTCAGTATCCACGTTCTCTTCATGATCAATCGACACACAGGCACTGGCAATACGACAGGACTGGAGAGGGGTAAAGCCTGTAATACGTGCCAAGTAATAAGTAAACACGTAATGAGTGTCATCGTAGTAAGCGTAGGCACTCGTTGTAAAAAACTGGAAAGCCATCATAAACCAAGCGGTAAGGATCAGAATCTTCTTTCGGCTTTGAATGTGCCATTGACAATAGCGTAACATTGCTTGTTCTCCCTTAGCAAAATATTGACCGGACGCAATTTGTATATCTGGTCTATATAACAGGACTTACGTGGTGGTTGCTTTCAGTAAAGTTCTAATCCAATCGTGGGGCAGATTTGTAAGTAAAATCGTGACGAGAATTTCGGCTCATGAAGAACTTCGACTTCATGAGCCAAAACCTTACTGTAGACCTCGAATGAATACGTTGTACCTGTTGCTCAACGAACAGGACGAATCACGTCCTTGACAGCGAAGGACTTGCCGTCCACGACATCGCAAAAAGCGACGTTGCGCTCAACACGCACCACCCGAACACGACCCGTTTTGACTTCGTCACCGTGAGTAAGTAAATCGCCCGTTTCGGGGTCGGGTATCCCTATGCCTGCCTTGAACACGTCGAACTCCATACCAGCTTCCAGACCTGCTGCAGTACCGGCATTCACTATAACGCGACCTGTCACAGAGTCCTGTGCAGCCACAAGAGCTGACCATGGCTGTTTTGCAAGACGTTCCGTGATTTTAGCAACGGCTTGGTCGAGTGCCTGCTCCAATGCTTTGCCGACAGCCATTTGCTTGAACTCGTTGCTCCCGAAATTTACGCCAGCGACGCTTCCTTTAATGCCCTTTGATTTGGTTTTCTCGTTTCCCTCAGTTGTACATGTGTCCAAAACTTTACTGATTTGCGAGTCGGATATACGAATATTCAACTGGAATTTCGCGGTTTGCTCTATTCCTCGGGTATCAATGGGTCCTATTTTAACCCCAAAGGTCCTCTCTTCCACCTTGAATTCCACCACAGTAGGCGTAATTATGTACTGGGCGGGAGTTCGCTGCTGGCGAGAAGGAACATTAGTAGGCTTATCCGGCGGTTGTTCTCCCTTCTTTTGCTTTTCAGTCTGATCTTCATTTTTCATAGCTTCAATCGCAGTGGACTCACGCTCCATAACCTGAAAGTATCCGGATTTCTGGAGTTTATCCATCAGCAATGCCTGAATACCAGCCCCTGTTTCTGGTGGGAGACGGTAGGAATCCGATCCGATTTCGTTAACCTTGCCCTGGTCAACGGCGATACGGAGCCGCAGGCGCGGCGTAGAAGCGGTAGCTGTGCCTGTTTGCTGTGACTCTTTCGAACCAGGAATGTCGTGACCTGGACTTGCCACAACCGGGCTGCCTAGAGAAGCCAGCAGCATCGAGCCAAGGGACAGAGACAACGTGCCTGTGTGTAGCAGTTTCATCAAACGGTTGCGGTTCATTTTTCTTCTCCCATTATGGAAACGCTCACTGAACGTTTCCTTTTTTCTGTAGCGGGCTTAACAGCCCAGGGTTGAGTTGCTTGGCGATGCTTTGCCCTTTAGAATTTGATGGTCGCCGGGCTTGAGCATACAGTAGCTTGCCACTGCGTCAGGGTAAGTAAATCGCCTTCACTTTGTAGAGATGTCAGAGCAGAACAGTTATAACAGGGCAGTGAAAAATTATATTACAGAGTTTTTATCCCAAACCGAGTTGACAGAAATGCGCCAATTTGTTACAATTGCGTATTCGGCGTCGCCTTCCTGTCTATCTCAGCATTCCATCGCACGACGTCAAGTGCCCGAGAGGTGCCCCGCCATGTTCTTGTCCCATCGCCCTATCGCAATTGCCCCTGCCTTCCTGCTGACCTTCTCACAGATTACCGTCCCTTGCCTCGCCCACATCGCCGTTCCACAATCCACGTCGCAACCTCAAGCAAAGCCGCCCGCCCCCGCGCAATCGTTCAACGCCAGCACATTTGATGCGTTCACCCAGGAATTGGAGCGGCTTTATACACTGGGAGCCGATGCCGTGAAGAGCAAGAATTATTCGAAAGCTGCGGTGATTTTCGGGCAGATGCTCGATAAAGCCAAACGGGAGGGAGATGACCTTATCGTGGCCCGCTGGCACACGAATGCGGGAATATGTTACGCGAACGCAAAGCGTTTCGCGGAGTCCAGAACCCATCACCAGCAGGCGATTTCCTTTGCACGCAATCTGTCTCCCTCTGAGGAAAGAACCCGGAAACTGGCTACAACATTAAGCAATTTTTCCACCGTGTGTTATGCTCTTGGCAGGTATGAAGAATCCATTGCCGCTGAAACGGAAAGCCTGAGCCTGCGGGAACAGTTCCGAGATCATGCGGGAGCTCAGATATGTGCGGCAAACATCGCCTGGAATCATTTTGCTCTCGGAAATGAACTCCTAAAGCACGGACATTCTCGCCAAGCCAAAGACCACTTCTTTCAAGCCTTGCCGGTGCTCGGCAACAGTGCCGCTTCTGAGGGGGCACAGATCGCTGCCGCAGCAATCCAAAATGATGTCGGCGTGATTCACTTCCAAAACGGCGATCCCACCGCCGCATCGGACTGTTTTGAACAGGCCTTTGCCTTCTTCAAACACCGCAACGACCTCAGCATCGTCGCGGACATTCTCAACAACCAGACGGCTGTAGGGAAACTCTACGCAAGCCGAGGGGAAGTGGATAAGGCGCGTCAGGCTTATGCCCGCACGATACATCATTATGAAGAGGTGCGAACGCGCATTCCTGACCCTGCCCAGGTCGGCAAGTTTCAAGACACCTTTTTTAATCCCTACCTTTCCCGCGCCCTCTTGGAATATCAGGCACAAAGAATGGAAGATGCCCTCCTTGTCGCCGATGGCGGACGGGGCCATGGATTAGTTTTCCAAACTTCTCAGCAACTCGCGTTGGCTTCGCTGCACGGTGCGGATGCTCATGCATGGCAAAAAGCGGTAGAACGACTCACCCAAAGAAGACGCACATTGCACAAAATTGAGCAAGACTACTTAAACGCAAAAGCAGACAAGGATTCCTCTCTGCTCACCAAACGCAATACCCTCCTTGCTTCTTTGAATGAAGCAGAGCGAAGTCTCGTCACCTTGCGTGAAGACTTGAAGCGACGTTCCCCGGAGTTGGCGAGGATTTATGACGATCACTCCGATCTGGAGAAATCTCGAGCCGCCATCAGGAAGTTGGTGCGAGACAATCCTGACACCCTCTTTTTGGAATTTGCTACGGTAGACGACACCACTCTCCTCTTTGCCCTCTCTCAACAGGATGGTCTCCATGCCTTCACCCTCTCCAGTACGACACATCTGAAATCTCTGCTCGCGGATTGGAAGAAGGCTTTAACGGCACTCTCGACATTGGAAACATTTCCGATCAATCGTCACGCTGCAATCACGGAGTTTGCCGCAACGCAACGTAAAAAAGCTCGCGACCTCTCGAAGGAACTTCTTTCTCCTCTAGAGGATGCCGGATTGCTCAAGCCTGGTCGGTATGCCCGATTGGTCGTTATCCCCGATGGACCGCTGTTGGAGGTGCCCTTTGCCGCCCTTATCGACAAGCAAGGTCGGTGCCTTGTAGACCGTTATGCGCTCTCTGTGGACATCTCTTTAAGCCTCCGCTCTTGGCGAGTCTCTCATGGAAATCCCAAGGGCTCGCTCTTCTGCGCTGCCGACCCTATCGGCAGCGCAGAGACAAGCCTCCTGCGAGGTGGAGAAACCTTTAGACACCTTGCTCATGCACGTAAGGAGGGAAAGCGCATCGCGGCGATGTTTCCGGGAGCGAAGTTCCTCTTTGGCACAGCGGCAAAGGAAGCCCAGATAAAGAAAGAGATCGGGCGGTACCGCTTCCTCCACTTTGCCACGCACGGTGTTCTTGACCCCAGCGAAGGATTATGGTCATGGCTGCTTCTGGCAAAAGACAGGCAGGAGGATGGAAGACTGGAGGCTCGCGAAATTCTGAGCGTTCCCCTGAAGGCGGAAATGGCGGTGTTATCCGCGTGCAATACGGCGCAGGGAAGTGCCCATGGCGGGGAAGGATTTCAAGGCTTGGTGTGGGCGTTTCGAGGAGCCGGTTGCCCCCTGGTGGTGGGTTCTCTGTGGAAGGTACAGGAGGTCGCTACGGAAGAACTCATGACAACGTTCTACCAGGGCGTGAAGGCGGGACTGAGAAAGGATG